>Ga0194063_10001648_pt1 | contig 14336 bp, 10 predicted proteins | sample SepL3720m_MetaG_FD_155459 | JGI IMG/M metagenome (GOLD analysis project Ga0194063, IMG submission 155459) | Anoxic zone freshwater microbial communities from boreal shield lake in IISD Experimental Lakes Area, Ontario, Canada - Sep2016-L373-20m | ecosystem: Environmental > Aquatic > Freshwater... | reverse complement strand
AAGTTTTGCAAATTTAAAAGATTTAGTTGGAGTGCACCGCGGATTTAATAGCGCCCTAAAACGTAAGATAATTGAAGAAATTCTGTCAAACTAGACCCCCGTTTTTGATATTAAGCCAAGATATTTGAATTCCAGTAATTATTTCCCAATACTCGAAATTCGAGATTCGATCTTTGTTCTCAATATCCGCCAATATATTTAAAAGCTTTTACTTTTTTTCCATCCTTGACTTTGTAGCGATCAAATTCTGGAAATGGTCTCACCCAGAGATGTTGTGGCGTGCGATCTGTATCATGAAGCGAAACATAAACCACCATATCCTCAAGCGTTTCAGAGTGCTTGGCCATGCCTAATATTAAATATTTTTTTCCTTTCCAGTGCTCATAGACGCCAGTTTTAAAGTTTTTCATGTTGATATTATTTCCTAGATTAATTTAACTTAGCATATTATGACTATGCAGTTAATGTCAATATCAAATACAAGTTCAGAATTTAGTTTAAAATTATCAAGTCAAATAATCTAGATAAAGCTTACTATTTGGCGTATTGCGAGTTGAAATAAGTTTTAATTTTTGAAAAATTAGTAACTGGATCAAGCATTGTAAAATTTAATTTTGTATCATTTATTGAAAAATCTTTAATAATAATATATTTGAAATTATGATATGTAATTACATACAATTCTTTGGAATAGTTTTCTTCTGATATAGCATCTTTACTCTTATTTAAAACATATTTTGAGGCTTGAGTTACTTCATTATTAATAATGATATCTTCATTTCCTGTATGACGAAATGTGTCATAACTTGAAACAGAGAGAAATTGGACCATAAGAGCTAAAGAACCTACATTTTCATCAGCGACACCGATTTTTAAATTATAATTATAGCTATTGTCAGAGATTTGTTTAGCAGAAAGATAAGTTAGTTCAAAATAGCCAGGAGATGAGTAATTCAGTAGTTCATTCATTCTTTGAAAACGTAGTTCTCCTTCTTCATTCTTACTGTAAAAGTTGATATCTGTATATGGCGGATATTGATTATCTAATATTTTTAAAGAAGTAACATTAAATAATTGAATATCTGAAATATTTGGAATTAGAATAGGTATATTTTTTTGTTGTGTTAAGTTTAGAGCAGCATTTTGTTGCATTTCCAATGTAATTTCTTGCTCATTGGTTGAAATTTCTTTTTGAGGTAAACTGGATATGGCATCAGGCAATTGCTTTTTATTTGCAATAGTAGCTGGATCAAGCGTCAGAAGCTCCTGATTGATATTTTGAATTTCGATTAGATTTGAGGCAAGTTCATTATTTAAATAATATTTTGTCTGAAATACTAAATTCGATTCAGGATCAACTTGAATTATTAGTAAAGCATCTTGTTGTGATTGACAGTATTCTTTCTCAATAAGTTGAAATTCAATAATTTTTTTTCCTGCCACTTTTAGATGTTTAATTTTGCCATTTTCTTGGTAATAATTTATGACTTCACTATCACCTGCGCCAAGAATAGTTGAATTACTGGGTAGTTTTGCAATGTAATCACCTCCTTGATATTCCCAAATATCACTTTCAGTCTCCTGATGATAATTTGTTAATTTCCCCTTTGAATCAAATTGGGAACTCACGTATTCATATTGTTGCGATTTCATAAAAAACCATACTTCATTACTAGCTGCATAGGCTGGATATCCAAAGCAATTTTGATATTTAGGCCCATTTTCACTATCAATTTTTCGAAAAATCGTATTATAATTTTGCTTATTTTCTAGAGCAAAAGCCTTATTAATTATAAAAGGGTTAGCCTTGATGATGGAGGCAATTATTTCCCGATCATTTTCACGAGTTATTTTCCCGGATAATACCTTTGTGCCTGTGATACATAGTATGAAGAAAATTATAATGGCAATAAATTTAAGATTGAAATTTAAATTATGAAGAACTAAATGTAATTTACTTTTGTCTTGTCTAGTAATTGTTGAATAAAGTACCTTGCTTTTACTTTTAGATAAAATATGTGTTTCTTTTTTAATTGAATTGAGGTTTGTTTGGATAGAATTTGGATTCATTTTGGGAAAAATTTAGATAAATTAATAATTGCACGATGATGAACTACTCGTACATATGTAGGTGTAATATTTAGTATTTGTGAAATTTCATGATATTTTAAATCTGCAAAGTATCGTAAATTGAGGACATCACGTTCTATTGCCGTTAGCTTCTCCACTGCCAATCTAATTTGATTTACCATAATTTTTTGATCTAGGGCCTGATCAATGTTAATTGATTCGTTGTCTGAAATTTTGTTTTCGATTTGATCCAGGTTAAATTCATTTTTATGGTCACGAAAATAATTTTTAAGAGTATTTTTGGCGATTGTAAAAATGTATTGTGAGGTGAGCTTTTGATCATCGAGATTCTTTTGATATGCTTTGAAGCAGCTTTCAAAAACTTTGCTAGTTAAATCCTCAGAAATTGTTTTATTATCAAGTTTTCGGACAAAAAAGCTATATATTTTATTTAGCATTAATGTATAAGCTATTTGAAAAGGATCCATATATTAATTCAATTAATAATAAATACAACACACCACATTAGAAAATGTTTCAATAAAATTAACATTGAAGGGGTAGTGGAAAATTAATTTAATATTCTCTAGCTCTATTTTGGAGTAAGCTTTCAAAAAGTTCTTTAGTCGCTACAGAACTAAAAGGGCGATTAGTTAACTTTTCATTGGTTTTTAAATATGAAATCATTTCTGGTGTAGATTTATTTAAGATTTTTCGTAATGCTAGAAAACCTTGCTCTGAAGCCATCCAGACGAAATCAAGATCGCTGAAAACTCCTAAGATGCGATCGTTAATAAATAATTCATGCTCTCCAAATGCCCAATTGTCATGAATCGCTATGTAATTTGTGATAATTTTAATTTTTGCTTCCGGATAATTAATTTTTTTTAATAATTTACCTGCTAGTTTAGCTCCTTTTTCCAAATGAGCTTTTCGGAGATCAAGCTGAAAAGGATTGTCATCCGGAATTTGGGAGTAACCAAGATCATGCAGGATTATTAAAGGTAAAAAAATACTCTCAGCGAGATTTTCGTTTTTAATGATATCTTCAGCAACGTTTAACATCCATTCAATATGCGCTAGATCCATTTCCTGTCCTTTTTGATAGTATGGTTTGGCAAGAGTCCAGAGGTCTTGATAGATTTGCTTCATGTTAATGCTTGTGCGACATCATTGAAAATATCATCTGGGCTTTCTAAGCCAACTGAAATTCTAATGAATTGCATTTCATTTTCTCTTGTACCTGATGTGGAAATATTTGCCAAGACGCCTAATGAGACTGGTTCAATTAAAGATTCTACTCCACCAAGACCAACTGCAATTTTGAGAATTTTAAGCTTCTTGAAAAAAGTGCTTATATTAACTGTTGGCTTTAAAGAAAAGGTGATAATTGTTCCAAAACCAGTCATCTGCTCTTGTGCTAATTGATATTGAGGATGTGATGGTAGGCCAGGATAAATTACCTGTGCGATTCCTTCACATTGTTGTAACATCTGAGCGATCTTTAGAGCGTTAGAGTTTTCTTCAAGGACACGGATAGAGACGGTTTTGATACTACGAAGAGTAAGCCAAGCATCAAGTGGTGTCATGATCCCTCCCAACACTACTCTTAATTGTCTCAGTTTAGAGCAAATTTCTTTATTAGCCAGTACTATTCCACCCATGACATCATTATGGCCTGAGATGTGCTTAGTGGTAGAGTAAATTACTATATCAACTCCAAAATCATGAGGTGTTTGATTTACTAATGATGCAAGACTATTATCCATACAAACAATGACATTATGATTATGAGCTATCTCTACAGTTTCTTTGATATTTACAATTTTCAGCATCGGGTTGGTGGGTGATTCAATAAAGAGGATTTTTGTATTGGGATTTAAATATTGTTCGAGTTTAGGAAGATCTTCTGTATTAATAAGCGTTACTTTGATTCCAAGCTTAGTTAAAAGATTAGTGAGTAATTCAAAGGTACCACCATAAAGATCTCGTAAAGCGATAATTTCGTCTCCAGCTTTCAAAAGAGATAAAAGGGTTGATGAAATTGCAGACATGCCTGTAGAAAAGGTAATACCATCTTCTGTACCTTCCAGATCAGCCATTTTTTTCTCTAGGGCTCGGGCTGTAGGGTTACTTTTTCTGCTATAACGATATTTTAATAAATCCTGAGATGCATCAGCCATTTCTTCGAGAGAATCATAAGAAAAGGCACTGGTAAGATATATTGGGAAAGAAATCGGCTTAACTCCGGAAATAAGTTCTTCTCCGGAATGAATATATTTAGTCTTTTTGTCCATGGGAAAAAAGTTAATTACCAAAATTATAGCAGAAATTGATCTTTTGTAGCTTAAATTTGCTGATAAACAAAAATCCGGTAGTTAGTTTAATTATCATAAACTAATTACCGGATCTAATTTATTTTAAAGCTGAAATTATTTTTTAACAACGCTGCTAACCATTGCATCACAAGCGCTTAGAGCTTGTGTATCTCCAGCTGTATTTGTCCAGCAAACAACGTTGATAATTGAGTTATCAGAACGGATACCGTAAGCTCCACAAGGTGCAGCAACTTGGACTCCGTAACTGCTACAGGTACCTGTACTTTGATAATCTGAGCCTGTGGCCGGGCTGTAATAATAATTTGCTTTGCCATTCCAGTCATCGGCGCGGTGACGGCTTAATGAAGAGAAGGTCGATGTAGCAAGGATTTTGGCTTCTTTAAAGCTTCCAATTTCAGTCTCGGTGATGGCATCAATATTTAATGTAAATTCGTTACCACTGAATTTCACTCCTGCATTACTTGTTTGAGCCGTGACTGCATTCGGGACGGTAATCTCCCAATTCTTTACTGGCAGGCCTGCATTGCCATTACCTGTTGTAAAGGTAAGTAGTTTAGTAGCACTAGTAGGAATAATCGTTGCTATTTGAGTAGGGGTGATTGTTGCAGTTGGAAATATTGTGGACCCTGGTTTTTGAGATACAGAGATAGTAGGTTCTGGTTTGGTCACTGCATCATCGCGTTTAGTATTCACGAACAATGCCCCTACGATCCCTGTGACCACGACAGCTCCTGTCATGCCAATTCCAATAACTGCTTTGGTGAGAGTGGAAACGGCGACAGTGGGATTGATTGGGTTTATAGTTGAGTTTAACCCTGGATTGATATTTTCCATTGATTGTACATTTGATAAATTAAAATTATTTAATAAAGAGCTATAAAATTGCGAATTGATTGTCAATTCGCTACTATTTTTTAGTTGAGTTAAAGCAGTAAAAACAAAACTAAGAGTAATTGCTGCAACAAGTTGTATTTGTTTTTCTTGGATAAGTTTTTTCTTTATTTCAGCAATACCACGATAATATTTTGATTTAACTGAGTTTTCATTAGTTTCAAGAATTTCGCTAATTTCCAGAAAAGTTTTTTCTTCCCAGACTTTTAGATCAATGATTTCTTTACTCTCAGAATCTAAGCTTAATAAATGATTTTTTATCATCTCAAGTAATAATGAATCAATCATAGTATCTTCAAGTTTGATTTCTTCATTTATTTCATTCGGATCTACGCCAGCATCAAGTTGATTTATCTTGGCGGCTTTTGAGCGATATTTGTTAATGATCAAGCTTCTAGTTTTAATAAAAAGCCACGCTGAGATGTTTCTGATTTCCTCAAGTTTTCCAAATTTAAATAAGGCGGTAAAGACTTCAGCTGAAATATCTTCAGCCTCCTGCCTATTATTTAGCCTCATATATGCAAAGCGATAAATCTTCGCTAAATTTTGTTTGTAAATCTGTTCAAATTCTGAATTTTGCATGGTTTGTTATTAACATTGACGTAAAATAACTAAAAATAGTTTCAAAAATATGATTTTAAAAAGCATAGCAAGATAATTTTTTTGATAATATTCTATAATATGATTCCAAGACTATTGCAGTCATTCGCAGTTTATATTATTGTTAAAAAATACTTCCTAATTATATTACAAACTTAGCATGACTATTTTGCAAACTTTAAAAAAGCGAATAAATTTGGCTATTTTGAAAATCAAATTACACTACTCAACGAGAGATGTAGCAATTCATCCTGGTTTTATCAATAGAAAAAAGATTTTAATTTCACTAGGTTTTATTTTTCTTGGGTCTGTTGCTTTTTTTTCTCTGCTTTTGGTTTTATCAATTATTCCTCAGGGTAAAATCGTAGATTCAAAGATTGCTAACTTAAGTAGTAATGGTGTAACTATCACTTGGGTTACAGAAAAGGCAAGTAATTCAGAAGTGATACTTAGAAGTAAAAATGATTTAAATATTTTTCAGGCAGTAGTTTCACATCCAATGATTGATGATCGTGATCAGATTAATAGTCAGACAAAGCGATATACTCATTTTGTCACTTTAAAAAATTTAAATCCTGATACGGAATATACAATTTTTTATGGCGGTAAAAAAACTGCACTAGCCAATTCTGGTAAAATCACTTTCAAAACTAAGGTAGTATCAGCTGATTTCAAAACGCCTGTGCCCCTTTATGGCAATGTGAATACTTCGGATAACTTTAATGCAAATGATGCAATTGTTTTTTTGATATCTGATCAGAATATTTCTCAAGATATTGCTGCAGTTTTGGTAAATTCAGAAAAAAACTGGGTTTTGGATAATCCAGTTACAGAAGGCGAGCAAGCATATAAAATAATTTTACAGCATGAGAAAAATTTTTCTGAAGTTAAAACAATTCTGAAACCAGATACGACAGATTTATTATCACTTGAAAATAGCGTGACCCCACAATTGAATTTATTAGCAGAAACTGGAGAAACAAAGATTCTTCTTACTGTGACAGAAGCATTGAAGGCATTGAATTCTGGTAATTTAGCTTCTACTAGTTCAATTGAGACTACATATAGCTGTTCGGGAAGTTGTAATAGTGGTAAAGATTGTAATGCATTTGGTAATCCAGGAGAAGGATCGATGTGGAGCTGTCTTAAGAACCAATCAGGTGTATTTAAATGTTTTCAAGATACAATTAATTCCGGTGGTACTTCCTGTTTTCTTAATTGTTCACCTAGAGCTTGGCAACCATGTAATTGTGATATTGCCAAATGTCAGGCTACTTGTATTCAAAATAATCAGAATAATCCTGCAGGGCATTATACATATACAGATCAATGTCTTTCCTGCCAACAATCTTTTACTTGCGGTTGTGATATCGGAAATATAAAAGTTAGCCCCACAGTAAATATCCCAAATTCTCCTAGACCATCTGTGACAAAACCATTACCCTCGGTTACAAGATATGATCCATATTTAACTCCAAAACCTACAGTTACGAAATCTGTTTATTCAAGTCCAAGACCGACAAATACAAAGTCTGTTTCAAAACCTACTCCTACTACATGTTGGACATCACTCCCGTCAGGCGGTAGAATTCCTTGTACTACCAAGATGCCAACATCGCAACCCACAGTGTGTGTTCCCACTTACTATCCTAATAATTATAATACTTGTACAATTATTCCAACACCTAGGTCTACGGTGTGTATTCCCACTTATAACCCTGGTGCGAGTAATAATTGTACAATTATACCTACAGTCAGACCCACGCTGTGTATTCCATATAATGATACTGGTGGGTATAATTATTGCAATACAACTATTCCAACAGCTAGGTCTACTGTGAAACCTACCTGTGATATTAATGGAATTGGAGGAAAGAATATCTGTGTTACTCCGTCGACTTGTGCAGGCTTGGCATGTCCTAAACCAACTGTTTGTGATTATTCGCCCTTAGGAATCTGTATTCAATTGCCTAAGTCAGGAGGTTGTAAAGGGTTCGCTATAGATAATTATACTAGAGTGGGAGATTTAACTTCGATATCTACAAGTGTAATAATTCCTGAGACAGCAGATTTTACTAAAGATGATATTTCTTTCGTATTAATTAATAAAAGTTCTGCAAGTTATAGTGATGGGACAATTTGTCAAAATTTAAATAAGTCGGGTCTTGTATATCAATTAAAACCTACTGAAATTAAACAGTATGCTGTAGGTAATGGCTTGCTAGAACTAAAGGTTAAATTTAGTGGAACCATTAGTAAAAATATTCAACCTGGAAATTATTACATTAGTGTTATCGTTCGTTATACTGACGCTCAAATGCATAATTCAGTTTTGTATGCACCTGATTTAGGCAATCCTGCTTGCACTGCTAGTCAATGGAATAAAATTATTAAAGTTGATTATTTAGAATCTCAATCTAAGTGTAAAACAGATTTAATAATTAATTCCAATACTACTACCACAGCGAGTCTATCTTTGGCCCAAGTCAAATATCAACCTCAGGATTTATTAAATTACCAAGATAGTAATTATCCTTATTTTATTGAAATTGCTTCAGGAAATTACAAAAAAGTAATTTCGTTACCCAGGTGCGAAAATTCTTTAGTAGAGTGTTTGGCAATTGTCGATCAAGAATTGAAGATACCGTATGATAGTGCTCAAGTAAATATTATAAATATTAAATTACTTGGTGGAGTGAACAAAATTGATCTTGGAAATATTTATCAACAACATATTAACTTGGATAAAAGTAATTATGATAGTAGTAGTAATACATATAATCTAAAAGAAGTTAACCTTTCTGAGACAATTAATAAAGCAAATATCCGTTCGTATTTGCCTATCCCTGTAGTTAATCAAGCAACTAGTCTTGCAGCGATTAGTTCAAAATTGACAAATCCGGGTTGTAATCAAGCTTTTCAATTATTTAATGTCTGTCAAAAAGTTGAGGAAAAAGTGCTTCATACAGGTGTGGATATCATTTCAAAATGCGAAAACAATTCAGTTTTGGCATCATACGCAGGAATTGTTACTTATGTCCGCGACATTAAATGGGCAATTGACGAAAATGGTCAATATACTATTCCAATAAGTCTCGGTTTAAGTGATCAGATTTTTCAATTGAATTATGGAAATTTAGTAATTATTTATCATCCTGATCTGAAAAAGTATACATATTACGCTCATTTACAAGATGTCATTGTAAAAAATGGTCAGCAAGTGAATGCAGGCGATCAAATTGGGCATCAAGGACAGACTGGCGCTGCAGCTTCTCCGTATCTCCACTTTGAGGTGCGTGCAGCAGATGCTGCTTGTATAAATTCTACAAAAGCAGGTCATGATGCTACTACATTACAGTCAGATTGTCTTTTCAATCCTGATGAACTGTTTGGAGCTAATCAAACCAGCTGTCAAGAAATTTCACAAAAGCCAGAATTATCAAAACTCACACAAGTGGATACACAGATTCCTACTAATTTGAAAGATTTTACTCCTGACTTGAAGGGAGTATACAGTATCGTTAATTCAAATCAAGCAATCAACGATCAATTATTGCTTGTAGAGGATGCAAATCAACCTTTAGCATTTCTTGATGTAAATGCAAATCAAATGAAAGATAGTGATGAGCCTTTCTTGTATGGCTATTCATTAAGCTCAGATACAGTAAAGACGAAAGCAATTCAATATTTAAATATCCGGCCTGAATGGACTGCTTTTACAGTGATGGTTGATTCTTATACAACAACTTCATCTTTTTTACGAGCATTACCAGTGAATGATAAGTATGAGATGGCAATGTATGAGGGTCAAACATGGCAGATTGCTACTTTAAAGTCCAATCAGTTTTTTGGCACAGACAGTCTATTAATAGCAGGTAATACATATTTCATAAGAGCAAGTAGTTCGGTAACCTATCCATTTTTAGAAGATTACCTCAAGAGTAGTCCTGCTGAATTTTTATTAAATCCAGGCTGGAATTTTGTGGCATTAACCAACGACTTGATTCAACAAAAACATTATAGTAGCTATTCTTTGTTACAAGCTTGTCTGGATCAGAACGTTAACTGTATTAGTTTGAATAGTTTTGATAATCGAATGCAAAATTCAGTTGTTTATCAAGATACAAACATTTATGGAATTGACTATTTACTGAAGCCAGAGCAAACTTATTTGATTCAGGTCGCACCAGATTCCGGAGGGAAAGTGAATTTTTAAAAAAGTTATTTATTCTCATGTCTTATAACATCGCAATTCTTGGTACTGGTATTGGCAAAGCACATGCTGAGGCGCTCAAGCTATTTCCTGATTTTGTCGTCAAGACAATTTGTGGTAAAAATTCTGAAAAAACTGAAGCAATTGCCAAGTCATTAGGAATTCCCAATTGGTTGACTAATTACTCTGAGGTAATTAATGATCAGGAGATCGATATTGTGTTAATTGCATTGCCAAACGATCTTCATTTACAGGTTGTTTCGCAAGCAGTTTCTCAAGGTAAATATATAGTACTGGAAAAACCAAGTGCACCAAATGTTTCAGATGCTCAAGCGCTTGTAATGTTATCTCAAACAAGTAAATTCCCTATTGTTATTCATCATCAGCTACGTTTTCATCCGATTCTCAATAAAATTCAAAAGATGATTACTGCTGGTACTTTGGGTGAAGTGGCGATGATCAATATTATTATGACACGAAAATCTGACGAATATTTTAGCTGGATGAATCAGCTGCAGCATGGTGGTGGTCAGTTACAACTAATGGGCAGTCATCTTATTGATCTAACGAGATTTTGGCTGGAAAACACTAATTGGGAAGATGTTTCGCTCAAAGCAAATATTGTAGTAAATGAAGTGAAAGATCATTCTGGAATAATGCAAAAGGTGACAGCTGAAGATCAATTTGTTATTGCTGCCCGTTCGGGAAATACCTTAATTTCGCTAGTGAACGGTACTAGAGGTTTTGCTTATAAAGGTTTTACCATTGAAGTACAGGGAACAAAAGCAGCAGTATTTTACAATCAGGAAACAGGTTTTCGTTTTACCAATAATGGTGATTCCTTTGAAGCGTTAACTTTTACTGATCAATTCCCGGCACAAAATACAGAAAATAACTTTTTCCGAACCGGTATGAAATATTTCTGGGCAGAGTATTTAAATGCTTTAAAAACAAAGGATTTCTCTAAGTTTTCCAGTGTAAATGATGGGGTAGAAATTCAGAAAATAATTGCTCAAAAGAGAAGTTAAGGATAAATTGCTGCGATTACTTGCAAAGGTCTTTCATACCACTTCAAGGTTTTTTCCTGTATTGATTTTTTGAGTTCAGCTAAAGAAATCCACTTAATAGAATTTATTTCATCACTCGCTATTTTAATTTGATCCTCTGGCTGTAAATTATATTCAAAGACATGGAAGAATTCGTTTGATAAAGGTAATGTCACTAAAAACTTGGTCTAAAAATTTAAGTTTTTCGGGTGATGTAGTGATGCCTAATTCTTCTTGAAGCTCTCTGATAGCCGTTTCTGGATAACTAACGCCAAAATTTACATGCCCACCAACGCTTAAATCCCAATAATTAGGGTATAAATCTTTGGAAGCACTTCGTTTTTGAATTAAGATTTTACCAGCTTGATTTTTGACTATGATAAAGATCGTACGATAATATTTATCCGAGCTATGATGAGCTATACCCCTTAAAATTGGACTGATTACATTATTATCTTGATCTACCTCAGTTAACTGTTCTTCCTGAGAATCAGTAGTGTTTACTCCAGGCATTACTATAATAAATTTGATAATATAATTTTTTTTAATTGGATTTGTTTTATTTTCTCAAAATTTTTACAGCCAGTTACGAACATTGCAATTTGCAATTCGTGCTTTAACTGATCGATATATTTGATAGCGGATTCAGTGTCTTTAATAGCGCTGAGTAATACTGGTCTTGCTGCAGTTGTAAGATTGGCACCTAATGCCAGTGCTTTGAAAATGTGAAGACCATTACGAATTCCCCCACCAGCAATCAGATTAATTCCTTTTACTTGAGTAGCCGCGATCAGTGCTTCATCGGTAGGAATGCCCACTTCCTGAAAAATGCTACCTAATTTATCGTTACGTCTCGCTCCTTCGACCAGTGCCCAATTTGTACCACCCTGGCCGGAAACATCAAACCATTTCACACCGATTTCAGCAAGTCTTTTAATAGTTTTCAGGTCAAGTCCTGTACCAACTTCTTTGACAAGGACTGGCTTATTAATTTTATTGATCAACTTGGCAAGCTTAGGAATTAATTGCTCAAAATTGGTATCGCCTTCTGATTGAATTGCTTCTTGTAGGGGATTGATATGTAGGAAGATGGCATCAGCTTCAACTAGATCGAGAAGTTTATTAATTTCATCTGCACCAATTCCATGATTGAGTTGTACTAAGCCTAAATTAGCAACTAGAGGGACACTGGGACAATATTTACGAATTTGAAAAGTAGTGGCAAGATCAGGTCGGTCTAAAAGGATGCGCATTGAGCCTAGTGCCATTGCCACCTTACAAGTTTCTGCTGCTTGAGCAAGTTGAATATTGATGGCTTGACCTTTAGTAATTCCACCAGTCATGGAGGAAATCATAAAGGGAAGATGGAGATGTCTACCCAGGAATGAGCAAGTAGTATCTACATCGCTATAATTAATTTCCGGAAGGGCAGTATAAGGAATACGATATTGGTCAAAACTGGAAGGAAAGGGTTCCACTGGCTGGTTCAAAACCACATCCAAATGACTCCCTTTCCGTTTTTTTTGAATTGCAACTTGCTGGTCTTTCATTAAAAATCAGTTTAAAAATTCTCCTCCGATCACCGATTACCGGACACCGTCTTAACTATTTTGCCTCAGCTGCCGTGCGAAATTCACGTATCGCTGTCACTTTGACTGAACCAGGGTATGACTGTGTATCCTCAATTTCTTTAGCAATCTTTTGTGCCAGAACTATCACCTCATCATCACTAATTGCTTCTGGTTTAAAGATCACTCTCACTTCACGACCGGCATGAATGGCATAAGCTTCTTTTACAGATTCATATTGAGTAGCAATGTCTTCCAGAGCTTTAATTCTTTTTACATAGTCTTCGTAATTATCTTTCCGGGCTCCTGGTCGGGCGCCAGAAATGGCATCGGCAATTTGTACTACAATTGCTTCCAAAGATTTCGGTTCAATATCGCCATGGTGTGCTTCTACTGCATTAGCAAGTTTTTCATCTTTCAGATATTTACGGATAATATCACCGGAAATGTGGTGATGTGGTTTACCTTCGATTTCGTGAGTTAGTACTTTACCGATATCATGAAGCAGACAGGCTTTCTTAGTGAAATTCACATCAGCACCAACTTCTGAAGCTAATTGGGCTCCTAGATTTACCATTTCCAGTGAATGCTTGATCAGATTTTGGCCATAACTGAAGCGGTATTTGAAACGACCAAGCAGTTTAATAATCTCTGGAGGTAAATCACTAAAACCTGTATCATAAGCGAGTTTTTCTCCAGTTTTTCGGATTTCACGGGCCAGGTCATTTTTAATAGTTTTCACAGTTTGTTCAATGCTTCCCGGGTGTACCCGGCCATCTTTCAAAAGTTTTTGGAGGGAAAGTGCTGCTACTTCACGACGAATTGGATCAAATCCGGAAAGTGAAACCTGGTTTGGTGCTTCATCGACGATGATATCTACACCAGTGAGTCTTTCAAAAGTACGAATATTTCTACCTTCTTTACCAATAATTTTTCCTTTTAATTCTTCATTATCAATATCAATAGTGGTAGAAGTAGATTCTGCTACATAATCAGTTGCACTTTTTTGCATCACATCTATCAAAATTTCACGGGCACGGTCATCAGATTCAGATTGAATTTTATATTCAGCTTCCTTGATTTTTTTGGCAATGTGACCACTGAGTTCAGTTTCAGTTTCCTCCATAAGCTTTTTACGGGCCTCTTCACGGGATAATTGTGAAATTGTTTCGAGTTCCTCAGCAATTTTATTTCGGGCAACTTTCACGTCCTTTTTTGCTTGTTCCAAAGCTTTTTCTTTAGATTCAATTTGATCAAATCTTTGGTCAATGATTTTGGATCGTTGAATCATTTCTTTTTCTCTTTTTTCTAGCCGATCTTCCAGTTCATCTAGCTCTTTTCTAGTTTCTCTGGCATGAGTAAGCGTTTTTTCTTTTATCAAGCTAGCATCTTTTTCAGCCTCCAAGATAATATTTTGGGCTTTAATACTTGCTTTTTTAATCGCCTCGTCTTCTGTGAGATCGAGAAATTTTGGATCTTTCAGCTTTTGCTCTAGCTTTTTTTGATTGGAAAAAAGGAATACACTTGTACCGATACCACCAGTAGCAACTACTGAAAGAAACAACAGAATTATTGTCTCTAACATTGTCAGAAATATAAAAATAAATAC
>Ga0194063_10001646_pt1 | contig 14359 bp, 15 predicted proteins | sample SepL3720m_MetaG_FD_155459 | JGI IMG/M metagenome (GOLD analysis project Ga0194063, IMG submission 155459) | Anoxic zone freshwater microbial communities from boreal shield lake in IISD Experimental Lakes Area, Ontario, Canada - Sep2016-L373-20m | ecosystem: Environmental > Aquatic > Freshwater... | reverse complement strand
GCGCGGCGGGTTCTCCTGGTGGAAGATGACCAACCCAGCCAAGCCTACGCCGCGAATGTCCTGAAAAGGCTCGGGCTGGTGGTGGATGTCGCCACGAATGGGGCAGAGGCCATAGACGCGCTTTCTCGCGTGGAATATGCCTTGGTGCTGATGGACTGCCTTTTACCAGTGATGAGCGGAATAGAGGTGACGGAACGCATACGGGCCGGTTCAACAAAAGCCCTCAACCCATCAATTCCCATCATCGCATACACCGCTCACGTTCTCCCTGATCACTTGAACGCCTGCCGCTTATCGGGAATGAACGATTGCATCACAAAACCCTCTCCCCTTGCCACATTTACGGCAATTGTAGAAAAGTGGCTCCCCCCATTGTAGCCGGTCAATACTCGGACGGCAGGCAGATCGTCGTTGTCTCCCGTTCTGCGTCGGTGATGATCCAAAGCTTGTCGCCCCTGATGTTGTAGGAGGAAAGAATACGGCCACCCTGTATAAGTGCTTCATTATTTGCACGGCTGTCGTAATCGGACAGATCCCCCCAATCTCCCCTCGCGTGCCGGTCCATGCAGGACATCACAACATCCCTTGGGAATTCCTCAAGTGTGGTTGGTGTGGCGTAGCACTTGCCAAGTGGGAAAGGGATGTTCGCCTGTGTGGTGCATTCCGTCGCCTTCATTGAATGGCAGTATATGTGCTTTATCGGAATCCGCAATATCGAATATATGAGACTGGCAAATATATGGTGGTTGTAGTTCGTGCATTATCGGTTGACACTGCAACAAGGTCGTCCTCTCCATACGGATAGACAGAGAGTATCCCCGCTTCACAGATAAGCGCCTCATCGTTGGATCGCTTGTCTGCAAGTTCTCCCCAGTCTCCAGCTACATGCCGTGTAATATAGTGCCGGATGAATGAGAGGTCCTTTTTAGATAGTTCAACCTCGGGCTGAACCATCAATCTGCCAAGTTGAAACAGTTCCATAGTCGTATTCAGTTATAGGGTGGCTTTGTAGGCTTTGTGTTCGGCACCCCCACAATCTGGGCCAATCCCAAGGGCCAGTGATATGGGATCGCCCAAGGGCTGATTACATTTCCGGCATCGTCCCGTCTCTTTGCCGTATCGTCTGCTTGCCAGTTCCAGATTATCAACAGCTAAAGCCCGCAAGAGGTTCGCGCGAAAACCAAGGTATTCTCCATTCTCATCTTTTACATACTGGTTGCCAGCTACAGAAACCCGCACTTGGCAGACCGTTCGTTTGCCATCGATATCGACAATATAATTTCCAGCCGGCACTGCGTCCAGCAACGCCCTCTTCTCCTCTTCAATGGGCACCATTGCCAACTTGTGGGCCTCGGCTGCCACCCTCCGCCTCTCGGATTCCGCTCGTGCTGCCTGAACATCAACATGGGCCAGCTCAATTTTATCAAGTGCGCTTTGTCGTACATTTCGAGATGCCAATTCCTCAATGCAGGTAAAGTCCGCATATTCTCGAAGTTTAGCCGCATTGCCAATCAACTTCGTCTCCCATCTAGTACCATCCCATTTGAATCCTGCTGCCTTCGCTAGGAAACGTTCTTCTTTCTGTGTGTGGCAAACGAAAATCGGTTTGCCGTCGTGTTGTGTTTCTTTCGATACTTTCATTGTCTGTCGAATGAGGCTCGCACTCACTTCCTAACCCCTGCGGGCGACAGAAATACTACTAATCAGTTATACAAGATATTTTTGGTACTCGTAACATATATTTACACAAATGTTTCATATTTTCATACGACTCTTACATATCTGGCCCATTCTCTGTGTATGGAATCTGCTCGTTCTGCCAGAAAAGTTCATCAAGCTCCTCCCGTTCCTCGTGGGTAAGCTCGCGGTGCATGTCGGGGTGGTAGTAAATCCAATCTTCTATTTCCATAATCAAAGTGGTTCGTTCTGGGTTTTCAATAACTCGATGCCAGGTATGTATCCCCAAAGCGCCCATGTGTTGAGTTTTCGATCTTGTATGAGGATATGAGATCCGTTCGGGCTCTCCTCCTCCCCAAGGATACTGCCGTAGCGGTTTTGCACTTGGCTCACCAACGCAAAACCGCAGCTGAAAAATGAGGAGAGCGTCTGGGAGTATTGCCCATCGGTGCAGTGAACTTTACTGAACCCGTAGTAAACTCCTACATATCGGCGTTCAGGCTCGTCTTTGATTACCATGCCCCATTGCTCTAAAGCCTGTTTTTTCCAGTGCTCTGGCGTTTCGTTTGAAAAACCGTTCTTGGCGAGGAAATCAGGATCAGTCTTGAGCCAGACAAGGGGAAGAATTGCATTGGGGGATGGTGGGTGTAGGCGGGTTGTGTTCATACCTATAATAATAGTGCATCTATTATTCCGCGTAACATTGTTTTACATAAATGTTTTGTTTTATACATTAATCAACGAAGTATTGATAATAGATGCAGGCCCGTAAAAGTCGAAAACCGCAGATTATGAAGTCTGCGGTTTTCTCCCATGTGGTCAACCCCAGCCAGAAGATCAACCATATTGGCATTATACAGCACTCATATAAGTAATGCAAGAAAAACCTTGCATGAATACAACTTATTATGTATAATGGAAAGAACCATGATTGCCGAACCAGCCAGTTCGGGAAATATCAAACTTCCCGTATCAAGTACTCATACCTCGCTTGTAGGAGGCGTGGACCTTCCTTCTCATATCGAGTCGGAAGGCCTCAATTGGTTTAAAACTGTCTGTGATGTCATTTTGACGAGCCCCTACCGAAAATACCAAACGCGAGTCAACATGGGTGGGAAAGCGACGAAGCGGGTCAACTTTGATCAGCTGCCTAAGCATTTTAAGAAGTACGCTGGCACCAAAATCTACTTTATGCCTGGTGTCCTCAAGGAAATGCAGGATTGCGTGAAGGAGGGCAATGGTTCTTCGGGCCTAGGCATGCAGCACGCGGATGTTTTGTATGATCCGATTCGAGTAATAGACGTTGACATAAAAAAGGGTCAGAAGCCCGCGACAACCAAGCAAGTCGGGATTCTGGCCGCCCTCCTGCCTGACTCTGCCCTGATCCTCTCCAACGGCTGTCAGATTTACCTGGCATCTTCGGAAGCTTGGGAAAATGAGGCCCTCATGCTGGCTGCCATCGGCAGATTCCTCGCCCGCAAAACTGGCCTTGTTTACGATTCCACAACCCACCTCAGAGGTGACGGCACCGCTGGCAATCTTCGCAGCCATTGCTACCGCGCACCTATCGGATCCTGTCAGAATGGAAAAGTGAGAAGTTGGCTACCTCGATCGGGACAAATGGCCTCCGTGCGCAATGTCTTTAAGGCGCTCGGGCTTACTGTCCGTCGCAAAAAGACCAAGAAGGCAAAAGGACCAGTTTCAGGGAGCATGGCGTCACGGCATCTGGAATTTCACAAGATTCGCGAGGCGCTGACAAACCTGATCAAGAATGAAAAACTGAAGCGGACCGATGCTGAACGGGAGGTCCTCGGAATGAAATGGGAGCATCATTCCAGAGATGGTTTGAAGGCCACCCTTCCCACTGTTCGGCTGATTTCGGACACTGCGGCACTGCCCTCTGAGGTTTGGGCGTCCATCCGTGCCGATCTGGCTGAACTGCCTTGCCAGCTCGGGCCAGTTTCCACCAAGCGGTGGCTGCGGCAGCAAACCAGAACTGTCCGTGCAATTCGGGCTTGGGCGTTTGAGTGGACCTATTCCCAGCCTTCAATCACCTGTGAAAAGGCAATGAAGTTGTTTTTTTCGGACCCCCGATTTGCCAAGATCCGCCAATTGTCAATTGCTGCAGTCGGGGAAACTGGCGTGCGGGAAGATTTACGCCGCTGTTGGGATACATGGTATTACCCCGATTATAAAAAAAACCCATTTAAGAAACTGGCACTGGTAAGCAAGGCCACTCTCAATCTCGTTCGGTCCAAGGCCAAGAAGTTGGGAAAATTCAAGATGGCGGAAATCCGAAAGGAAATCATGCGTCTTTCTGTTCGGCAGATTCGGCAGGCACTTCAACAACTCGTGATTGATGGGGATCTTATACCAAGTGGAAACACCAGCGGGAAGAAATATGAGTTTGTATCACCCCCCAAAAACCAACCTATGAAACCCACCCCCTTTAATCATATAGTATCGCCGAACATAGACGATAAGAAAAAAGTAAAAACCACGCCCAAATCTACTGTAATCAAAAACCCAGCCAAGAACAAAAAGTCTGAGTTCCCCCCTACATCTTCATACGTCTATATAAAGGGCAAAGATCGGGAAACTGAGATAAAGGCAAAACTAGCTGCTATAAGTCTTCCAAAACTCAAAGCCCGCCTGAAAGATATAAATGCAGTGTGGTCCGAATCGAGTCTAGATCCAAACAATGACGTTCTCTCCAGAATGCTCCAACGTGAAAATGACTGGCTTGGGGAAGTTGTGAGAGAAAAGAAGGATGAACTATTGTTGGCAAAGCGCGAGGCTGCACAGGCGCGGCTGGATGCAGAAACCCCAGAGGAAAGGGCCGAGAGGGAAGCGAAAAAGAAAGCGTCAAAGGCAAGGAGTCGCGCCGGACTGGAGAGAATGCGAGCCGGTGAGATGCTGGGCCGCATTCTTGAAAGAAAACAGCAGGAGGGAGTTTCTTGCAACGATCCGTTTACCACAGAGGAGGCAAATGAATTTCGACGCCATTTCTGGGACTCTTTCAACGCGAAGGCCAAAGCGAAGGCAGAGGCTGAGGCGCGAGGCGTGGTATTTGATGAGGACGCATATGTTCGCCCTGTTACAGTGCCGACCATTTCCCCCAGCGAACAACGGCGACGGGATAACATGTGTGTGTATTTTCAAAAACGCATCGACCAGAAATACGATCCCGAGCTTGAACCTGGGGAAACCCTGCTCGACCGAGTTTTCAAGTATGATGCCGAAGAATGGGAGAAAAGGGAACAGGCGCGGGCTCGTAAGAGGGCCGCTAAGTGAGTTGGATTATCAAGAATGGGCTTGGCTGCCGGAATATTCACAGCACCAAGTGCTTTCTCACTTGACTAGTGTGGTATAGTGGTCGTTTAAAACACACATTTTCATACAATGCCAAAGCCGCAAACAAATCCGAATTGTCCAGACCGAAGGATTGATCCCCTGCTTATCGAACACGGGTTTTGGGAAATTTTAGGAGTTCCCGCCCCCCTCGCTGGAATGCCTTACCCGACTACAAAGAAAATCCGACTGATTCCCTTTCCCAGATATCAAGGGATATTCTGTCTTGCCGATGACGAGACCGACTACGATTCGGCTCCTCTGCGTCAGTTGGGGAGCGTCTATCTTGAAGATCTTAGTTCTGGCGGGAACCCAGTAGATCGTGTAGGTGAGGGATTGCTCACAATCAGAGTGATTCGAGAGATTGTAAGTGAGATTAATGGGGGCCGTGGTGTTGTCGTTCACTGCTGGGGCGGTCGTGGGCGCTCGGGTTTTATTGCAGCCGGTGTACTTGTGGCTTTCGGTCGCACCCCTGAAAAAGCACGGAGCATAGTTAACAAGGCAACCACCAAGGCAGGTCTAGGCCCTTGGCCTGAATCCGATTGGCAATTCAAGTTTCTTTCCCATCTTCAGAATGTTGAGTTTGGAATTCCAAAGGAAGTGCAATGAAGTCTATTATCCATATTACTGTTATCGTTGTTAAGCAATCGCTGCGCCTTTGCGTTCATGAAGTTCAAGAAAATGGAGAAATACACCATTTGATTCCCATAATAAATAGGCAATGTGAGGACGTGTTCAAGAATTCTGGGCTCTTGTCCGAACTCATTCACGAGGCTGAGGAGAAAGCGAATATCGAAATCCGAACAGTTGACATACTGGCTCAGACATCCGAAGAAACAAAGTTCCTACAGTGCATCCTTGAACATGAAGGACTCGACGTAACAACCGATACAAAGAAAATCACACAGGGTTTGTGAATTGCCCAGTATTTGTGATGTGGAGTTGTGTCGCATGGGGGTTACGCCTTGAAGTGATCCCGCTATGTTTTGTTGCTGCGTTTGCAGGAATGATAAAGGAACAATTAATAGCCGTTAAAAACTGATATCGTTTATAATTGACATGACTGGTGGCACTTATCGCGATTTACGGAGATGCCGCAATTCCGAGAAATATTTTGGAGGTATTTCTGTCGGCACTCATCAGGCAAGCTCTTACTTAAGGCTGGAGCTGATAAAAGCCAGTCAATTATCATAGAGTAATTCTGGTCTTCTGTGCAAGTTACATTGTTTTCTCCACAAAATATGTCCAAAACCCAGCTATTGTTGACGAACTCAACTCCGATTAAGTATGAAGGTTTGGACTGAAGTTGATATACATAGTATTCACCAATAAGAATACGTTGTGTAGAAAAAGTATGGTGACGGAACTTCTGCGTAACTGCATCAAAATCGGCAAGGGATTGAATCGGGACTATTCTTGCTGTGCCTGGAATTGGCGGTGGCGGCCATGTTGTCCCGAAACTACAAGAAAGTTGCTCCTCTGCCTCCTCTATGCGAGTTTTTTCACAAATGTAGCGTTTCAGGTAGGAAACACTCTCTATAGCATTGTGAAAACAATCTAAAGGTTTGATTCCCCCTAGCAAATCTTTCGCTGTATCGGTGTATTGTTCATCTGCCTTGGCGTAAAGACATCCAATATAATGGCGTAAAGCTGCAGGAAGATTTAAATACCATCCAAGAGAGGCTGTGTCCTGATAATGACCGAAAGCCTCTCTGCCGAAAGCCAAGTGATTCAATTCAAAATGCGAAATAGTTGTGCTAAAATCAAGAACATCAAATGCTGCAGATTCGTAGTTTAGTAAATCTCTGAGCAAGAGTAAATATTTAACTGAGTCTTTCTGACAAATGTGAAATCGAGATAATATGCGGATGGTTCTGTCATTTTCAGGAAACCCCATGGCTTTACAAATCTTTATCGGTTGCAAAAGAACATATTTACAAATTCGATCAAATGCCCCGTTTTGCGGCAAACCGTCAAATTGCCACGCCCTCGCGACTATAAGTGCCAACGCAGAATCGGTTATGACAAGTCGCGCCCACGTCGGGATTTTTTGAGCAAGCAAAAAGAAATCCTCGTGTGGTTTAGGAAAATCTCGTATTATTCGAATTACATTGACGGGTAACATCTCAGCATTATGAGATTCACCTATAATTTCCGGAGATTGCTTATCTATCATATAAAGTCATTTGAGTATAAAACATCGTTCGCGTTCACTCGTCGATTCGTAGCACTGCCGACTTGACAGTGCTACGAGATCGACTGCGGGATTTCTATCCATTGCGATATGTGATACCACACATACCAGTTTGGTTTTTCGTGCAGCCACAAGCCGCATTAAGAACATAACGGTCAGCTTTCATTGTCAGTTTCATTAAGTTTCACCTCCTTTCGTTAATCTCAACCTTACACGGGTTGAAAAAATCATTTGCCTTTTCACTTTGAACGCTTGCCCAAGCATGAGCAAGAACGCATGTGTAGGGGCTGGGTTTCCGTAAGTTTCCATTTTCAGCCATCCATGCACCTGGGCAACGACTACAAAAAGCAAAATCTGAACAGCTATTGCATGGGGAAATATCCGTCATCTTAATTTGCCTAAACTCATCGAAAAACGGAGACTCATGCCAGATTTCTCTTAACCTGTTGCTCGGCCACTTGCCTAAAACAGTGGTGAGACCGATACAAGGGCGGATTGTGCCATCTGGCGAAACAGCCAAACCAGAAGCACCGGCACCGCAAAGGCCGGCGTCAGATGAGGGGCCTGTCATCATTGACATGGGCTCGTCTCCAACGTAGAGCTTAAAGTAACGTGAGGCAAAAATATCTTTCAAGACCGCCTGGTCATCGACACGTTGAGCCAATGGCGAAAGTCTGCCGTCGTTCTTTGCTGTGATACTTAAATCAAATTGGTATTCGCATCCGAGCTCTTTAGCCAAAGCTTCGATTTCCCTCCAATGTGGAGCTGTGGTTTTCATCAGTGGAGACTTTGTAATTACTGGTATCCCAGCAGCGCGTAATAATTGAATAGAGTGAAGCGATTTTTTAAACGATCCTTTAACCATAGTGATCGAATCATGAAGTTCCGCGCGGGCTGAATAAATACTGCAGCCAACAGAATGAGGAGAAAGCTCAACGATAGCGTTCAGAATATCGTCTGTGAGCAACGTCAGATTGCTGGTGATGGATGTAACAAGTCTGTGTTTTTTTGCGAGCCCGAGAATTTCAACAAAATCCTTGCGCACAAGAGCCTCCCCTCCGGTGAGTTGAATCCTCATCCCGCCCAACTCAACAAACTCGCCCATGAGAGCGTCAATTTGCGGAATTGTCATCTCGGAAAGTCGAGTTTCTTGGGGTAAGTAGCAGTGGACACACCTCTCGTTGCACCGATAAGTAAGTTCGAGTACAAGACTGAAGAGAATGTGATGATCGGCCATAAACTGACCAACTTCCAACTCGGGATTCTCAGAACTAGTTACCGCACTCTTTACAGATGATTCAGAACGAGATGTCGGCATGCACAAGGCACTGGGAATCTGATACTCAATGAGATTGGAATTCCGCAACCCATCGACAAAACTTAATAACGCCGCCTCTGCCTCTCTTAGTGGATCGCCTTCAAAAGTGCCATTCTGCAAAATGTAATTGCTGGCATTTTCTGTCCGCCCGCCATCTTGATAAACTCTCCACCAAACCTCAGCAGAATCCCCTTCGAAAAAGACAACAGTTTGACTGGGCGTGTGGTAGGCTACGCTGGCCGACAGGCCATCTGGGAGTGTGTAGTAACGGCTGAACACTCCAGTTGAGAGGCGTAAATGCATGATTTTCATATAATTCTTCTGCTCAAAATACTCTTGCAGATTACGACAGAAATGTCAACCCGATGGGAGTGCGTTCTTTAATTGGGTGCTGGGGAGCCTGAGGCAAGTGCATTCTTATGATTCATTCTGAGGATTGGGTGATTTGGAAAAATGATCCGTCAGGGCAAGAATGATTTGGTCGGTGGCGGGCCAGTTAGGGTATGCATCATCGGGTTTGGTGATGACTCCTTTCTCGCCCCCTGCATCCTGATGTTGGAAGTGCATCGAAGGGGGCAAATATGGAAACCATTGGCAGGGAAGCGATGGGCCAAAGATTCCAAATGTGCAGGCGCCTAGCGCTGCACTCAAGTGCATCAACGCTGTATCGTTTGAAATAGTTGCGTCGCACTGTGATAACTCTCTTATCAGAGCAACCGCCTCAAGATTTGATTTGACGAGATTACCTCGCGATTGAGCTATGTGATATAGATCGCATTCTTTTGGTCCGAGAAACCAAACCGGCTCGTACTCATGTTCGCTCAACCACTTTTCAACTGCAATAAAGTTCTTTAATGGCCATCGTTTAGCAAAACATCCGGCTCCAGGAATAATCCCAACCCGTATTTTGATAGGATGCTGGCGCATTATCCGATTGAAACGAGGGGTAGCTTTGAGCTGGATTGCAGAATTAAAAAATCGAACTAATGGATTATACAACTCACAAGCTGATGTGCTGTCAGTAAATGGCCCGCATTGAATAAGGTTCCATTTATCATCTGTTTTTCTATCTGAAAAATCAAAACCAACCTTAAAAGCGCACTCAATTCTCTCCGCACACTCTGCTCCCCAACTGCCACCGGACGCATCTACAAGAATGTCACATGACTTCAGTCCTTTAACTTCTATTGCAGATATAAACGCCCAATGAGGAAACTCCAGTTGAAGCAAATCTCCAACATATTCTGAGGCAACAATCATCACTTGTATTTCGGCAAATATATCTTCAATTGCATGAAGTGTTGGAAGGCTGACAACAGCATCACCGATGCTATCAGTAAGTATAATTAAAAGCCCTGGAAAATGGGAAATAATGGGACGATACGGTTTTCTGACCATACGGGCTTCAAATATATTCCGGCTTTTATCAAGTTCCATGCTCTGGTATTGCACACAATCGGGGGGCTATCGTCAACTTCGCGCTTCAGTCTCCTTTCGTGTGCAAGGCGTGTCCACATGAATAGGGCATGAAATATCCGTTCGCATGTGGATTCTCCGGCCGCATTTTCCCTCCAAGATCTTGGCGCGGTTGTCCACAGCGACATGTGCCCACTGTTCGAAACTCCGCTCGACCCAGTAGCGGGCCCCGTGCGGCGCGTTTCATGGTAGCAGTTTCGCTGATATTTGGCTGATCTCATGGTTCAACAGCCGGGAATGCCCGTGATTTCATCCAAAGTTGAAACAATTCGCTTGACTTCATGCCGCACTGCGGCGCATGTAAAATCCCGAAAATAATTCATTTATGTCCCTCATTGATCGAGTAAAATTTGATTCGCCAAAAGACGAGGTGCTGATTTGGAAGTTCCCGAGTGAGGAACTACGCATCGGCAGTCAAGTAATTGTTAATCAGTCTCAGGAAGCGGTATTCGTGCGAGGCGGGCGTGTCGCTGACGTGCTCGGTCCAGGGACTCATACCCTCACTACTGCAAACTTGCCGCTGCTCAACCATTTGGTTGATTTACCATTTGGCGGGGAGACCCCTTTCTCTGCTGAGGTTTGGTTTGTCAACAAAACAGTGAAGCGAGACTTGCGCTGGGGCACACAGACACCAATTCCTTTAATTGATCCTGAGTATGGTTATCCCATCTCAGTGCGAGCTTATGGATACTTTGGCGTCAGGGTTTTGAACTCACGGCTATTACTTACCGAGATTGTTGGCAGCCTAACTGGTATTAACAGCGAGAAGGTCGTTGATTACTTTATTGGTGAAATTCAACAAAAGATTTCGACTGTCCTCGCGTCGTCAATTGGATCGCAAAACATTTCCATCTTCCGAATTAACGCTTCGCTCACTGATCTTGCCCAAGCCATAAAAAATGAAATATGCCCCGAGTTTTCCCGATTCGGCATCGAGATAACAAATTTTAATATCGAGCGCGTTAGTATCCCTGAAACTGAAATCGCGAAATTTCAAGAAGTGTTGGGGAGCCGAATGGAAATCGACCAGATCAGCAAATCAAAAGTGGGAACTGCTTACACTACAAAGCGTACGTTCGACACTCTAGAAAAAGCTGCTGAAAATGAAAGCGGTGGAGTTGGAGCACTTCTTGCTGGTGGCGTTGGGCTTGGCGCAGGTTTGGGCGCAGGCGCTCCTTTAGGGCAAAAACTTGGGCAAATCCTAAATATTGACCCAAGCATTGATATCACTAACGATCCGATTGCAAAACTCAACATGCTGAAGCGTCTGCTAGATGCACACTTAATAGCATCTGAGGAATACGAAAACCGCCGAAAGACGATTCTCGATGCAATATAATTCCGGCCTTGGATTCTATGTCTTTACTTAGAAAACGTTTCTGAGCAATGCCAAATATTGAGTTTGACTGCAAGCACTGCGGGCAACATTTAGAGTGTCCCGAGGAGGGCAAAAACATGGAGGTACCATGCCCAACTTGCAAAAACACAATTCTTATTCCAGAAATAGGCACCCCTGCTGCGGTAGGAATTAGTCGAACCACTGAGTTCAAGCCAGAAGCGAGTGTGCTATCATGCCAAAGCTGCGGCGGACAGCTTGAACTTTTGAGTGGTGATAATATTGCGATCTGCCGTTTCTGCGGAAGCAAGAGCGTAATCCGCCAACCAACCGATCAACTCGAAAAGCTCCGTGATGCTGAAAGTTCCGGGTTGCGAGTGATATACTATACGCCATCACTGTTGGTAAATGATTCGCCAGAGTATATCGTCAAGGCAATTCAGAGTGAGCCATCGGGGTGCCGATCCCCAGAAAGCCTCACAATGCTTGCTGAGGGGATATACCTACCTGTGTGGAACATCAATGTAAAGGTCGATTGTTCATGGCGTGGTGAGTACTCTACGACGCACTCGGTAATCAAAGTACGAACTGTAACGAAACAGACAAGCGGTGGTAAATCTTATGATGTCCAAGAACAATACAACGCCACTGAGACGGTTTGGCATCCTAGCAGTGGTAATTATTCATTTGACACTGGGTTGTTGCTACCCGCTGTCGGCAGTTTTTCAATTTCGCAGATGCAAGTCGTATTAGAGGGCGTCATCGCCCAAAACGAAAGGTCGGGGCACCCCATTTCCTCAGAACAATTTGCTGTTGCAAGGCCAACAAAATCGCAGCGCGCGGCTTGGAATGACTTCGACTGTGACGAGCGAATAAATATACGCGCTCATAGTGAGTGCCAAGCTCTAATTGAGCGGCTACATGGCGTAAATGCAGTGGTAGCATCGAAGTGTTACTCTTTGATTTATTGCCCTGTTGCTGTGGTTAGTTATACCGCAAACTCTAGCGACTATCGGCACCTAGTTAATCTTAATACAGGAGAGTTTTCCGGCGACCTCCCACTTGACCACGACTCTGTTGCTAATGAGGCACGCACTGCTAGAAAGAATGAGAGTATTGTAAAAGGAACTCGCGCTTTTATTAATTTGTTATTTCTCACTTATGTGGGGTGCTCGCTTATTCTTTCATGGCAATTGACGTCCGCTCAAAATGTTGGGGTTTCGATTAGCGACAACATAAGCAAATGGGTGACTTATAACCTTTATGGGTTCATTAATATTGCGACATCAAATACACCAGCGCATCCATGGTGGATCGTACTTTTGCTTTCTTGGATTGGATGGTTAATAGTATGGGTTATTCTATTATTTTTTAAGCCTAACAAATCTCCGTGGAATCAGTTTTTGGTTCATAGAAGAGCTTACCTATGCCGCTTGGTGATAAATCCACCGGCATGTTTAGCGGCATTTCAATGGAATCAAGAACTAGTGACTGTTCTTCGAAAACTCGCTGATGATGGTCAATTGGAAGATTACAATGATATTGGAGTTGTAAGCCAGATTGGAAATATATTGATTGATAATTCGAGTATGGTCGGCAGCGCGGACAATTCCAAAGAACCAATGTCTGTTTGGAAGAGAACCGCAATTGTGTTGTTTGTTTTCGTTATCGCTGGACGCGTTGCTGCTCTTTTCATTCATCATTCGCAACCTTCACCCTCACCAATTGTCACCCCAACATCTTCTCAACCTACACCCGCGTCAACTCAGTCTTCCACACCCGATGTGTCTGCATCCTCCCCTGCGACCGCCAATACAAGCACAAGTGAACTAGATCGTCTTAAACAAATCACTTCGGATCACCTTACTGAGCCAAATAAGAATCTTGATGCCGACCAATTAAAATTTGTTCTCCGGTGTGCAAAAGGAGCTGCCAGCAAGGAACTAAATCTGCCTACTGGAACACGCTTTCAAACAGAACGAATTATTTATAGCAACTACCCGTGGTATCAAGTTGTGGTTGTTGTTAAAGCCCAAAACGGACAAATAGATAAATATCTTTGCACGCTTGAAATTAATGATACTCATACTTTATACAGACTTAGTGAAAAACGTGGAGTAGAGCCTTTCAGAGATGAAACATCCAAAGATTTATCCGGTTTTGCAAAGGGTATTCGCGATGATCTCAAGATTGACAAGGAATGACCTCCCTATCCGCCGACAGGGGATGTTATCTGGACCGCCGTAGAGATTGGGCCGGCATGAAGAAACTGCACTCCAGCGGAGTATCAGGGTAGCGATGACCGGCGAGGCGACAGACAGAATACGATTGGAAGCATCACAGCAACGGGTCTGGGTTGTGTGGGCTGCAATGAGTATGGCGGAAAGAGGCTGGCCGGTAGAAAGGGGTCGGCAAGGATTCTCACTGCACCGGAAGCATGAGGAGCCATGAGTATCCGGCGACAGGGGATGCTCGCCTGCCTCCGTAGAGTTCGGACAGGCATGAAGAAATCCACTCCATCATGGAGTATCAGCGGAGCGATGACCGGCGAGTTGAGGGACTGGTTACGATTGGAAGCCCTGGACAACGGATTTTGGGTTGTCTGGGCTGCAATGAGTATTGAAGGACTGAAACTGGCCGATGGAAATGGGGTCGGAAAAGATGGGCAATGTAACGGAAGTATGAGTAGCTATGCCGCTCTGGCGACAGGGGATGGTATCTGGACCGCCGCAGAGTTCGGACAGGCATGAAGAAAATAAACTCCAGCATGGAGTATCAAAAATAGGCGAGCGAGGCCGCACATCGGTTTTCTGGAAGAATGGAAGAAAAAATTGATGTTCGGAATTGCTGGCCGTTCTGATGGGGTGCCGTGCGAGTCTCCCGCCTTTTGGAATGGTGTCATGGCTTGCCTGGACTGAATGGAAAAAGGTGGGAGTCTCGTAGGCTGGGGCATGGACAGGTTCTGGAGAGGGAACCTGCCCGCGAGTTATTCAGCCTGCGGCCAAGT
>Ga0194063_10001645_pt1 | contig 14367 bp, 13 predicted proteins | sample SepL3720m_MetaG_FD_155459 | JGI IMG/M metagenome (GOLD analysis project Ga0194063, IMG submission 155459) | Anoxic zone freshwater microbial communities from boreal shield lake in IISD Experimental Lakes Area, Ontario, Canada - Sep2016-L373-20m | ecosystem: Environmental > Aquatic > Freshwater... | reverse complement strand
GGGCGCGTATCCGAGTACGCACTGCACCCGTACCACCTGCTCGCCTACCACGGGAACTGGTATGTCCTGGCGCGAAACGTGGGCAAGGATCAGATCGAGACCTTCGCCCTGTCGCGGTTCCGCCGGATCGAGGCCACGGAGCAGACCTTCACGCGCCCGGCGGACTTCAACGCCGAAACCTATGCCAAGCAGGCGTTCGGGATCGTGGGCGGCGAGGCGCCAATCAAGGTTCGGTTGCTGTTCGAGCCGAAACTGGTGGTCTACATTACCGAACGAGATTGGCACCCCAGTCAGGAATTTCAGACGCACGCGGATGGCCGCGTCGAGATGCGGCTAGAGACCACGGGCCGCAAGGAACTCGTGCGATGGATCCTGTCATGGATGCCGGACGTGAAGGTGCTCGCCCCGAAGAGTCTGCGGGATCGCATCGCGGAGAAACTACGGGATGGACTGCGGACACAAGAATAGGACTGGATAGCCTCCGTTCCACAGAAAAAGGACTGATGCGCCTGGACAATCCGCCCTGCCTCACTATATTGCGCCTTCAGAATGTCTGTCCCTTGGCACCGGTGCACGGCCCTCAAGATGGACACAGCCCCCATGGATTGCCCGTACAGGACCACCGACGGGTGACGCAGGTTGAGACGGGCGTGTTGCATGACCGTTGTCACGTCATCCGCCTCGCGGAATCCGATGGTCGTATAGGACTCGGAGGACTCCCCTGAACCACGGAAATCGACAAGTAGGACTGACATCCCTAGCTGGAGGAAGACCTTTGCCTCACGGATCAGGCAGGTCTTCTCGGCACCATAACCGTGGAACAGGATGACAAGCGGGGTTTTCTCGCCTCGGTCGACATACCAGCAGCCCAGTGTGATGCCGTTCGTGCCACGGATGGTCAGACGCCTGCACCCGAAATCAAGTTCTGAAGGTTGTCGACTGCTCACCGGGCGGGGCACGTTGACTCCAGTCAGGAGCACCTTGATCCTCTGTCCGAGGGTCAACTTCTCCGGCTTCTCGGTACGTGTGCCACCACTCGTGAAGTACATCATGGCGTGGGCATGGTTGTAGGCCAGGATGTTGAGTAGGGCGAAGCCCACCACGAATGCAATGAGGAAGCCCATCAACAGACGTTTGGTTGGCTTTTTCATTGAGGGTTTGCGATGGATCTTATCGCCTCGAAAACGGACACAACGACCTCTGCCATGCGGCTGTAATCCAACCTGTCCGCAGTGTCGCCCGACTTGTGATAGGCCTTGTTCCGGTAGAATGCCGTATCGGTGACCATGACGGCCTTGATGTCATGGGGCCAGTAACTCGCATGGTCGGAGAAATCAACTCCGGGGATCACGGTTGGTGCACGTATGGAATATACGGGTAGGTCGGTTGCCCCTTTCATGCCGGCTTTCACGGTCTTGAGCCAATCCCCCTGATCCCAACGTCCCACCACACCAATGAAGTTTGCCTGGCTCGGGTACATGAGGCGAAGCATCGGGGCGGGATAGGCCTGCGAACCCCACTCGTCACTGAAGGTGCCGACCATATCAAGGACGATGACACCCCTGACTCCGGCCTTGTCGTCGGCCATTCGTGACCGCAACGACCACCTCACGTCCCATGATTTGGCGCTTAAGGTGGGCATCGGCATTGACCGTGTTAAACCACAATTCTTTCCGGAAGCTTTTCATGGGTGGCATCCTATGAACGCCACTCGACCTTGTCAATTTCACTTAAGGAGCGCTAGATGGAAAGAAACAGGCATTGACATTTTGCATGACTGTAAGATAATTGATTACACAATAAGGAGTCAGTCATGCGAAGCACCATTACAGTCAGTTTGCCGCAATCCGTGAGACATGAGCTAGATCGGGTCTCGCGCATGGAGGGTGTGTCCCGTAGCGATGTTGTTCGGGAGTCCGTGCGGGATTATCTTTTTCAAAAACAGTTTCGCGCCTTGCGCAAACTGATGATTCCCAAGGCTGTCAAGCGCGGCGTCTATAATGACCAGGATGTTTTTGACGTGGTGTCATGAAAATCGTGCTCGACACGAACGTGCTAATTGCTGCATTCATTGCCCATGGCAGTTGCAACGAATTAATTGAACACTGCGCGGTACATCACGACATTACGTTGTCCAAACCCATGCTGGATGAATTCAGCGATGTTCTGGTGCGGAAATTCGGATACAACGTGGCGGAAGCCAAAGCGGCCGCGACTTTGATTCAATCTCGGGCGTTTATGGTGAAGCCAGTTCGTCTTCCTGGGGCGGTATGCCGAGACCCGGATGATGACGTTGTCCTTGCGACAGCGCTTGCAGGTTGCGCGCAGGTTATTGTTACCGGCGACAAGGACCTGACCGTACTGAAGTCATATGAAGGCATCAAAATCATTCGGCCTGCAGACTTTTGGCAATATGAACAAGAATTAGCCGAACCCGCTTTTTGACCGCGACGGCTCGCACGCTCCCCGCGGGTCAAGAGTTCCGTTCGCAGAATATTCGGACTATGTGTATCACCAACTTCTTCATATGAACAGGAAACGGCCAGAATCAGGGAAAGGGATGTTTGCAGAAGGCTGGCGTCGATGGGTGGTTGGAGAGGTGTCGCTACGGAGAATCATGATATCCCTGATCGAGATCTACGTTGTTGTGCTGGTCCTTGCCTGGTATTTCTCCGACCGCCTGATCTTCCAGCCGCAGCCCGCCTCCTATCGTGAGGGCGGTGATATTTCCCGCATCTCGTTGCCGAACGGGGACAAGATCGGAATCCTCGCCCTGACGAACCCTGCGGCAGTCTACACCGTCCTCTACTGTCATGGAAATGCCGAGGATCTCGGTGATATCCAGCCGATCATGCAGAACTATCGCGATCACGGCTTCTCGGTCTATGCCCTCGATTACCGGGGGTACGGCATCAGTGACGGCAAGGCCGGGGCTGATGCCGCCTGCGAGGACGGCGAGGCTGCCCTGGAGCATCTGCTTGCCCGGGGTGTACCGCTCAACCGGATCATCATCCACGGACGATCCGTAGGCACCGGGATTGCCCTCCATCTGGCCGCCCGTCACAGGATAGCCGGCCTGATCCTCGAGAGCCCGCTTGTGACAGCCTTCCGGGTCAGGACGGTCATTCCCATCGCACCGTTCGACAAACTCCGGAACAACCGTCGTATCCGGGAGATATCATGTCCACTGCTGGTCATCCACGGCATGAACGACTCGGCCATCCCACCATGGCATGGGAAGAAATTATATGATCTTGCCACCGTCCCCAAGCGATGCTGGTGGGTGCCGGAGGCGGATCATAACGATCTGCTCCTGACCGATGAACCTGGCTACTGGGCACATGTCACTGATTTCCGCGATTGGATCGGGGTGTCAATCCAGCGTTGACAAAACCGTATGGACAGCACCCATTGCAGGCCGTACAGTTTCTGGCCATGTACCGCTCATGATGACGAAATAGTCTATTGACCTTAAGCCCATCTCCCGTTATGCAAAGTTACGGCCAAAATCTTATCATCCCGACGAATTGGGTAAAGCAGTATTGCCCACTCGGCCCCCGAGAGAGACAGGGTCAGACCTATTTTCTAGTTTCTAGGTCTGACCCTGCCTCCCCCACAAGGACGGTCGGCTTCAACTTGGCACCTGGCAATCTATCTATTTCGCGGAGTTCGACGGCCCCCGCCACCGGGAAGTATGGATCGAGTAAAACAACAGCTACCGCCTGGAATACACTTGTATTATCACCTCGCCTGCAGGGTAATGGCATGGTATGTTTTGGTACAAATTCATGAAGGCTGGATCACACAACAAGAGGCACGGCAGGGACGAGATCAGTTTCGAGGAATGCGAGGCAAACAAGGCACGGCTCGATACGTTTCGGCCACTGCCACCGGAAACCGCAAAGTCCTTACGGGACTATTATCGAATCGGCCTGACCTACTCCAGCAATGCCCTGGAAGGTAACAGCCTCACGGAATCCGAAACCAAGGTTGTCATCGAGGATGGCCTGACCATAGGAGGCAAACCCCTGCGCGATATCCACGAGGCCACCGGGCACGCGCGCGCCTATGATTTCCTCTACGAGTTGACGCAGGACAGGCCGTTGCGGGAGGCCGACATCCTGAAACTGCATGAACTGTTCTACACGGATATCGACAAGCCGCATGCCGGCCACTACCGCTCCGTGCGGGTCTTCATCAGCGGGAGCAGTCACCCGCTTCCGGTTCCAGCCAGGGTTCCCGTCCTGATGCGGGATTTCGTGGCCTGGTTCAACAAGCATGAGGGCCGGATGCACCCCGTCGAGTTCGCGGCGCTCGTGCACCTGAAATTCGTCTTCATCCACCCCTTTGTTGACGGGAACGGCCGGGTCGCCCGCCTCTTGATGAACCTTGCCCTGATGCGCGCCGGTTACCAGATCTCCATCATCCCCCCCATCCTTAGGAGTGAATACATCGCCAATCTGGAACAGGGGCATGGCACCACCGAACCGTTTATCCGGTTCATCCTTAACCGGGTCATTGAGACGCAACGGGAACTGCTCCGCCTCCTTGGCGATACATCCCCGGCATCGGGTGGCGGTGTAAAGTCGCCGATTGGCGGTGTAAACGGGACTGACCGTGGCGGTGTAAACCAGCTCCGAAACCGCATTCTGGAGGCCATCCGGACAACGCCGGGAATCAATGCTCCCACGCTGTCATCGAGACTGGCCGTCAGCCTGCGCACGATCCAACGTCACCTGAAGGCCATATCCGACAACGGCCTCATCACATTCAAGGGCGCCCCAAAGAATGGCGGTTATTTCACTGTACGCGATAACGGGGAGAGTCCCTAAGAACCCCGAACAGGCGTGCAAGTGCCCGTTGTGCCCCTTGTGGCAAAGCCACGACCGCCCGATTTTCTAGTTTCCAGGTCTAACCCGAATGGCGTGAAAAACCCGGAAAGAGAATGCTTTACCACCCGCTGCGCTGGAGGCACGGAGACTCAGAGAACCCTTCGACTCGGCTCAGGGCAGGGATAATACAATGTTTCGCGATTTTCACGGATGATGAGTACCTCATCCGAGAAAATCGCGAAACGCCTCTTGAAGTAAGAGTCGAGAGGGAGGAGAGGTTTTGTGGGTTGAAAATCTCTTCTTTCTCAATGTATTCCTTCAAGAAGGGTGGCGTTTATTTTGGCCACGGTATTTCCGTGGGCGAAATAAACGCCACATTGTCTTTTCTTCTCTGAGCCTCCGTGTCTCCGTGGTAAGAATTCTCTTACTCTTCCCTCGCCCCGTCCACGCCGATGTGGGCGCGGTCGCGGAAGCGGGTCAGATCCTGATCGAAATTTAATCTGACATCCAACATGGCGGGGCCATTGCGGTTCTTGGCGATCCCCTCCCAATATGGTGTGGGGCGGATGTCCCCATCCGCCTAAGTGACTGGACAGGCACCTGGGAAGCCCAAGGCGGGTGAGGACACCCGCCCCACAATTATGCGCCACGTCCCCCCCTCGAAACCACCTCGCAAATGGGAACCTCCCATTCATCAGCGCGAAGGCGTCCGACATAGTTCTCATCCACAACATCTGATCGTAAGCGGATGCAACTGCCAAGCAATCGCACTTCCACGATCTCCGAAAGGCGACCGCTCCATTCTTTTCGTGCACTCGCCGATAACTGTGCGATTGTTTCACCGTTCGGAGCCGCCAAATGAATCTTATCACCCGACTCCCTCACTTGCAAAATAGTCCCTGGCTGGAGCGTTTTCATGGTAAGCACCGGCGAATCAGCGGGTAGACGCCCCCCCAGATAATCAATGTAAAGGTCTTCCAATCCCAACATGGTGTATTCACGGCACACTGAATTAGCCTCTTTCCCGGATTGCCCAGCATAACGGCGCGAGCAGAAGCAAGGGCCAGTTAAATCGGCAGTCAAAGGACTTCGGATATCCTTCCGATTGAATATTGCGAGGCTTTCCCGGGCGCGTGTCATGCCAACGTAAAACACACGACGCTCCTCTTCATAACCTTCTGACGGCCTCATGCCAGACCCACTTCCACACAAGAGTACATGTTTGTACTCCATGCCCTTCGCGCCATGGATCGTATTCAGAAATACACCCTGCCCTATGCGTTCATCGCGTTTGCGCTGGGCTAGAACCTCATAGGCATAGTCAATCCACTCGTCAACCGCCACAGGCTCATCAGACGTCTCTTCCTGCCAATCCAGAAGCATTTCGCCCAAAATGGTGCGCCACATGTTGTTGCCGATTGTCCCGGCGGAAAGATTAAGTTCTTTCGCCAAGTCAGAGGCCCGGATGAGTTCTGACTTCCGCTGCCGCACGCTTTTCAGCATCTGCCAAATCTCCCTCATGCGGTGCAACGACGGCAGTTTCCCGCGCTCAAGAGGCCATTGAACGGGAATACCCACCTGCTCTGCCAGATCACGAATTAACGACAAATCACTATGACACCAGGCCAGCACAGCGACATCATCCAGTTTTTTCACTCCGAGGTCTTTCAGCCGGTTGATTTCCTCTATCACAGCTCCGGCCTGGTCCCTCGCCCCCGCCACTTCGATCACGCTTACCCGTCCCCGTGTCAATGAATCTGAATCGCCAAACACACCACCGGCCGGCAAAAGGCTCCGACTCTGATCAATGCGAATCGGATACCCCGTCTTCATGCGATCGTGATTGCGTGCAATCACCCTGTTGCCAGCGTCAATGATGTACCGGGTTGAGCGGTAATTCTCGACGAGGTAAGTCTTGTCAGCGGCATAGTCAGCCTCGAACCGTCGGATAAACTCGACGTTAGCCCCGCGGAAGGCATAGATATTCTGGTCGTCATCCCCAACAGCCATGATGGTGAATTTCTTATCCTCATCCTGTTCCCGACGCCCGGCAATTGCGCTGATGAGTTCGTATTGCGGCTCATCGATGTCCTGGTATTCATCAACAAGGATAAATTCATAGCCGGAGAGTAATCTATCCCGCACCTCATCAGCATCAACTCCAGGAACAGGTTTATCGCCCTTAAGCACCGCCGTGGCGTCAGTGATCATCTGGTCGAATTTGTTTTCGGCAACATCCGTTTCCGCCATCCCTGAGCACGATCTCCCCAGGATTCGCAAGGCCAATCCATGGTAAGTCTGAATGGTCACACCTTGCGCATCCCTTCCCGCAAGTTCCCGCAACCGCCGACGCAACTCCACGGCCGCCTTGTGATTGAAACAACAAACAAGGATAGATTCCGGACGAACCCGCCTCACGCGCAGCAGATAGGCACACCGGTGGACAATGGTCCGAGTTTTGCCGGAACCGGGTCCGGCAAGGATCAGTAAGTTTTTGTAACGATCGGCTGTGACAATACGCTGCTGATCTTCATTCGCCAGTGCATCAACAATCCGGTGATATGACCGGGCCGATGTGGCCCGAAGCAGCATATCACCATTTGCATTGAAGAATTTCCTGATAAACATTTCCTTGTCCATCGAGAAATATGCAAGCACCAGGCGCAAAGCCTCCTGGATCTGAGTCAATCCATGTTTCGCGTATTCATTCATCACGTGTACTTGGAAAACCCGTTCCTGGTAGTGATTACGAAGGGCTTCGTAGTGTTCCTTTGAATAACGCTGATTCCCGGCCTCGGGCAACAGTTTGATTGTCATGGCCGAACGAAAGATGGCCAACCCCCGTTGCAAGATCATGACATCCGTCTCATGCATGAACATCAACGCTCGTTCAATAGCCGCGTACGGATCATTGATGGAAGCACGCAGGGCCAGGTCGGCCTCGAGTACCTTGGCGAGATCCTCATAGGCAAATTCGACTTTCAAGTCCCCCTGAGCAGCGGTTCCCGCCGGAACCCATCCCAGCAAGGCATCCAGGATAACCTGTGCAACCCGCCGTCGCAATTCCGCCAGCTCCACTATCTGCGCCCAGGGGCGCCGCACCCGCACTCGACAACGATCACGAGCAGTTAAACGCAGCTCTATACTCCCAGATTGTCCGGCAAAACCTCTGCCGTCTTCGCTCAGGCTCTTAAGAAGTTTCCGCACTAATTCAGGGGATGATTCACAATTTCTCGTTAAGAGGGTTTGATTTACGAGCCGGATATCAATCGGCATCCATCCCTCCGGATCCGGTGCCTCTTCACTCATAAGTTTTAGAAGCGCACGATCCAGATCCAAAACACGCGTCATCCTGATGCCAGAGTGGTCAGCAACCTTGTACCGGACGAACGCAGTCAGAAGCGTATCCTTCTTCAACAGACCCGCACTAGTCATCGCGGCCATGACTTTGAACACTTTCGCGCTCAATTGTTCCTGATTGGAGCCTGCCCCAGAATTGCCTGCCGCATACTCCCTAAACTCAGGCAACATGGAGATCTCGTCGACCGAAACCATGTCGGAGGCGTCAGCATTCATAAGAACAGCCAAAATGGCCATCCACAAGCCCGCTTCCCTCGTTGAAAGATTGAGTTTGGGGATACGTGCCTGGGCCTCCTCAAGAGATGGAACAAGGACCTGCGCCTGAATCACATTGGTGCTGTTCTCGTTGCGCTCCACAAACCCAGCCCGCTCAAGCCAGGAAATCGCCGAGCGCACCTTGGTGTCAGCGGAACGGTCATCCGCAACAATATCCGTATCAACAAACTCGTCACGCAAAAGTTCTCCGGTGGTGATGACGACCTCCCCCTCGGATTTACGAGATTTATCCATGCGCCGAAGCCCACGAAGAATAGCGGCAATGTCCTTACGGCTAAGTTCATTCATGGCACCCAACCGGAACTGCTGCTCACAGTCCTCCTCGTCATAAAGCAGAATACATTCCGCTGGATCCCGATCGCGACCGGCCCGGCCGGCCTCTTGCAAATAGTTCTCAAGTGAGCCAGGAGTATCCCCGTGAATGACCACCCGGACATCGTCCTTATCAACACCCATGCCAAAGGCGTTGGTCGCACATATGACTCTGAGTTCGCCACCCAGAAATGCATTCTGAATACGCTTCTTCTCAGGAGCGAGAAGCCCCGCATGGAAATGCTCTACAGCCCAGCCCCTCTCTTTCAGATATGCGGAGGTTTCCTCCGTGGTCTTTCGGGATGATCTAAAGACAACCGCACTCCCGGCAGTGCCATGCCGGTCCAGGTGTTCATGGAGCAACTCGTCGATTCGAGCTAGTTTTCCGTGCCCACCGACAGTCTGAACCTCGAATTGCAGATTGGTGCGCTCAACCCCACCTTCATAGCGGGCTAGTTCTGTACCGGTTTCCCGCCTGAAGAACTCCACAATTTCATCGATAACATCACATTTAGCCGTGGCGGTAAAACAGGCGATGGGGGGCACCCCCACTCCCTGACGCTCTGACATGGTGCGTATAAACCGCCCGACATACAGATAGTCTGGCCTAAAGTCATGCCCCCATTTTGAAAGACAGTGAGCTTCGTCCATTACCCAGCAACCAATTTCCCTTTGAGAGATGGCATCCGCAAAAGACTTTCCTCGTAACTGCTCCGGCGAGACGTAAAGAATGGCAATGTCTCCCATTCTAATACGGCGCAGCACATCAGCGCGTTCGGGCGAGGTCAGTAATCCGTACAGTGCCGCACAATTATCCTGCCCCGTTCTGCGCTTCAGGCCGTCCACCTGGTCTTTCATCAACGCCTGAAGAGGCGAGATCACCACCGCTATCTGCCCCCTGCGGATGTGGCGCACCAATGCCGGCAGCTGGAAGCATAAAGACTTGCCACCACCTGTCGGCATAATGGCCAACAGCGACTGGTTTCTCATTCCCGCCAATGTGATTTCGCGCTGCAAACTTCGGCCCTGGGCATCAGCCGGTGTTTGGCGAAATTCATCAAACCCGAAATGCTGTTTGAGTTGTTCCTCGGGATTGTGTGTTACCCGGCAGTATTCACAGTCAGGGCTATCACAAGGAGTGTCACGCAATGCCGCAAGAACTGAAACAACCAGAGTGTTATGACGCCGAACCCAGGCCGGCAGAACAGATCCCCCACCTGCTACCCTCAACCAAGTCATAACGTACGCCAAAGCCCAGCGAGACTCCGAGGTTTCCAGATCAGCGAGACTGATGGTATCGGCAGCACTCTGGCACGCTAACCGCCTGCATAATGACTGAATTCCTGCAAGAACGGCGTTATCGTCAGGTACCTGACTACCGCCCGCGGCCGAAAACACAACATTCAACCCACGACCTGATGTCGATTCCCGGCCATTACCGCCGCACAATAAGCCATGAAGCGCACTGAAAGCATGCGGCTCCTTCTCCCTCATACCGCGGAGACTGGCCACCTCATCCAGCAAAATACCTCCGGCCAGAAGCGCATCCCCTAAGGGGTCATTTTTAGAGGATGAAACCAGTTTGTAATCTTTGATCAGCCGGTGATATGGATTTTCCGGAAAGCAGATCGGGGACAGATCCAACGTGTCAATGACTGGCAATTGAAGCAGTGAAAGTTTTGGATTCTTCTCCGCGAGAATCGGCAAATCATGTTCGAGCACATTATGCCCGATCACGCAAACAGCACCGGCAGCAAACCTATCGAGAGCCATCAAAACATCGGGTGATTCACAATCGCCTGTCTTAAAAAACCGTTCCGCCCCCAGAACAGCGCCAATCTTTGTGATCCGACTCCCGTCCTGAGTGGTTTCCAGATCAAGTAACAGCAAGTTGTTGAGAAAAGTGGGCGGGGATGATTCAATCGCCCCTACTGCCGTCGTACCCGCTTTTATCATGATATCCTTCGATCCAACATCAGCGCGACCGTGACACGCTGAGCAGTAAAAGTCTTAACCTGCTGTGCAGCAATGCGCAATGCTTATTTCGGCATTGTCTGGAAACATTCGCCGATCGGAAAGAGTCAATGCTGACTGTTATTGGACACTACAATTTACCTGTCCCTTCTTTCTATGTGGTATGCATGCGAGTTCTCGGCCTGACTTACCGGGAGATCGCTCGAAGGCAAGGCCTGACGACGGCCGGCGCCGAAGCCCGGCATGAGCGCGGCATGAACCTATTCCCCCCGTTGCGCCAAATGTTCGCCCGGAAAACGGCCAAGGTCGCCATGCGGAAAAAGCAGGGGAGCGTGTCGCGTGTGTGAAGGGGTACGCACCCGTCGGCCCCGTGCATAGTACAGTAAACTTAGTCCACTGGGTTGCTCGTCGCGCTGCGGCGCGACGTGCTAACCCTCAAATGTTATGCCCAGTTTGTTCTTGTCTTCCGTTCGGCTAGCGTCCGAAACCGCTCCTCCAGTTCCTCACGCAGACGCTGGAGTCCCTCACCGTTGTTCAGGTAGTGCGCGTACCTGTGATGACGCAAATCGAACGGAATATCCTCCGGATTCTGTGTAATGGGGACGACGTGTTTGCCAAGCGCGTGCGCTATTCCGGCTTCATAGAACACGTTGGCGTTCCTGCCAGAGAAATCACACACGACCACGTACGAGCGGAAGATCAGAGAAAAGACATCCTGAATGACTGTGGAATCTTCCCATATGTCATCGGCGCGACTGCAAGTGAATCCGGCTGACTCTGCAGCCGACTTGATCGCCTGGTGGACCGGTCGAAGGGACGGATCAAAAGACATCATGACGGAAAGAAGATTGACGTCAGGCCGAGCATCAGGCACAGAAAATACCATAGGTGAGAAAACGATACGTCTCGCGCCCTCGTCGGCACATGAGATGAATTCCCCTCCCTCTGGACATGTGCGACTGATGTAATCCAGTGCGAGGGGGTAATTGTCTGGCCTTGCATCAATTATGTCTTTCAGCATCTGTAGAGCATGGCCCTCATAGTCGTCGTCGTTCCAACTCAGACTGCGAAGTAGGCGCGGATGCCGATTGACTTCGTCCAGCATTTCCGTGATCGCGCCAAGTTCTCGCCAGTTTGACTCACTGAAACAGCTAACCACCTGGTTCTTCAGGGCTATTAGTTGGCGGCCCGTAGGTCGTTTTGTCTCGTCCATTGTGTTGACTCTCTATGTCCTCACGGCATAACGTCTTGGGTCATGGTTAACAAGTTCGCGAGCCGTAACATGACTATCTGGTTGTGCCGCTTCCCTATTCATTTACGCCCAGAAGATAGCCCGCGTTCAGGCCCTTCCCACGGAACCAATCCTTGAGTGCGCTCTTGTTACCGGAAAGATAGTTGTCTATCTCACTGTTTGGTGGCGACATCCACAGTGGCCAATTCAACAAACGTTCGACGATCATCCGGATCTTCTGAAAATCCACGTCCGAAAGTTCACGGTAGAACGCTTTCGCTTTGTCATCTGCGTCGAATAGTTCAAGTTTGGCGCATACGGCGTCTCTGAGAAGTTCAGACCAAGCTATAAATGATTTCGACGAAAACGCCCTGTTCAGGCGAATCTGGTTTATGTCATCGCGAGTAGCTTTGGGATTCCAACTGCCAAGTGCAAGGTCGAAAAGGATGTTCAGGAGGCGGATGTTGTTCAGGAATTCGTATTCTCGCTTGTACCCATCCGTCGTCATGTCGTCGGAAACCGGCTCCGAGTAAAGGAAACACGCAAACACGGATTTGGACAGGAGGTCAACGGTCAATGGTTGCGTATTTGAACTTCGGTTGCTTGTGGATATCAGCGGTTTCGTCTTGTTGGTCGCGTCCTCAAGCACCGAGTTGTACAGGTAACTGCGGAAGCGTTTATTCCGGTCCGCCCTGGTCAACTCCGCATCTTGCACCTTCGACAAGTACTCAAGAAAACCTGCCTCGCTCTTCGTAGTACCGCCTTCGAGTTTGCGGTATTCCTCAAAATCCTTCCCGAACTGACTGCCAAGTTTGAGGATCATTACTGAGGAAAAGAAGCGAGTTTGCGCGAACTTGTCATGTGCGGCGATGTTGGTCTGGTTCAGTATCCTAACGTCAGGGCTTACGTAGATTTTGCACTCGAAAGTGCGGCGGCCGCTCCAAAGGAGCGCTGCCGCCTTATGTTGACCGTCGAAGAGCAGGACGCGATTCTCGTGTATTCGCCCGATGGAGGGTTGGAGTACAGGGTAGATCTGGAAATGTCTGTATAGGTCAAAGACCTTGTCGAGAATTAGGAATCGAGGTTGTAAACCGAATTGGTGACTCTCATCGTCATCGCTGTTCAAAAGCGAGACCGGGAGGGTGGCATAGAAGTACTTCCACCCGGTTCGCTCGCATGTCGACAGTAGATGCGTTGACTTATGGCAATGGGTTTGGAGTGTGATCTTTCCGTCGGATTCCGATGAGGATATCGGATCGCCAAAACTCTCAATGTCTCCTTGCTCCTTCAGGTAGTCAAGCAAGTGCCGAAGCGTCAGACGATCACCAAGTTGAAAGAAATCCTGAAGGCGCAGTTTCATCCGGAAGTCTCCGAGGGGGAGTGTACCTTTGGCCTTGTTGTGGTGCTCACACATTGGAGCGATGTTGTCCAGTTCGCTCTTGCCGCCGAGAGCGAAAGCGTGGATGTGATCGTAATGCAACGGTTCTCCGGCTGGAATTTCGTGGCCAGTCGCGAAGCACTTACGCCCGTGCCTCTTCAGGATGGTCTTTTTCTCTTCGTCACTGATCTGACGTTTCAGGGTGATAGCCATTTCGGTTTCCTTTCTTCATTGCACAACCATATAGTAGCCGCCAAACATAGCACGGCGCATTTCTGCTGTGTTTCTGACAAACCGTCTATGGCCTGACTTCTACCACTGGCTTGGTTTACCGTCAATGAAGCACTGCCGCCGGTGACCGGAGTACGAGGATGAGGGGGGAGCGGGGGGAGAAGGGATTGTGGACAGTGAGCAGTTGGCAGACGGCGGTGGCGGCGGAGCCGCCTCGGCACCGGCCGCGGTGACGCGGCTTCGAGTGTAGCGAGGAATTCCGTTGTCCGGCGCACACTGTGGTTGCCGATGACAACCTGGATCAGTGAATCACCACGTTGGCCAGAATCTCCCCGCCGGCCGCCGGACAACACGCGCGTCTCCCAAGGGGGTATGGGGATCTCCCCATCATTGTTTTGCGAGCGGCTCTTCCGCGCGAGGCCGGCAGCAATGCAAAACCGACGTGCCCGCCCCTGGGGGCGAAAGGCGCAAGGGGGCTAAGGCGTAGCCGCTGAACATGGGTGAGCTTGCGAACACCTTGAAGGGTTGGGGAGGTGTGAGGAACGAGCCCTCCCCTGCCCGACCAACGCGCCTGACCCCTCGGGGGTCTTGGCGCAATGGGGGACAAGCGGTGGAGTGGATCCGGGAACCCGAAGGGCGGCGGCGCGCGGCTCCGCGGGGAGAGAGGGGCCCCGCGGTTTCTTCAGCCGCGCCATAGAAGCCGCCGTGCCAGTGCCCCCTGCGGTTTCCCCCCCTTTGGTGGATTCGAGTTTGGAGGGGGGATCAGGAAAGGG
>Ga0194063_10001644_pt1 | contig 14371 bp, 16 predicted proteins | sample SepL3720m_MetaG_FD_155459 | JGI IMG/M metagenome (GOLD analysis project Ga0194063, IMG submission 155459) | Anoxic zone freshwater microbial communities from boreal shield lake in IISD Experimental Lakes Area, Ontario, Canada - Sep2016-L373-20m | ecosystem: Environmental > Aquatic > Freshwater... | reverse complement strand
TGTTCCGCTTATCCTGTAAAGAATTTTTAAAGAATTGATTTAGGCGAGAAAAACGGAACGTCTATATAAAACAAAGTGGGCGATAATGGACTCGAACCAATGGCCTCCACGATGTCAACGTGGCGCTCTAACCAACTGAGCTAATCGCCCTAATTAATAATTTAATAAATAAATAGACCTTTTTCAAGTGAAATTGTAAAGAAAAGGGGGGAAGAGGAGAATTAAACGCTAAGGAATAGGTCGGTTCACGGAGAACACAGAGGAGTCACAGAGAACACAGGGAATAGATTTTTTAGGCAAAAAGCATTATGGAGATTTCTGATTAAATTGTAATTACATTATAATAAGCGTAATTTTGTATGATACGGTGCTAAAAGGGAGAGGAATATGGACAATTGCTGAATAATAATTGAACTTTTTGGGATTTGACGGGGTTTTAAAGATTAGAAATACGACTAATTTAGTCCTGTTTAGTTAATTGCTGAAAATTGTGTGTTTAGGTTTAGATTTTTGGCAAATAGTTTAAAGAAAAATTTAAATGATTAATGTTTTAATATGAGTGACGATATAATTCAAGAAAAAATTGAAGGTGATTATGAGTGGGGATTTACCACTGATATAGAAATGGATATGCTTCCGAAAGGATTGAGTGAAGATACAGTAAGGTTTATTTCGAACAAGAAGGGTGAGCCGGAATTTATGCTCGACTGGAGACTGAAAGCATACAAGTACTGGCTGAAAATGGAAGAACCGAAATGGCCAAATGTACACTATCCGAAGATAGATTATCAGAATATTATTTATTATGCGGCACCAAGGAAAGAGAATAAGCTAAATTCTCTTGAAGATTTAGACCCTAAGATTAAGGAAACTTATGAAAAGCTGGGGATTCCGCTACTTGAGCAGCAATTCCTTGCGGGAGTTGCAGTTGATGCAGTGATGGACAGTGTTTCAGTTGTAACTACATACAGAGAAAAGTTAAGTGACTTAGGAATAATATTTTCCTCAATCAGCGAGGCGATAAAAGAGCATCCAGAACTTGTGAAGAAATATCTTGGTTCGGTTGTGCCTTATACAGACAACTTTTTCGGTTCATTGAATTCTGCAGTTTTCAGCGATGGTTCATTCGTTTATATACCTAAAGGTGTAAGATGTCCGATGGAACTTTCAACATATTTCAGGATAAATGCTGCGAACACAGGTCAGTTTGAAAGAACACTGATTGTTGCAGACGAAGGTGCTTATGTATCTTACCTTGAAGGGTGTACTGCTCCGATGAGAGACGAGAATCAACTGCATGCAGCGATAGTTGAACTGATTGCGATGGACGGTGCGGAGATAAAGTACTCAACTGTCCAGAACTGGTATCCAGGCGACAAAGACGGTAAGGGCGGCATATACAATTTTGTAACAAAGAGAGGTATCTGCGGAAAGAATGCGAAGATATCGTGGACACAGGTTGAGACAGGTTCTTCGATTACTTGGAAATATCCGAGTGTAATTTTAAAGGGTGACAATTCGATTGGCGAGTTTTACAGTGTTGCACTGACTAATAATTATCAGCAGGCAGATACAGGAACGAAGATGATTCATCTTGGAAAGAATACTAAGAGCAGGATTGTATCGAAGGGAATTTCTGCGGGACACAGTCAGAACAGTTACCGCGGACTTGTAAAAGTCGGCAAGGATGCTGATGGTGCGAGAAATTTTTCACAGTGCGACAGTTTGCTTATGGGTGACAGGTGCGGCGCTCATACATTTCCTTACTTTGACATAAAGAACAAAGAAGCGATAGTTGAACACGAAGCAACGACTTCAAAGATTGGAGAAGACATTTTGTTCTACTGCAGTCAGAGGGGTATTTCACAGGAAGATGCGGTTGCATTAATAGTAAACGGATATGCGAAGGAAGTATTGAATCAGCTGCCGATGGAGTTTGCAGTAGAGGCACAGAAACTTCTGGCGATATCGCTGGAAGGAAGCGTGGGATAAACAATTTTAAATTTTAAATTTGAAATTGTAAATTTTTAGAACTCTCAACATTAAATCACAAAGGACAAAAAGAATTTTAAATAATTAAGAATATAAAAGTATAATATAATATGTTATCAATAAAAGGATTAAAGGCAAGAATAGACGACAAAGATATTTTAAAAGGTATAAACCTTGAAGTTAAAGCAGGTGAAGTTCATGCGATTATGGGACCTAACGGCTCGGGAAAGTCAACACTGGCTTCAGTTTTAGCGGGAAAAGACGGATATGATGTTACAGGCGGAGAGGTTACTTATTTCGGTAAGAATCTTTTTGATTTTGCCGCAGAAGACAGGGCAAGAGAAGGAATATTTCTTGCATTCCAGTATCCGATTGAGATACCAGGAGTGTCGACAACTAACTTTATGAAGACTGCAATCAACGAAGCAAGAAAGTACAAAGGACTTGAGCCGATGAAGGCCGGTGAGTTTATGAAAAGATTAAGAGATAAAGCAGCACTGGTTGAACTTGATGTTGAAATGACGAAGAGATACGTGAACGTAGGATTTTCGGGCGGAGAAAAAAAGCGTAACGAGATATTCCAGATGGCAATGCTTGAACCAAAGCTCGGAATACTTGACGAGACAGATTCGGGACTGGATATTGATGCGTTAAGAATCGTTGCTAACGGAGTGAATAAATTACGCAGCAAGGATAATGCATTTGTTGTGATTACTCACTACCAGAGATTGCTGGATTATCTAGTTCCTGACTTTGTACACGTATTGTACAACGGTAAGATTGTAAAGTCAGGCGACAAGAGTCTGGCATACCAGCTTGAAGAAGAAGGATACGACTGGATTAAAGAGGAAAGCGTGGTTGGATAGATGGGACTTAAGAATGTATTAAATACAGTTACTAAATCCGACTCTAAGGTACTGGAAAACAGACGCGCAGAGGCAGTTTCAGAGTTTGAAAGAATGGGATTTCCGACTAAGAAGAATGAAGAGTGGAGATTCACAAACGTAGCCCCGATAGTGAATACCGATTTTACTGTAAAGAAAGACGGAGTTAAGAAGAACTTAATAGAAATACTTGCAGAGTATAAGTTCGATGCAAACGTGGTTGTAATATACAACGGAAACTATTCATCAGAGCTTTCAAAGATTACAGAAGAAAGCGGCAAAGTATTTATAGGAAGTTTTGCAGAAGCCTACAGTAAGGGGTTTGATAAGGCGTTCGATGAACACTTTGGAAAGTATGCAAGTGACAAGGTTGACGGGTTTACAGCATTAAACACATCGATGATAAACAGCGGACTTTTTGTTTACGTATCGAAAGGGGCTTCTCTCAAGAAACCTGTTATGGTTATTAACTTCATAGAAGATTCAGACACTGAGATATTTGCAAATCACAGAAATCTTATAGTAGTTGAAGAAGACGGCAACGCCGAAGTGAGTGAAGTTTATTATGCAAACGGAAAGAGGGCAAGTTTCTCGAACGTTGTAACAGAAGTATTTATAGGGGAGAACGCTGAACTGCATCACAATAAAGTACAGAACGAAGGAGACAATGCTTATCACGTTGGAACTACGCAGGTTGAGCAGAAGAATCACAGCAGACTTTATTCGTCAACAATATCATGGGGCGGAAGTTTATTAAGGAATAACCTTAACTCAGTTATAAACGGAGAAGGAATAGACTGTTACTTCAGAGGATTTTATCTGACGAAGGGTGAGCAGATAATTGACAACCACACACTTGCAGACCATGCAATGCCGAACAGTCACAGCAATGAATTTTACAAAGGAATATTAGACGATAAAGGAACGGGAATATTCAACGGCAAGATAATGGTAAGACAGGACGCACAGAAAACAAATGCATACCAGACGAACAAGAATGTACTGCTTACGAATGAGGCAACGATAAACTCGAAGCCGCAGTTAGAGATATTTGCAGATGACGTGAAATGCAGTCACGGTGCGACGACAGGACAGATTAATCCAGACGAGATATTTTATCTGAGGGCAAGAGGGATTTCGGAACACGAAGCAAAGAAACTTTTGCTTTCTGCTTATGCTCACGAGATAATAGATGAAGTAAAGAATGAAGAGTTGAGGAATTTGCTGGTGAAGACACTGGAGAAGAAACTGGGGTAGAGCTTTTTTCTTTGGTAGGTTCACAGAGTACACAGAGGATTCACAGAGTACACAGAGGGTTTTTAGGGAAAGAGATAAGAACAGACACGAATTTACACAAATTACTCTAATTATCAAAAATATTTCAGGGTAAAAACTATTTATTGAAACTCGGATAGAATATTTGACTAAAAGAAAATGGTAAATGTAGCGATATTTGTAATATATAATATATGATAGACGTTGATAAAATAAGGGCGGACTTTCCGATACTGAAACAGAAGATATACGGCAAAGACCTTATCTATCTTGACAATGCGGCAACAACTCAAAAGCCGCAGGTTGTGATAGATTCGATTGCAAAGTATTATTCAGAACTGAACAGCAATGTTCACCGCGGTGTACACTTCCTGAGCGATAAAGCAACTACTGCATACGAGAATTCAAGAAGCCGGATTGCAACATTTATTAATGCAAAGAATTCATACGAGATTATATTTGTAAGAGGAACAACAGAAGCAATCAACCTTGTTGCGAACGGTTACGGAAATGAGTTTGTGAAAGAAGGCGACGAAGTGATAGTGTCGTACCTTGAACACCATTCAAACATTGTTCCGTGGCAGATGTTATGCCAGAGAAAGAACGCAGTGCTTAAAGTAATTCCTGTTAACGATGACGGCGAATTGATTATTGATGAATACAAAAAGTTATTATCAGATAAGACAAAGATTGTTGCAGTAGGACATACATCAAATTCATTTGGAACGAAGAACCCTGTTAAAGAAATCATTGAACTTGCACATAATGCAGGAGCGGTAGTATTAATAGACGGTGCGCAGGCAGTACAGCACACAAAAGTTGACGTAAGAGAACTTGATGCAGACTTCTTTGCTTTTTCGGGACATAAGATATACGGTCCGACAGGTATCGGTGTACTTTACGGAAAAGAGAGTTTGTTAAATGCGATGAGTCCATACCAGGGCGGCGGAGATATGATAAAGAACGTTTCGTTTGAACTGACAACATACAATGAATTACCTTATAAGTTTGAGGCAGGTACTCCTGATATATGCGGTGCTATTGTTTTAAGTGATGCGATTGAATACGTATCAAAGGTTGGACTTGATAATATTTCGGAATACGAGAGTGAATTGCTTAAATACGGAACAGATAAATTGAAAGAAATTGACGGTTTCAAATTGTATGGAAATGCAAAGAATAAAGCGAGCGTAATATCGTTTTTACTTGAAGGGATACATCCTTATGATGTAGGGACAATACTCGACAAGATGGGAATAGCAGTAAGAACAGGACTGCACTGTACAGAACCGCTGATGAAGAGGTTTGGTATTCCGGGAACGGTAAGAGCATCGTTTGCGATGTATAATACGAAAAATGAAATTGATGCACTTGTTGATGGAGTTAAAAAAGCAAAGAAAATGTTATCATAATAAATGGAAAATCCAAGCATAGAGAATATTGAGAATGAAATAGTTGAAGAGTTTTCATTCTTCGACAACTGGGAAGACAAGTATGAATACATAATAGATTTCGGAAAGGGATTAAAGCCGATGGATGCGGCGTTTAAGACAGACGGGAACAAAGTAGCGGGATGTGTTTCGCAGGTGTGGCTTCATACAGAGATTAAAGACGGAAGAATTTATTTTGATGCAGACAGCGATGCTATAATAACCAAGGGGCTTGTAGGGCTGCTGGTGAAAGTATTGAGCAATCAGAAACCTGAAGATGTGGCGAATGCGAAGCTGGAGTTTCTGGACAAGATAGGGATGAAAGAACATTTATCACCGACCAGGTCTAACGGGCTGGTGAACATGATAAAGTTTATGAAGAGAAGTGCGGAAAGATATGTTAATGGGATTGCGTAAATAGGTTCACGGAGATCATCCGCCAAGGAGAGTGGCGGACCTTCGGCGAATCACAGAGGGCACGGAGATTTATTAGGGGTAGAGATAAAGATTAGAAACAGCAGACACGAATTAACACGAATTTGATAAAAAACTTAAAGAAAGAACTATTCACCATCCGCCGCGGCGGACACACAGAGACCACGGAGCTTTTTTAGGGTTAGAGATAAAGAAAAAGAATTGTAAGAGTATAGATTCCTGCTAAAAACATGCAGGAATGACAGATGTGGAAAATAATATTAATTCTATATATGGCAAAAGAAAATAACGGCAACAAAGAAGAGAAAAAGACCGAAGAGAACATGGGCAAGAAGCTTGAGGAAATCAAGGAAGAGGTAATCAAGGTATTGCGTAACTGTTTTGACCCTGAAATACCCGTGAACATTTATGATTTAGGATTAATATATGATGTTAATGTGGCAACAAACGGAGACGTGCTTGTGATAATGACGTTAACGTCGCCTGCGTGTCCCGTTGCAGGGACATTACCGATAGAGGTACAGGAAAAATTAAAAGAGCATCCGATGATAAACGACGCACGTGTAGAAATAACATTCGACCCGCCATGGAGCTTTGACAATATGTCAGAAGAGGCGAAGTACGAACTCGGGTTTATTTAATATTATACTGCTTCGGCAACGTAACCTGCTTTGGCAAGAGTATCAACTACAAGCTGCTCATCAATCTCATCACCTTTAACCACTAATATTTTATCAGGCTTAGCAGTATCTACATTCCATTCAGAAATCTTTTCTTCTCCATCCATAAAAGGAGTTATCTTTGCAATACAATGACCACAGTTGACGTTAGTCTTAAATTTTAATTCTTTCATATAATGTTTATTTATACAAATCTAAACAATATAACATTATTAAATAATTCAAAAGCGAGGGCAGATTTTCATTGAAAGAAATATACAGAAAGACTATAATAAAGACTAAATTATAGTCTTATGAAATTAAGTGAATCAATAAAGCCTATCAGTTATCTGAAGACGAATGCTTCGAAACTGATAAAGGATGTATCGGATAACCAGAAGACACTTATTATAACCCTTAACGGGGAAGCAAAGGTTGTTTTGCAGGACGTCAGAGTATTCGAGAAAACACAGGATACACTTGCCCTCCTGAAGCTCTTGTCAATGAGCACTAAGGAACTGAAGAACGGAAAGACACGCAAAATTAGAGACACAGAGAAATCTATGTCGAAAAGGATTGCTGAATTTAAGAATTCACAGAAATGAAATATACTGTATTATTCATTCAATCTGCCGAAGATGATTTGTTTGATATATACAAATATATTTATGTTAACGATTCACCTTCGGCAGCAGACAAGATCTACAATGGTATAATGAGCAAATGCAGAACTCTGGAGAATTTTCCGATGAGAGGTCACATACCGCCTGAATTAGCGTCAGTAAACATGAAAGAATATCTTGAGGTACATTATAAGCCGTTCAGGATTATATACCAGGTGGGAAAAGGTGAGGTGTTTATACACTCTATACTTGATGGAAGAAGAGAGATTAAGACAATACTGGAGGAGAGGGTTTCGAGGTAGAGAAGAGCAATTATACAGTTACGAGTGAAAACGTGCACAAAATGGCAAAGAACTTGAAAAGAAAATTGGCACACTGATTTACACTGAAGGAGACTGATTTACACTGATAAAGAGATTTTTTAGGGTTAAAGACAAGAAAAGATAATTCTGGTTTACCAGCGTATGAATTATGAATTATGAATTTAAAAACGTTTGCGAAGAGTTTATTTGAAGGAAATAGGATTACTTTAGTAGAGATTAGCTTCGCTGAACAAAGAACGTTTTCTGCTAAGAAACGCTTCGCGTATCTGCTTCGCGAGTAGGAATGACAGATGGGGAAGAATGACAAATGAATGGTTTAATAAATTATATTTATTATAGAAATTAAATAAGGTATGAGAGTTTGTCCAAACTGCAAGAGCAGTGAGAATAGATTACGGATTAAGGAAAAGGAATTTCTGGTAGTGGAATGTAATTCCTGCGGGCTGGTGTATCTGCTGAACCCGCCTGATGAGAGTGTTATATACGAGGACTATTATCAGATTGAGTTTAAGGGAACAGATTACAGAGAAGATTCAAACTATCCTCATTTAAGGGAAATATTTGAGATTAATAAACAGAGGACAGAATTAATAAAAGAAATTACAAAAGGAAAATCAGAATTAAGTTTGCTTGACATAGGATGCGGGTCTGGATTGTTTTTAAAATCGTGCAAAGATGCGGGGATAAACGGAGAAGGTATTGATGTATCGAATACTGCTTTAGGGTTTGCAAGGAATGAATTCGGATTAAGTGTTTATAACAAACGGGTTGAAGAACTAGTTACTGATTACAGGAAGTATGACATAATAACTCTCTGGCATGTTCTTGAACATTTTCTTGAACCGATTGATGAATTACAGAAGATAAAAGAATTACTGGCACCAAACGGAATACTCCTGATAGAAGTACCAAACTTAAAAAGCATTAAGTTCAGGTTAAGCGGAAACAAATGGAAGGGTGGAAATCATCCCTTATACCACAGGAGTTTCTTCACGTCAAAGACACTTAAGAATACACTTGCAGAAAGCGGGTTCAGTGGTGCAGAAAGGCTTAAGTTCACTTATCAGTTATCGAATAAAGGATATTTATACAATATGTCAAAGAAAGTGTTTAACACATTAGCAGCAGATGCATTTCTAAACTTTACGGCGAGGAACGGCAATGAATAAAAATAAGGGAATTGAAGACACCGGACTGAGTTCAAAATTCCAGACACATACACAGAGAATAATAGAAAGGGACGGAAGCTTTAACGTATTAAAAACCGGAATAAGCAGACATGAGGCTTTTAATCTCTACCATTACCTGATAAACGAATCGTGGGGAAAGTTCTTTCTTCATTCGCTGATATTTTATGTGTTAGCCAACTTAGTTTTCTCGTTTGCTTATTACTGGGCAGGGGTGGAGCATCTTGGAATAGATTCTACACAAGGCTTCCTGCACGGTTTCATAAATGCATTTTTCTTCAGCGCACAGACACTGACAACGGTAGGGTTCGGAAGAGTTAACCCGCAGAATTTTTCCACGAATGTAATTGCGACTCTTGAGGCAGGAATAGGGCTGATGGTATTTGCAATTGCGACGGGTCTGCTTTACGGAAGGTTTTCAAGACCGGCAACGAACATTAAATACAGCAGTAATGCAATAATAACAAAATGGGAAAACGGATTAACCGCTTTTCAGTTCAGACTAGCAAATGCGTATTCCACAGTGATGATGGATGCTGAACTTAAAGTAATGGCATCGTGGCTTGAAACGGAGAACGGTGAAGAGAAACGGAAGTTTTATACATTAAAACTTGAGTACGACAAAATTGTATTTTTTCCTTCTTTGTGGACGGCCAATCACATAATAGACGAGAACAGTCCGATGTACGGAAAGACTCAGGAAGATTTTCATAAATCAGAGGCGGAGTTTTTAATACTCTTCAAAGCTTATGACGATACATTCATACAGACAGTAAACTCAAGGTACTCATTCAGGCACGACGAAATACTCTGGAACGTAAAATTTGCAAGAGGTATACTAACAAATGATGACGGACAATTACTAATAGATTTAGAGAGATTAAACTTAACAGAAAAGATTGAAGATTAAAAACATAATAATAATATTATTTATACTCATACCTGTTTATGCACATGGGCAATCTGTAACAGGCAAAAAACTAATACCTCCTTCAACAGGAATATACGCAGGAGTCTTTCCTGATATGGGCAGTACCGAAGACAGCGTAACGAGCGACAGAATAACTGAATACATAAACCTTACAGGCAGTAATCCTGTGTGGGTATGTTTTTCAAACAGCTGGTTCTGGGGTATAAAATTTCCGCTTGAGAACGTAAAGACGATAGCAAAGTTTAATGCAGTCCCATACGTAAGAATAATGCCAAGGCACGACTGGACATCGGGGAGAGCAGACCCTGTTTACGGACTTGATGAAATAGCGGATGGTACGTATGATGACGATTTACGGCAATGGGCAAAGGACGCGCGGAAATACGGGAAGCCATTACTTGTTGAGTTTGCGCCAGAAATGAACGGCAACTGGTTTCCATGGAGCGGGACACACAACGGAAAGAAAGACGGAGCCGAACTTTACGTAGAAGCACACCGACATGTGGTGGAGCTGATGAGAGATGAAAAAGCAGATAATATAACATGGATGTTTCACGTCAATGCAGTATCTGAGCCGAACAAAAGCTGGAACAAGATGAAGGAATACTATCCCGGCGACGACTACATAGACTGGATAGGAATGAGCATATACGGATCACAGAAACCAGGCTGGGAATGGACAAGCTTTTTAAGTGTGTTTCAGAGTGCATACTGGCAGATGGAAAAAATATCTAAGAATAAACCGCTTGCAATCGCAGAGTTCGGAGTTGTTGAGGACCCGAAATCAGGCAGCAAACCTGAATGGATAAAAGAAGCATTCGAAACAATACTCAGCGGAATGTACCCACGCATCAAAGCAATATCATACTGGCACTCTTCATTCGATGACCACAAAGGAGTAATATCAAACATGAGAGTAGATTCATCACCCGAAGTGTTGCAGGTTTACAAAGATTACATCAACATGGATAAGTTCAAGGCAAAGGCAGAGTTTAAGTAAGAGAAGATAGATTTTTATACAATATACCCCCGGTTACCGGGGGTTATTTACCTTTACACATTCCTGGTTTTCAATTCATACATTCGTGATTCAAACAATATTGATGTTTATTCCAATTTATTTCCGAAAGCAATGACGGAATATATTTAATTCTCAAAATGAGGAGGAAATTTGATTTCAATATCAGAGTCTTCTAAGAGCATAGTGCTGAGGGGGAACGTACAGGAAGAAGATATAACATTTTCAATAATGGTGGATTCGCCGTTATCGTTTTCCTCTATTTCGGTAAAGAAGTTTATGAAGAATGCGAAGGTGCGATGATATTTGTACGAATCGAATTCTTTGTTGAGTTCGGATGATATAGGAATACTGAAGGTTCTCTTTTTGTTTTTGGCGTATAACTTTGGTTCAGAAAGAGCATTGCTGATAACGAACTTTGGTTTGCCCTGGACGACGGGATTGGTCATAACGTGAATGATAACGAGTCGGGAGTACTCTTTCGGGTTTACCAGTTTCTTTTTAACACCGTTTACGAATGATAAACAACCGTCGAAGTTTACTGAGTATTTGTTTTCATCATCGATGATTTTGTCAACAGTAACCCTGAAATACTTTTCGGTGATTTCATATTTACTGATTTCAACATCATAATCGGAATATGGCACGAGTTGCGGTTTAAATTCGAAGATGTTGTCTTTGAAGTTTTCTGAGTTAGCATAATTGAATGCTTTCTTTGGGTCATCGAACTTGTAGAGGTCGGGAAACATTGACCAGAAGTCTTTTAGAGGTTCGATGCTGAGGATTGTGTTTGTTAATGCTGATTTAAAGTGTTTTGTTTTCATGATTTTGTTTGGTTAATATTGTTTAAAAATGATTTAAGAGATTTAGAACGAGAGCAGACCCACCCCGTCTTCGACCAAAGAACGGTCGAATCCACCCCTCTCCGCCGCGGCGGATGCAAAGAACGCACAGGGGAATCTTTTGCTTGGATAGAGAGCAAACCCACCCCGTCTTCGACCAAAGAGCGGTCGAATCCACCCCTTCCGCCCAACAAGACGGCGGATCTGCGACCGGAGGGGAATCTTTTTAATTATTGATGTCATGTGTTCAGGAGGCTGATTGTTTGAGAATTCTGGATGAATGTTTTTTCGCTATTGAGAGCGAGGAACGAGACGAAGACAGAATGGTAATTGTAGCGGGAGAATGCTGCTGAGTCCTGCTGGTTCAGGGATTCGGAGGGAGACTCCTGATTTTCGGAGAAGAACAGATTGAATGAGAGGTTCTGACCTTCGACTATTTCTACTGGTGCAGAGAGATGGTTTATGAAATTGAACTTTGAATCGGACTGATCAAAGGGTTCTTTGCAGAAAATGATTGCTGCCATCTGAAGATACTTTGGTGAATCGGTACCAGTGAGATGAGAATCTTCGGGGATGAAGTTTATGCGGAACGATTCTTTGTTGATGGATAAGGATTCCGGTTTGATGAGAAAATCAATTTTGGGAAATATCTGAACGTTATCAGAGATATAGTCGTAGAAAACAGCCTTATAATTGTTTTTGAATATAAGGTTGTAGGCGGACATTTTTCTGTTCGTGTGCTGAGCCCAGAGGTCATAAGCGGGTTGAAAGTTTTTGATACATTTAGAGAGCATTGCAGTGAGTTTAAAGCGAAGTCTGCGATGAACGGAGGCAATGTCAGAGCCCGGAGTGAAAGACTGCGGGCGGATACCGACGACAGTTTTGTCTGGGTAGTTACGGAAGACAACGTCGCCAATGCGACCAGAGATTCTTCCGAGCGGTGATGGAACGATTAGTAGAGCCATGGTTTTGATCCTTTAATATTTATTGTTGATAAAATGTTGATTTGGTTTATAAATTTATTGCGTAATTGAAGAATTTGAAACTTCAAATTTGAAATTTCAAAGTTACATTTAAAATTTAAAATTTGAATTAATGAACTTATTTGAATAACAGATAATCCAGACATGGAGATAGCATAGAAAAAAGAGAATGAGAGATTGCGAACAAAGACGATTATAATTGTAGAGATTAGCTTCGCTGAACAAAGAACGTTACCTGCTAAGAAACGCTTCGCGTATCTGCTTCGCGAGTAGGAATGACAAATTAAGGGAAGAGTTACCCACCCCCCGGCTACGCCGTACCCCTCCAAGGAGGGGAATTTTTTTAATAAATACAGGGGGCGGGAAGCGCCCCCTGAGATGGATGAGGTAAGATAAGGATTGGTGACGGACAGAGATTGCACGGAGTTTACAGATGCCGGAGTTACTGCTATCAGGAATACTGATAGGAGTAATGAGCCGGACAGATTTTTGAGAACTGATAGCAATTTGTCCGTGAACTGTTTCAATATTTTACCTCGGGTGTTCATTGTTCTTTAGTTTGTTAGGTTTACAGAATAATGAACGGCTTTGCCAGCGTCAGTGAGAGTTACGAGTGCAAAGTAGCTCTTGTGAGTGGTAAAGAGTGAATAGAGTTCAGAGTACTGGTCCGAAAGAGTGATGCTGAAAGATAAAGCACCAGACAGAGTTGTCGGGAGGACTGCTGATTTTAACGGAATTAACATCAAAGACGGAAGTTCGGCTTCTGTTGCGTCTTTGCATTTGATAACGACAGCAAGCTGGATGCCGGTTTCTACGAGCGGATCTATACCTGCGTTATTACCGATTGCGCTGATAGCCACAGTAACAGACGTTTCATTGATAGTGACGTTTGTGGTTGTGATGTCGAACCCAAAGAGTAACGGCACAACCTTAGCGGTATCGGAAATATCTGTCGGTGTAACGTACGGATAGCTTGCTTTGAAGATACCATTGTACGGGGAGATATTGTTCGGTGTAGCGTTATCCCATACGGACTTCAAAGCAGGAATCGAGTTTACAGCTTTAGAGAACCTTGCAGTATTGCCGAAGCGATTTCTGCGGTCTATTGATTTTTGATCTGTGCCCGGCATGTAAGAGACCGGACGAGTTCCGATGATGGTTCTGCCATCTTTTAATCGGAACAGAATGTCACCGACAGCTCCTGTCGGCTTTCCAAGTACTGATTTTTTTAATATACCCATGATTTTATACTGAGTTTAATTGTTAATGAAAAATTTGATAAATGCAGACCGATAGAGAATGTCTGCAAAGCGGACTTTACTTAGCGACGCCGAGGCGGGCGTGCACGGTAATTAAGGATTATAACAGGGAAATTTAGTCTGATTATTTTAAAAATATTTTTTGTAAATTGCGGAAAACCCCAGACGAGGAATATATCCGCCCAACAAGACGGCGGACCTTCGGCGATAGGGATATTCACTTTAACAAAACAGAAAACTGATTGAACGAGCGACGAACCTATTTGAAACCTATCTGGAGCGAAGTTAGAGCGCAAGGTGAACGAGAAACATACGAGAAATGAACGAGAAGCATACGAGAACAAGCGAAAAAACGAATCAGATTTCAAGTTTTTGTTGTTTTTCTCGGTCTTGCGGGTCAATATTTTCGTTTCGTTTTTCAATTTTGTTTTGCCTTATATCGTTAAACTGCTCATTTTTCAGAAAAGAGACGTTTTTAAGAAAATTTACAAACAGCACGTTGGATTTCAAGAAAAGGAGCAGTATATAGA
>Ga0194063_10001643_pt1 | contig 14372 bp, 13 predicted proteins | sample SepL3720m_MetaG_FD_155459 | JGI IMG/M metagenome (GOLD analysis project Ga0194063, IMG submission 155459) | Anoxic zone freshwater microbial communities from boreal shield lake in IISD Experimental Lakes Area, Ontario, Canada - Sep2016-L373-20m | ecosystem: Environmental > Aquatic > Freshwater... | reverse complement strand
ACCCAGCCACCCAGCCACCCAGCCACCCAGCCATGAGCAAACCAAAAACCGCGACCTTGGCAGCCCATCATTCTCATTCTTCCCATCCATCCCATCCCTCTTCCTACGCCGCAGAGAAGATCGCCCGCTCCGCCATCCGCGAAATTTACGCTGAGCTTCTTCCAGTGGAGCGCGCCTGCGCGCTTCGCACCGAATGCTGCCAGTTCCGGCTCACCGGGAAAACCCCGCACCTCACGAGGGGCGAGGCTCTCGTCGCGGCGCGCGCTTTCCAAGCGACCGGGCGGAAATCCCTTCCCGTGCGCACCGACGGGGCCTGCCCGCTCCTCCGCCCGGAAACCTCGCGCTGCCTGATCTACGAATCCCGCCCGTTCGGATGCCGGACACATTTTTGCGCGGCAGCCGGCGGCCCGCAGGCCCGCCGAGATGTCGTCGGGCTGATCCGGAAGCTCGAGGCAATCGGACATTCCCTCGGCGGCCGCGACGCCCGCCCGATCACCGAGGCGCTCGGAGAGTGGCTCTAAAAAAAGACGCCGGGAGTTTCCTCCCGGCGTCTTCGGTAAATTGTTATTGTTGGAATTAGCGCCGGCGGAAATCGCCGCCGCCACCGCTGCGTCCACCGCCGCCGCCGCTGCGTCCGCCGCCGCCGCCACCGCCGCGTCGGTCATCTCGGGAATCGCGGCGCGGTCCGTCGAAACGTCCGCCGCCACCGCCACCGCCGCCACCCGGAGGACGATCCTCGCGAGGACGTGCCTCGTTGACGGTGAGTGCGCGGCCGTCGAGGTCTTTGCCGTGAATCGACTCGACTGCGGCCTGCGCCTCGGCGTCCGAGGACATCGTGACAAAGGCGAACCCGCGCGAGCGGCCGGTGAATTTGTCCTGCATCAGCATGACTTCCGAAACGGAACCGCACTGCGAGAACATGTCTTGAATGGCAATCTCGGTCGTGTTGAACGAAAGGTTGCCGACGTATAGTTTATTACCCATGGTAGTTTTTATTGGGCATTGAGATCGGAGACTGTTCCCGACTACCGGGTTTCAAACCGCCGCCGGATTCTTCCGCGCGGCGTTCACCAAATCACGACCACATCTGCTCAATGCGCTTCTTGAACGGTTTCCCGACTTTTTGCAAATATTTTTTTGGAATGCTTTTTTTATGCTCCCGTGCGGACAGTGCCGGAATATGGGATTGAAAGCCCGGCGGCATTGGGGTTTTATGCCCGGAGAATGTTGCTCTCCCCGCGCCTCGCCGTGATCGTCCTGAACTTCCGGACTCCGGAGGTCACGATTGCCTGCCTCAAAACTCTCGCTGCGGAGGCCGTGGCGAACCCCGGGCTCGAGGTGATCGTGGTGGACAACGCATCCGGGGACGATTCGGTGCCGCGCATCCGGGCGGCCATCGCCGAGAACGGGTGGACGGGCGGGTGGCTGGACTTCCGGGAGCAGGACAGGAATCTCGGTTTTGCGGGCGGGAACAACCTGATCCTCCGCGAGCGGATGGCTGCGGAGAATCCGCCGGACTACCTGCTGCTTTTGAACAGCGACACGCTCGTGCGCCCGGGGTGCCTCGCCTATTGCATGAAGGTCATGGAGGAGGATCCAAAAATCGGCGCGCTCAGCTGCATGCTGCGGAACAGCGACGGCACGGTCCAAAATGTCTGCCGGAAATTTCCGAGCCCGCTCCGCGAGTCGGTGCGCGCGTTCGGCCTGCCATGGTTCGTTCCCGCGCTTTTCCGCTGGGCGGATCTCGAGGATTCCGGGTGGGACCGGATCGCCGGGCCGCGCGATGTGGACTGGATCGGCGGGGCGTTCTTTTTTGCGCGCACCGAGGCGCTGCAGGTGGCGGGAGTTCTCGACCAGGAGTTCTTTTTTTACGGGGAGGACTGCGAGTGGTGCCACCGGCTGCGGCGGCACGGCTGGCGGATCCGCTTCGATCCTGGCGCGGAGACGGTTCACCTCGGCGGGGCCTCGTCGGATTCCACGCGGGTTCGGAACCGCCAGCGCGACATCTACACATGGAAGGCGCGGTTTCTCGTCCAGCGCAAATGCTACGGTCGCGCGGCCGAGCGGCTGGTGCGCGGGTGCTACATCACGATGTTCGCGCTGCGTCTCGGTTTCGCGCGGATCACCGGCCGGGGCCGCTCGCAAAAGGCCGCGGATCTGCGCGAGGGGCTTTCCCTGCTTCTTCATCCGCAGGACAAATGAAAATCCTCATCGCGCTACCCGGCCTCCACCGCGTGAACCGCGGCGCCGAGGTCGCGTTCGAGTCGGTCGCGGCCGGCCTCGCGGGGGAGTTCGATGTTACGGCCGTCGGCTCCGGCCCGGAAATCCCCGGGCGGCCCTACCGGTATCTCCAGGCGGGGATCGTCCCACGCGAGAAATTTGAGAATTGGCCGAAGTTTCCTCCCCTGCGCAGCGAGTTCCGATGGGAGGAGCTGACGTTCGCATGGTCGCTTCGCAAGGCGGTGCGGGCGCTGCAGCCAGATCTCACCGTGACGTGCAGCTACCCGTTTGTGAGCTGGATCCTGCGCGGGGTGCGGAACGCGCGCGGCCGCCGGGCGCGCCATGTCTTCGTCACCCAGAACGGTGACCATCCGGCCCGCCGCACAAACTCGGAATACCGGCTGTTCCGTTGCGACGGGCTGGTCTGCACAAATCCGGAGTTCTACGAATTCAACAAATCCACATGGCGCTCGGCGCTCGTGCCGAACGGCGTGGATGTCGACCGGTTCACGCCGGGCCCGGACGCGCGCGCCGCTCTCGGCCTGCCGAGCGTGGGCAAAATCGTCGTGATGGCGAGCGCGCTCATCCCCTCAAAAAATGTGGCGCTCGGGATTCGGGCGGTCGCGCGGCTCGAGGGCGTGACGCTGGCGGTGGCGGGCGACGGTCCGTGCCGGGACGAGGTGGACGGCCTGGCGCACGATCTGCTCGGGCCGCGGTTTGTGCGCATGACGCTTGCCGGCGACAAAATGCCCGGCTTCTACCGCTCGGGCGATGCGTTCCTGCACCTGAGCCGCGAGGAGTCGTTCGGCAACGTCTATATCGAGGCGATGGCGTGCGGGACGCCGGTCGTGGCGCACGACTACGGAACGACGCGATGGATCCTCGGCGACCGCGCGACGCTGCTCGACACCTCGGACCCCGAAGCCACGGCACATGCGCTCCGCAGCGTGCTGGAAGGCCCGTCCCCGGACAGGCAGGCGCTCCACGATGCGGTCCGCGAACGGTTCTCCTGGCCGGTCGTCACTTCCGAATATGCCCGCTTCTTCCGCGAGATCCTGGAGGCGAAAAAATGAGCGCGATCGGGTTTGTGGCGATCGGGAGAAACGAGGGCGAGCGCCTGAAGCTCTGCCTGCGCTCGCTCTGCAGCGAAAGCCCGCGCGTCGTCTTCGTGGATTCCGGCTCGACCGACGGCAGCGCCGAATTCGCGCGATCCCTCGGCGTCGAGGTGCTCGCGCTCGACACAGCGCGCGCGTTCACGATGGCGCGCGCCAGAAATTCCGGCTGGAAATGGCTTCTCGAAAAATGGCCGGAAACTCAGCTCGTGCATTTTGTGGACGGCGACTGCGAACTGGTCGGCGGATGGGTGGACGCCGCCGCGGAATTTCTCGAGTCCCACCCGCAGGTCGCCGCGGTCTGCGGGCGCCGCCGCGAGCGGTTCCCGGAAAAATCGGTTTTCAACCGCCTCTGCGAGACCGAATGGAACACGCCGGTTGGCGAGACAAAATCGTGCGGCGGCGATTCCCTGATCCGCCGCAGCGCGCTCGAGCAGTCCGGCGGGTATAACGAGTCGCTGATCGCCGGGGAGGAGCCCGAGCTCTGCCTGCGCCTGCGCCGGGCCGGCTGGAAAATCTGGCGGCTCGACCACGACATGACCCGCCACGATGCGAACATCCTCCGCTGGTCCCAGTGGTGGAGGCGGAACGTGCGCGGCGGCTACGGGGCGGCGGATGTTGCCGCGCGCACGGCCGCCGATCCCGCGCCCGGCGAGGTGCTCTTCGGCGGACAGGTCACGAGCGCGAAGCGGTGGGCCCGGGGCATCGCCTGCGCCCTTGCGCTCGCAATGGTCGCCTCGATCGCCGGTTTTTGCTGGGTGGGCACCGCCATCGCAATCGCCGCCTTTGGCGTGATCGTCCTCCAGATGGCACGCGTCGCGCGCGGCGCCCGCCGGCGCTGTCCGGATTGGCGCTCCGCCATGGAATACGGAGCCCTCACCGTCCTCGCCAAGCTCCCTCAATTCCTCGGAATCAGGAAATACGAGAGGGACCGCCGGAAAAACCGCGAGGCCAAACTCATCGAATACAAATCATGAAACTTCCCGACCTTGATGCCGACCGCGCCCGCTATCCGAAATCCGCATGGGTGCGCGAGCAGTCGCTCTGGGCGATCGCGGTTTACCGGTTCGGTCGCTGGAACGACTCCCGCCCGCCGGGGTTCTCCCAAAAATTGTGCGACCGCGCGTATTGGTTTCTCTTCCGCATCGTCGAGACGCTGACCGGCGTGAGCTTCACGAAAGCCGCCGTGATCGGCCCCGGCCTGCGGATCCACCACTTCGGAAATATTTTCATACATTCCGGCGTGAAAATCGGCGCGGGCTGCACGCTGAGGCAGGGCGTGACGATCGGCAACCGCCACGAGGGCGGCGGGGTTCCGGTTCTCGAGGACGGCGTGGACATCGGCGCCTACGCGCAGGTCCTGGGGCCGATCCGGATCGGGAAGGGTGCCCGCATCGGCGCGCTGAGCGTCGTCCTGCAGGATGTCCCGCCGGACGCCACCGCGGTCGGCATCCCGGCGAAGATCCTCCCCCCGAAGGCCGCCGCATGAAGATCCTTTACCTCAGCTCGTTCCTTCCCAAACGCTCGGAAACATTTGTCTATAACGAAGTCCTCGGGCTCGAGTCGCTCGGGCACGACGTCGGCGTCGCATCGCTCTACCCGCCGGAAAAAAACCTCGGCGATCCCGCGCTCGACCGGATGGCCGCCCGCGCGGTGCCGGTCTATGGATCCGGCCAGGCACGACTCGTCCGCGATGCCACCGCATTTTTTTTCCGCCACCCGATTCGCGCGATCCAAGTCATGACCCTGGCAAAAATGGACGCGCTGCTTGCGGACGACATCAAACTCCGCGACCGACCGAAAGTCGTCTTCCAAGGCCTGGCCGGGCTCGCGCTCGCGCAGCGGATCGAGGCGCGCGAAAGGGGTTCGCTTTCCGAAAAGCCAGGGGGCACGGGCGTCCCGCCCGTGTGCGGCTCAGATCTCCGCTGCGAGGCTCCGTCTCCAAACGGGCGGGACGCCCGTTCCCCCTGTGCTGAAAACTACACCCATCTGCACGTCCACATGGCCCATGCGGCGGCGACGGTCGGGATGTATGCGGCGCACGCGCTCGGGATTCCGTTCAGCTTCACCGGCCACGCGGCCGACCTCTTCCGCGAGCGCTGCCTGCTGAAACAAAAGCTCCGCCGCGCCGCCTTCGTCGCGTGCATCAGCGAGTGGCACCGGGAATGGTATCGGACGATCCGGCGGCGACCGGATGCCGATTATCCGCTGATCCGTTGCGGGGTCGCCGTGCCGGTCGCGGCGCTGCCGCCGCGCTCCGGGCCGCCTCTGGCCTTGCTCGGGCTCGGACGGCTCGTTCCGAAAAAAGGGTTCGACGTGCTGATCGAGGCCTGTCGGATTCTGGCGGCCGAGGGGATCGATCTCGCGTGCGTGATCGCCGGCGACGGGCCCGAAATGCAGCGGCTCAAGGACCTCTCCACCGGGCTGCCCGTGACATTCCCGGGCGAGGTCGCCAACCGCGACGTCCCGGCCCTCCTGGCCCGCGCGGACCTCTTTGTCCTGCCCTGCCGGATCAGCGGCGACGGCGACCGCGACGGGATTCCGGTCGTTCTCATGGAGGCGATGGCTCACGGCCTCTGCGCGGTCAGCGGCGACCTGCCGACGATCCGCGAGCTGATCCGAGACAATCAAAGCGGCCGCCTCGTCCCGCCCGGCGATCCGAGCGCCCTCGCCGCCTGCCTCCGCACGCTGGCCGGCGACCCGGCCCACCGCGCCTCACTCGCCCGCAGCGGCCGCCAGCGGATCGAAGAAGAGTTTTCTTCCGCAAAAAATCTTGATAGGCTTTCTATCGCATTTTCCGCTCACCATCAGCCATGACGTTCCAAAGCTCCGAACCTCCCCCGTTTTCCAGCCCCGGAAAATATGTTTTGATCACGCCGTGCCGCGATGAGGCGGCCTATGCGCGCCGCTGCATCGAGAGCGTGCTCGCCCAGTCCGTGCTCCCAACGCTTTGGGTGGTGGTGGACGACGGGTCGAGCGACGGCACCCCCGCCCTCCTCGCCGAATACGCCGCGAAACATCCCTGGATCCGGATCGTCCGCCGCGAGGATCGCGGGAAACGCGCGGTCGGCCCCGGCGTCGTGGACGCGTTCTACGCCGGCATGGCAACAATCCGCCCGGAGGACTTCGATTTCCTCTGCAAATTCGACCTCGACCTCGACCTGCCGAAAAACTACTTCGCGACCCTGATCAGCCGGATGGCTGAAAACCCGCGCCTCGGCACGTGCAGCGGGAAACCATATTTCGAGGAAGGCGACCGGCTCGTCAGCGAAAAATGCGGCGACGAGATGTCGGTCGGCATGACGAAGTTTTACCGCGTCTCGTGCTTTCAGGAGATCGGGGGATTTGTGCGCGAGGTGATGTGGGACGGGATCGACTGCCACCGGTGCCGGATGCTCGGCTGGGTCGCGTGCAGCTGGGACGAGCCGTCTTTGCGCTTCATCCACCTGCGCCCGATGGGATCGAGCCAGAAGAGCATTCTGACCGGGCGGATGCGGCACGGCTTCGGCCAATACTTCATGGGAACCGGCCTCTTTTACATGTCGGTGAGCTCCGCGTTCCGGCTGGCGCATCCTCCGCTGCTCATCGGGGGGCTCGCGATGTGGTGGGGTTTCGTGAAGAGCTCCCTCGCCGGCAAACCCCGCTACCCGGATCCCGCATTCCGGAAATTTCTCCGGGCCTACCAGCGCCGCTGCCTCCTCGTCGGCAAGGCCCGCGCCACCGCCGAACTCGATGCGCGCTCAGCCGCAGCACACGCGAAAAAACCCTCCCCGACCCAGTGAGCCGCCTCCAAACAATACAAGCCCTCGCGGCCGCTGCCGTCCTCGCCTCCCTGCCCGGATGCACCTCGGTGCCGATCAAGGAAGGCGTGTTTGAAGCGGGCAAAAAAAAGGACGCGAAATACGTGCCGGCTAAAAAATTCCAGCCGGGCGAGTTTTTCACCGCCGAGCTGAAGACGTCCTCGAAAGATTTTGCGAGCGGCGAGAAAATCAAAAGCGAGTCCGGGAGGATTGACAACGACTACCGCCTCGGTCCCGGCGACCATTTTGCCTTTCTCGTGCGGGGCCGCGAGGACATCTCGCGCGAGGAGATCATCGTCGCGCCCGACGGTCAGGTCGCGCTGCCACGGGTGGGCATCATGAATGTGAAGGGCCGGACGCTCCGCGAGCTCACCGACGAATTCACGAAGGCCCTGGGCGTTTATTACGACAAGCCGGAGGTCACCCTGGTCATGAAGGCCTACAACAACAACCGGGTCTTCGTGCTCGGCCGCGTGGCCAATCCGGGTTCCGTCAGCTTCCAGGGCCCGGGCACCCTGCTCGAGGCGCTCTCGCTGGCCGGCGGATTGCCTGCGGACAACGCCAAGTCGTTTCTCAGCCGGTGCATGATCGTCCGGGGCCGGGATCTCGTCATGTGGATCGATCTCAAGGAGCTTCTCGAGCAGGGCAACATGAATCTCAACGCGCGCCTCCAGAACGGCGATGTCATCTTCATCCCGCAAAGCGAGGATCAGCTCGCCTATATCCTGGGCGAAGTCAAAACCCCGGGCGTGATTCCGCTGCGCTCCGAACTCACCCTTCTCGACGCGATCATGACCGCGGGCGGGCCGACGAAGGGAGCGAACCTGCGCGATGTCTTCCTCGTCCGTCAGGCGCAGGGCAAGGGAGTCGTCGAACGCATCAGCTTCAAGGAGCTCGTCGGCAAGGCCGACTTCAGGAAAAACTACGTCCTGCACGACGGCGACATGATCTATGTTCCGGAAAACGGCCTGAGCAAACTCAACTACTTCTCGACGCAGATCGCACCGTTCTTCACCGTGGTCGGCATCGCGGCCAATACGATCACCGGGGTCGGACTGCTCAACGGCCTGACCAACGTCCTCTACGGCGGCGGCAGCATCGGATCCACCGGCGGCGGCAGCAGCAGCTCCAGTTCCAGCAGCGGCAGCAGCAGCAGCGGAGGCGGGCAATGACCCCGGCGGCCGATGCGAACCGAAGATCTGCGCCGATCACGCGCGGCACGCTGGAGAACGCAAAAAAATCCAAGCCGTTCCGGATTTTCGATTTTCTCTGGCGGCGCGGCCCGCTGATTCTCGGGCTCGGCATCCCGGCGTTCCTCGTGCTCAGCCTTCTCGTCACGCCGCTCATCCATCCGATCTACAAGGTGGATGGCACGCTCCTCATCAAGCAGAGCCGGGAGCCGACCCTCGGCGGGCGCGAGCGCGACCTGATTCAAGGCGACGTCGGCGTTTTTCAACGAACCCTCGTGCTGAGGCTTTTGGATCGCGCCGTGATCCAGTCCGCATTGGAGAAGCTCCCCGATGACAAGCGCCCGGAATTTCTCAAGGGCCTCGGCTCCGGCGACCGGGCGGTTTACAGCCTGATGTCGCGGCTCGTCGCCAAGGAGGTCGAACGCACATACCTGATCCGCGTCTCGCTTGAGGCAGGAGAATACAAGGGCCTGGCAGCCACCCTCCATGAAGTGCTCTCCAGCCTCATCGAAAAACTCCAGGCCGAGCAGGAAAAACAATACGCCTCCCGGCTCAACTACCTCCGCTCGGAAAAAGAAAAAATTTCCGCGCGGGGGGCGGAGGAGAAAAAGCGCATCCTGGATCTCGCCGAACGTTTCGAAAACCGCTCGTTTCTCCGCGCGGATTACGCGACCGACCTCGGCAAGATGAACCTCATCCAGAAGCTCTATTGGGAGGCGCAGGCGGACACCCTCACGAAAGCCGCCGCGCTCGATCTGGCGGAAAAGGATCGCGAGACACTCGCGAAGGCCAGCCTCGAGCCGTTCGCCCAGGAACGCGTGGCCGACAATTTCGGCATCAACCAGATCACCCAGTGGACTTACGGAAAATCCCAGGAGCTGCGCGCCACGATCGACGGGCTCAAACCCGAAAACCCGGACCGCAAATACATCGAGGATCGGATGGCCTCGATGAACGATTACATGGCCAACTACAAAAAGCGCGTCGGCGAGGACACGATCAAGAACCTGACCGAGAAGCGCGCGTTCGAGCTCGACAGCGCGGTCATCAAGGCCAGGAACGCCTACGAATCCGTGCGCCTCACCTCCGAGCAACTCGGCCGCGAACTCGCCTCCGCCAATGAGGAAGCCACCAAGATTTCCGAAGGGATCTTTGCCGCGAACGAGCTCACGTTCGGGCTCAGCCAGCTCCGCGACCGACTCGCCTCGATCAACACGCGCATTGACGATGTCGAGATCGAGGCCAAATCCCCGCTCCCGGTCTCCATTGACCTGGTGCCCGCCCCGCCGGTGAAACCCGCTTCCAGCAATGCTTCCAAACTCCAGATGATGGCCCTCGTCCTGTCGTTCGGCCTCGTTGGCGGCATCTGCCTGCTCTTCGATTTTCTGGACGGACGGATCCGCAGCCGCGAGGAGTTCGGCGCGGCGGTCGGCGGCGAGGGTGCCGAGCCGGTTCCCGCCACGAACGGCGAAATGGAGGACCCCGCATTTGCGCGCATCGTTCTCGACCGCCCGCAGCACCCGGCCGCTGCCGCCCTCCGCGATCTCGCCCTCCGGCTCGTCCTCGAACACCAGCGCGTCAACGCCAAAATTTTTTCCTGTGTTGGGATCCATCCTCGCGCGGGCAACACGACGATCGCGCTCAACCTCGCCCGGGCGATCTCGTCGCACGGGTTCAAGGTTCTGCTCGCCGAGTTTCCGACGCCAACACCGGGCCTGGCCGCGGCCGCGGGCCTCGCCACCACTTCCCCTCCCCCGTCGCCGTGGGGAAACAAGGAGACGGATCCCGAAGGCGCGGTGGAGATACTTCCCTGGGTCGCGGGAATCCCGGAGGATCGGGTCCGTTCCTCGCTCGACTCGTTCCTCGCCAGCGCCTCGAAAGCCTACGACGCCGTCATCCTCGACCTCGTGGCTTTTTCCTGTTCGGACATCTCGCACGAGGCCGGGCTGAAGTCGGATGTCATCGTCGTCACCGGCCGCCAGCATGTGGCCCTCTACAGCGAGGCCCGGCGCACGGTCGAGTCGGCTGCCGCCGGCGGCGTGCCCGCCGTCACGACGCTGCTCAACTTCAGCCGTCCCGACCCGATGCGCCTCCATTCCCTCGCCGGAATCTCGGCCGCCCAATCGTCCGTCTCCGCGCTCCACACGCGGTTCCAAACCCTGACGTATGAAACCGGCAGATCCCTCCTCAAAATAGCCCGCGCCTCCAAGGGATGGAAAAAAATGGAAGCGCCCCCGGAAAAATTTGCGAAGCGCGGGGCTCCGGCGGTGCCGCCGCCGGCTGAAAAAACCGAAGAAAAAAAATGAGAACCGGTCTGGTCACGATTGTCATCGGGGAAAAATACCGGGCGCTTTTCGACGAGTATTCGCGGGAGCGTTTCGAATCCTACGCGCGCCGCCACGGCTACGAAACCCTCGTGGTGGATCGCCCGATCCGCGAGCTTCCGGGCAAGAAGCTCACATGGCAGAAGTGCTGCCTGCACGACCTCGAGTGGGTGCGATCCCTCGATAGGGTCGCGTTCCTCGACTCGGATATCCTCATCGCAAAAGACGCCCCGCCGCTGCCGGCCGTCGAGCCTGGAAAGGTCGGTGGCGTGATGGACAAGCCGCCGGCCGGACTCAACAGCGGGGTTTTGATTTTCCGTCCCGGAAAGGAGGTCGCCGCGATGTTCGAGGAGGCCCTCCTCGACCCGGATCCGTTCTGGGATCAGGTCGCCATCGATCGCGTGCTCAAAAAAAACAACGCCCTCCAGCTCATTGATCCGCGTTTCCATTGCATGTTCTACGTCCGGAGCTGGAGGGTTTTCCGCGCCGTCTTCGGACGGAACTGGATCTACCACTCGCTCCACGGAAAATCCAAGCTCGCCCTCATCAGCCGCCTCCTGGCCCTCCAGGGCCGGTGACTCGCGGCACCGTTGCCGACTTGAATACATTTCAGAAAAAACCTTGGCTCCGCTTGATGGCCACTAACGGCCAGCGATTAACAGCACGAGCTTAGGCATAAGCTGTTCGACTGTTGATAAACGCAAGAATTGCAAGAAGGATAATCTGGATGCCAATCCCTAGAAAATAAAAGAATACGCAAAACGCCTCGAACCTTGAAATCTCAGAAACGGTCATTGCGCATAAAGCCATTGTGATTACAAATGCAGCCAGAATTATGCCTGTCGCTATCTCGTTCACAAGGCTCCGCTTCTTTTTTGATAGTCGAGGAAGTAAAATAAACAAAACCCCCGTTGGAAAAAGAATGATCAGGAGAAGTGGGAATGCGATGAAATATTCTCGAAGACGCTGAACAGAAAGGTGTCTGTCGAAATCACCCATTGACCAGACCAGCAGAAGAGTATTTACAGCGAGAACGATAGATGCTGCTGCTCGTGGATATCGAAGAATGGGCATGGTTGCGAGGCGCATATATTTTTTGCCTAACGATTGAGGTAAAGCGCGGGTTTCCCCGTCTCATTCAGCTCCTTGTTGTGCAAATGATTATTTTTTGCTTTCTTGATGGTTATCGGCTCTCCTTTTTCTTCAGCATAGAAGACGATAATCTCTGCTGGTGTATCACCCTCATTCCTTCCATAATGCCATGTATTCACAACCTCCACTATTGGATCATACGGCTTCAGTTTCAATACTTGACCAGTGTCTGTGGTGACGGTGAGTTCGCCTTTCAGCAAGACACCGGCATTAATGACCGGATGTGTGTGTAGCGGAAGTGTGTGCTTTGGTGGAATCGTTATCCGCAGGATCGTGATCTCTGGAGTGCCCTTCTTGTATGCTGGCAACGGTTGGCCATTCCAGCATCTCGTTGTCTTTACCAGTTGAGTCGATTGTATCTCGTTGACACACTTTGGCGATGTGCATCCTGCAATCAGGATGGCAGATAACATGCAGCATCCTGCTTTCTTCATTAGTGTTCCTTTATACAACCTCCCGTTGGCGTTTCAATGAGCGATTTTGCGCTCCAAGCACACCTGGGCAAGAACAAAAGTTGGTTTTGTCAGGAAACGGTTGCGGCATGTCGAGCGGACTGGGGCCACCTGCGCCTGGACGTTTCATGACGTTGAGGTAAATCATGGTGGGGGAGACATCGGTATGGGCGAGCAGGTCTTGGACGGTCCGGATATCGATACCGCTTTCGTCGAAGGGATCCGGCCTTGCCCATTGACATTTTGGGCCTGGACACCCTGACACAACAGCGCCTGGCGACATCGAAGCCCGTTGAATCAAATAAACAGCGAGGGATTGACCTGAAACCGTTCGGACAGGATGCGGAGATGCGGGACGGTGAGATTGCGCTCGCCGCGAAGAATTTTTCCTCCCAGCGAGGGATCGGATCCGAGCAGCCGCGAGAGGTCCGCTGCAGTCATCCCGTTCTCCTGAAGAAGATACTTCAACATATCGAGAGGGCGGTGCGGCTTCTTTCGCGTATCCGTGGATGCCTCGTAAGCCGCAACGAAATCCGCGAGCGAGGCAAAGTAATCGCTCTGATCCTCGTGGAATGCTTCTTCGAAGCCCGCCATGGCCTCAAGAATCTCCAGAGCATTCCCGTAACCTGCCCGGTCATGGATCGGACGTGGAACGAGCATGCCGCACAGACCGGCGTAGTCGGTTGGCATGTCCGCAAACCGGAGTTTTTTGTGCTTGGTTTTCATAGGTCGTCTTTCCATCTGTCTTTCGTGTATTCCGCGTGTGTCAAAAATCGCAGGGCAAAAACCAGGCCCGTGACATAATGAACGGCCCCGACCAGTCGGAAGCGTTTGCCCGCAATGTCGAAGACCACCACAGTCCGGCCGCTCGCCACCCTCACCTGATCCGCACTGGAGAACGTCCGACGAAGGTCCGCGAATTCGGTCCATCTCGCCGCTTTCACGACCACCATCCATTTCGCGAGCGAAGCTCCCGCTACGGCATGTATCCGCGCCCAATCCCCGATCGTTTTCGGCTTGATGATCCGCATGAGGACAAAATGTCCTTTATCGGACATTCGGTCAACAGAATATTCAGAAAAGGGGTCATAAACTGGGGGTCAGTGTGGAATGGCGCAAAGCCCGGTCATCATCAGAATTATGAGAACTAACCTGATTGCCGAACCCTCCGTCTTTCTTGGGTTCATTGCCAGTTAGTCCTGGTACAACTTGAAAAAGCGTGCCGGATCGGCCTTGGCGGCATCCAACAGGGTGTTAAGAAACTCGCCATGCGGCCACCTATTTGTCGAAGGCGAGTTCTCCGCGGATCCACGTCTTGCGGACCTTGAGGTCTTTGTCCCAGAGGACAAAATCGGCGGCGGCTCCGGCGCTCATCCGGCCGAGATCTTTGAGGCCAAGGAGCGCGGCCACATTGAGCGTGCCCATCGCCCACACCTGCTCGAGCGTCAGGTCGAGCCAGCGATGCAGGTTGCGAATCCCGGCGTCCATCGTCAGCGCGCTTCCGGCCAGCGTTCCAAATTTAGGATTCTCGACATCGGCGACCCGTGCGCCGCGCCCCTCCTGCACCCGCACGGTGAACCCCCAGGGCGTGTCGTGAACCCCCTCGGGCAACCCGGCCCCGATGTTGCTGTCGGTGATCAGCAGGACTTTTCCAAATCCCTTGGCCGCGAGCGCGCAGCGGATCGCCATCGGATGCACATGGACTCCGTCGGCAATGAAATCCACCGAGCACCGCGGATCCGCCAAAAGCGATTCGACCGCCCCGCAGGCGCGCACCCCCCCGTCGCTTTCTTTGGGCAGCGGAAACACATCGTAAAAGTGGGTCCCGTGAATAGCCCCCGCGTCGATCGCCAGGCAGGTCTGCTCGACGGTTGCGCGTGTGTGGGTGATCAAGGGGACGACCCCCTTCTCCACCAGCCGCTCAATCACCGGAAGGATTTCCGGCGTGTCCGGGCTCACGGACATGGCCAGCGCCTTGCCGTCGCAGGCGGAGAGCAGGTCTTCGAGAAGCGCGAGATCACCCGGGATGCACTGCGCGCCGGCCCCTGGAAGAGCGAGGAACGGACCCTCCAGGTGGAATCCGGGAAACCGTGCGCCGCGGGCACCATCCAGCGAGGCAACC
>Ga0194063_10001642_pt1 | contig 14374 bp, 8 predicted proteins | sample SepL3720m_MetaG_FD_155459 | JGI IMG/M metagenome (GOLD analysis project Ga0194063, IMG submission 155459) | Anoxic zone freshwater microbial communities from boreal shield lake in IISD Experimental Lakes Area, Ontario, Canada - Sep2016-L373-20m | ecosystem: Environmental > Aquatic > Freshwater >... | reverse complement strand
CTGGGAGAGTGGCCGCCGTTCCACAAAAAAAACTATGGTCGAGTTCAAAAACAAAATCCTCTTCGTCGGCTTCGGGGCCGTCGCGCAATGCACGCTTCCCATCCTGGAAAAGCACATCAAGGTTCCTCTCTCGAACATCACGGTCATGGATTTCGAGAACCAGGAAGGCCTCCTGAAAGACTGGATTGCTCGCGGCGTCAACTGGGTGAAAGACCGCGTGACCCGCGAGAACATGGGTTCGATCCTCGGCAAGCACGTCGGCAAAGGGGACGTGATCATCGACCTCGCATGGAACATCGACGCCTGCGAGATCCTCGACTGGTGCCATAAACACGGGGTCCTCTACATCAACACCTCCGTCGAAGTCTGGGATCCCTACGCGGCCGGCGAGGACCAGCATCCCACGGAAAAGACGCTCTACTGGCGCCACATGAATCTCCGCCGCCTCAAAGCCAGCTGGGGCGAACCCGGGCCGACGGCCGTCCTCGAACACGGCGCCAACCCCGGCCTGATCTCGCATTTTACAAAGCAGGGACTGCTCGACATCGCCGCGAGGACCCTCGAAGACAAAAAGGCCTCCGGCGCGGACGCGGAGGAAATCCGGGAGTTCGCCGCCAAGCGCGCGTTCAACATGCTCGCCCAAAAGCTCGGCGTCAAAGTCATCCATTGCAGCGAGCGCGACACGCAGATTTCCAACAAGCCGAAGCAGGTGGACGAGTTCGTCAACACCTGGAGCATCGAAGGGTTCCGCGAGGAGGGCACGACGACCGCCGAAATGGGCTGGGGCACGCACGAGAAGACGCTTCCGGCGCACGCCTACACGCACGCGGATGGCCCGCAAAACCAGATCTGCCTCGCCCGCATGGGCATGAACACCTGGGTGCGTTCGTGGGTTCCGAACTACGACATCCAAGGCATGGTCGTCCGCCACGGCGAGGCCTTCACCATCTCCGACCACCTGACCGTCTGGGAAGATGGCAAGGCGGTCTATCGCCCGACGATGCACTACGCCTACTGCCCGTGCGACAACGCCATCATCTCGCTGAACGAACTGCGCGGATACGATTACGAGCTCCAGCCCTCGCTGCGGATCATGAACGACGAGATCACGAGCGGCGCGGACATTCTCGGCGCGCTCCTCATGGGGCATTCTTACAATTCCTGGTGGACCGGCAGCGACCTCAGCATCGAGGAATCCCGCCGCCTCGTGCCGCACCAGAACGCGACCACGATGCAGGTGGCCATCTCCGTCGTGGCCGCCGCCACATGGATGATCGAGCATCCCGACCGCGGCGTCGTCGTCCCGGACGAGATCCCGCACGATTACATCCTCGGCATCGCCAAGCCCTACCTCGGCAATTTTATCTCCACCCCGTCGGACTGGACGCCGCTCAAGGAGCGCAAGCACTACTTCGGAAAATACAGCAAGCCCGATCTCGACGCGTCCGACCCCTGGCAGTTCAAGAACTTCCTCATCACCGCGGAAGACTGACTCCATGGAAAAACCCCAACTCCTCCGTCTGGCAAAGGAACACGGCACCCCGCTGTTCATCGTTGACCACAAGGTTCTGCGCGAGACCTACCTCCAGTTCAAAAAGCATCTTCCGCGCGTCCAGGCATATTACGCGGTCAAAGCCAACCCGCACCCGGAGATCGTCAAGACACTCTACAAAATGGGGGCGAGCTTCGATGTCGCCTCCATGCCGGAATTCGAGGTCGTGCATGACAACTTCAAGCACCTCCCCGCCAGGGAGCGGCAGGATTTTATCTGGGACAAAATCATTTACGCCAACCCGATCAAAGCCATCGAAACTCTTGAGGCCCTCGACCGCTACAAAATCCTTCTGACCTACGACAACATCGAAGAGGTCAAAAAGATCAAAAAGCACGCGCCAAATTCCGGCCTCGTGCTGCGTCTTCAGGTTCCCAACACCGGCTCGGTCGTGGAGCTCTCCTCAAAATTCGGCTGCCCTCCAGGTGAGGCGGTGGACCTGATGCTGGCCGCCAAAGACGCCGGCCTCGGCGTGGAAGGCATCAGCTTCCACGTCGGCAGCCAGTGCACAAATTTCGAGAATTACGTCCAGGCGCTGAATCTCTCCGCCGGCATCTTCAACGAAGCCAACAGCCGCGGCCTCAACCTCAAGCTCATCGACATCGGCGGCGGCTTCCCGGCCCCTTATGACAAGGGGGGGATACCGTTTCGCAAACTCGCCAGAAAGATCAACTCCGAGATCAACCGCCTTTTTCCGAAGGACATCGAAATCCTCGCCGAGCCGGGCCGCTTCATGTGCGCCACTTGCGCGACGCTCGTCGCCAAAGTCATCGGCAAAGCCGACCGCAACGGGAAGCGCCTGTATTACATCGACGACGGGATTTACCACACTTACTCTGGCGTCCTGTGCGACCACATTCCCTACGGGGTCACAGCGTTTAAGAAAGGCCCCAAGCAGATCTCGTCCGTCTTCGGCCCCACCTGCGACGCCCTCGACACCATCTCGCTGTCGAACGAGCTGCCGGATCTGAACATCAGCGACCTGGTTTACACCGAGAACATCGGCGCCTACACGTGGGCATCCTCGACCAGCTTCAACGGCTTCCCGCCCGCCAAGGTCATCCACGTTAACCGGGGGATTTAAGCTTGATGTTCTCTCGCTTCCGGAAATAATTCCGAGATTATTGTCGCTCCACAGAGCACATGATTTTTATGGGATTTCCACACCTTTGCCGTACGCTTGGTCAAATATGATCGGGTCGTTTCGAAAGCCCACCTTCGGGATTCTCGACTGCATCACCGGCGAACTGCGCGAGATCACCAAGATGCCGTTCGAGATCGGCTCGGGGGAAGCCGCCGATCTGCGCATCTTGGACGAGAGGATCAGCGTGCGTCATTGCGTGGTGCTCGAGGCCAAAGGCAAGACTTACATCGCCAAGCGCGATCCTCTGGCGGTGTTCATTCTCGACGGAGTGGAGCAGAAGTCTTCTGTGCTGGTTCCGAGCACCGACTACTTTATTAAGCTCGGGCCGAAGTTTTTTGCGATACGGGGTTCGCAGAACATCGAGCAGTGGAAGAATCGGGTGACGATCAATGCGTGGTGTCTGGTGAACAAAGAGTCGGGGTTTAGCGGCGGGCCGTATCCGCTGCATCACCTGCCCCGCGTGATCCGCCAGCAGTCGCTGGATCTGGAATCGACCATCGCCCACCTCGATGGACTGGGGGCAGGAGTTTACCTCTTTCAGCTCCTCGACGAGATTGGTGCGCAACTCGAACTCGAAGCGGAAGCCGAGGCGGCGGGGCCGCTGCCGGGGCCGCCGGAGTTCGCGCCTCCCGCGGAGGAGGACTTGGCGGACGAAGGCGCGCTGACCTGCCCGGTCTGTTGGCTGCATTTTGACAAGGGCGATGTGATGCATGTCGCTGTTCACGAAGCTCTCAAGGGCGACCCGATCATGGGGGAGGATGCGATGCAGCGCTTCAAGCCACGGAGCTTCAACGACCGCGGCCAGGCGCTCGACGGCATGGGCCTCGCCTGCAGCGACATCGCCTGCCCGCACTGCCGCCGGAAACTGCCGCCAGGCTTCCTTGATGTGCCGCATCACATCTTCTCCATCGTAGGCGCGCCGCAGGCGGGCAAGTCATACTACCTCAGTGTGCTGATCAAGGTGCTGCAGAATTCACTCTTCCATCATTTCGGCGTGACCCTCGACGACGCGGACCCGACCGCCAATGCGATGCTCAACCAGATGAAGACGCAGCTCTTCAGCGCCAGCGACCCGGAGTCGGCGTATCTCATTAAGACAAGCTTCGAAGGGGAAATGTATGAGCAACTCCGCCGCCACGGTCGCCGGGTGAAGCTGCCCAAGCCCTTCATTTTCTCCCTCTCCTCAAATCGCCACGCGGCGGATACTTGCTCGCTTGTCTTTTACGACAATGCCGGAGAGCACTTCCAGCCCGGGGTAAATACCACCGAGTCTCCCGGCGCACAGCACATCGCGAGTTCGGCGGCGATGTTCTTCCTCTTTGACCCGACATACAACGCCGCCTTCCGGAGAAAGCTGGGCGCCAGTTCGAATGACCCGCAACTCAGCGTCAAGGCCTCGCACCTCGACCAGCAGGACATCATTCTCTCCGAGACCAAAGTGAGAATCCGGAAACACCTCGGCCTCGGCCCACGCGACCGCATCACCACGCCGCTCGCCGTACTGATCGGCAAGTGCGACACTTGCATGAATCTGATGGGGTGGGAAAATCTCCGGGAACCGATCCGTGACGGAGCGATCGACCTCGGAGCGATCGACGCCAATTCGGCGCTGATCCGGGAGTTTTTTGCTCCGATTTGCCCCTCCATCGTGGGGGGAGCCGAGTCGCTGTCTTCGGATGTGAAATACTTCTTGGTCAGCCCGCTGGGCCACTCGCCGGTCAAATTCACCGATAGCACGGGCGCGGAAAAGCTCGGGCCCGATCCGATGCAGATCAATCCCCTCTTCATGGAAATCCCTTCCCTCTGGGCGCTGTCGAAAATCGCGCCGTCGCTGGTGCCGGCCTTTTCATGAGCACGGATGGAGCATACAGATGGCCTGGCAACTGATCTACACAAGCGCCCCGCGCGGCCTGGTTCCCGGGCGCTCAGGATTTTGCACCGTGGCCCGGCATCGGGAAATCCGAGATGGGTTGGTCACTGAAATCGAGCGCTTCAGCCAGTATGATCGTTCTGGGCGCGGGAGCGGAGCGCAGAGCCCGGTGGTCTATGCCCATCGCATCGTTCGACTCGGTGGCTCCAGTTACCATGTGCTCAGTTGCACGAGGGATGCCGGTGCGGATTACACTGGCCGGACGAATCACCTCGCGCATCACCTGATCTGCGAACCGCACGAACTCGCGAATGCGCCGTCACCGCCCGAGGTGTTGCGGCAGATGGCATGGTGCCGGACATGGGCGGACGCACCGCGTTACCTCGGCGCGGAAGAGGCGATCAACCTCCACCTCTTTGACCGTACGGCAAGGCTGCCCGCGCAAACTTGGCAGGCCCTCACCAGCGATGCAGGCTGCGCCGCGTTGCCGCTGGAGAGCGGGGCTCTCTCGGGTTGCTACTGGCTCTATCCAGCCGAAGCGGGCGAACAGTATTTGCTCCCTCTCTTTGCCGAGTCGCTCTTGCTTCTCGACCCTTCGGGACGCAAAGCGGACAAGCTCTGGCAGGTGCCGTTCACCACCTACCTCCAGTCCACGGATCATGCGGCGGATTTCTTTTGGCGCGGCTGCTGGCAGGGGTCATCGGCGGCGCTCACGGCGCAGAATGCGCGGCAGACCCTCGACCTCACCCGATCCCTCAACCTGCGCCCGCCGGAAAACCAAGCCGCAGAGTTGGCCCGCACGGGGCTACCCGCCTCTCCCGAGACGTCCGAAGCCACGCCGGTCGGGGCGAAAGCGCTCAGCGAAACCTGGCACCACCCGGAGCCGCGCGCAGACTCCGGCGGTCAGGAACTCGATCTCGCCGAGCTCCTCGCAAGTGCGGACAACGTCCGTACGAGGAAGGGTGCCCGGACGAATAGCGGCGGGCGCGAAGGTGCGCGGCCACGAAAGCTGCCGATCAAATTGCTGGTCGCGTTGGGCACGACACTCGCGGTGATCGGCGCGCTGGCAATCGGGTTCCTCGTCTGGCGGAACGGGAAAGCGGAGCAGATTCGCGAAGAGCTGACAAGCGCAAGAATCGGGGGCGACTTCGCCACTGGTCCGGCGAGAGTTCCGACCATCTGGGGGATTCTCCGCAGCTACGAACCGCTGAAGATCGAAATCGAGCGCACGCAAGTCGCCGCGGAACTCGACGCCCTGAAGAGCAAAACGCCCGACGAGGTCCGCGCCTATCGCACCCTGAACCGGGAACGCCTCGCCATACCGGCGATTCGGGACGATTTTCAGATCATACTACGCATGGAGAAGATCCAACTCTGGTTGGACGCGGACGAAAGGTTGAGCGACCTGAGCGACCTGAACGGACGCATCGCCGCCGCGTCCTTCCGCGAGCCGGCCACCCGCGACGGGTTCAAGAGAGAGTTTGATGAGGAAATCAAGGCGATCAACGCACTCGATGTGCCCTACCGCCCTACGGTGATGAACCGTCTCAAAGAGACGAAACGGGCCTACGTGAGTTGCTGGCTCGCAAAGCTGAGGAAGGCTGATAAGTCAGAGTCCATGCGGGAAAACTTCGTGGGGGAAGTTAACCAATTGAGAAAGGACGCAGAGGCTTTCGAGTTGGACGATCTAGTCAAACGCATCGCCGAGATCGACGCGCGACGTCAACAGGCCGGACGAAAGTCCGATGCGCCCGAGAATCCACCCGCCGCTGCCCCGGTTGTCCCGCCGGATGCCAAGGGAACCAAGGATGCGCACGGTTTGACGGACATGGCGACCTATATCGCAACCGATTCCGGAACGGGCTTCAACGTCTCAGGCGTGGAGGAGATGCAGGGCTTGGACGTGATCCCAGCAGTTGGGACGTGGCTTCTTTTCCGCACCCCCGAACCACCCCTCAACCCGCAGAATGCGACACAGGAAAAGTGTTCGATCATCAACGGGAAGATCTACTACGGCAATACAGCCGAGTTGGTTACGCTGCAACAACCGCAATTGGTGATGAGCCCCACGGCCAGGGAAGCCCTTCGAAAGAGCTTTCTCCTGCGATTCACCCCCACCCCAGAGGCCAGCACGACAAAAGGCTTTCAGATCCTCTTCCTGCAAGGTGACCAGGCCCCCCAGCGGTTCCCGACTGACAGTTCGCTGACGTATGATCCGAAGCGGGCCACGATCACGCTGAGCGCCGAGGTGGTGGCGACTCTCAGCCGGATCAAGTTGGCTGCGGCTGCAGCGCCCGAACTGGTTTTCCGCGCGGAGGGCTGGGGCGAACGCGCCGGGATTCCCATTCCGCTGGGTGAAGCGGGTGCTGCAGTGCCGCTCAGCCTTTCTCCGATTATCACGAAGGTCGAGGGGGAAGCCCGGAAATCCTCCTCGCAGCCTTCCTTGGTCGAATCGAAGGCGGACCGGGTGCGCGCCGCAAAAGAAGCCCGAGATCTCCTCATGAGCACGGGCAATCCAACGGGAGAGCTTCAGTCCGTTCTGAGGGATGTCAAGAATGGCCGCGCCTATATGGATTTCACCTCGCAACTTTTCATTGAACTCGGTAAGGTGATCGACGATCAACTGAGAAAAGCGAACAATGAGTTGACAAATGAGAGGTTGGCTCTTGCCAACACCAAAAAAGAGAACAAAGGGCGAATAGAGCAAATCGATCAGAAAATCGCAGACCTCAATAATAAAATCGCAGACTTGGAAAAGCAGAAATCCGCCCTGAAACCGATTCTCAAGAGTTTCGAGTCTGAGTTGAATATTCAGGGCCTCAGCGAGCTGCGTTGTAAAAAAGTCATTAATATTTGGACGGACGCCATGTCCTCGCCCCTCGCTCGCCTCAATTCCGATCCGGCAAAGACATTTTGCGAGAAATGGCTCAAACTCTTCACCCCCGAGTATATCGACAAGATCCGCCCGTTCCTGAAGTGGAATCTTCCTGCCTCAAACGACGGCGATCTCGATCAAGCGTTTGCCGCACTCCCCGATAAGAAGACACCGGCTGAATCCGTGGAGGACAAGGGGGCGACCTTGCTGGGAAAACTTCAGAGCGACTTCATGAGCCTGGCTCCCTTCTCCATCGCCCTCAAGACAGCCGACGGGAATGCGATTCCGCTGGTCAATTTCATCGACGCGCCGCGTGTGGATGGAGCGAAACCCGTGAAGACCGACAAATGAGACAGATCGAAAAGCTGGTGCAGCAGATTCGTGAGGCGCTGGCGGAGCCGGGCGATCTCGTGGCGATGCAGCTCCTTGCCGCGCAGTATGCGAAGCATTGCCAGGACGCCAATCGTCGGCTCGGGCAGTGCGTGGAGATGATCGGGCGCGGCAACAAATACCAGACGCTCCAGCTCGCGGAGACCAAGCCGTCGCTGCTGGATCTCGTCAGCCTGCTCAGCTTCGAAACCCATCAGGAATGGAGGACACTGTGCAAGGACAGGAATCTGCCGATGCCGGAGAAGCTCGAGGAGAAGGAGGTGCGGCTGCTGAACGAGCTTTATGCGACAGGCCTCCCGCCGACCGAAGAGATGTGGAAAGTCTTCCGCACCGCGATCGCCGAAAGCGACGACCTGAAGGCGCTCTCGATCGTGCGGACGATTCTCAGCCGCGATGGCTCCGATGCCGACGCGCGCCGGGAAGTGCCGCGGCTGGAAAAGAATGTCGTCCGGGCGAAGCTCGCGGAGCTGAAAGGCAGCGTTGAGTGCCGGGATGGCACGGATGTTGCGCGCCTGATGGCCGACATCGAGTCGGTGTCTCCGGAGACGCTGCCCGGGGAGGAAGTGTGGACGCGCGCGGTGGAGGTAAGGCGCTGGTATTTCAAGGGCCAGGCCGAGACGGAATGTGAGGCGTTGCTCGGGCGGGCGCGGGAAGCGCACGAGTCCGGGGAGTGGGGGCCGGCGCTTGTGCTCCTCGCGCAGGTGCAGGCGCTCTGCGCGCAGCACGGCATCACGCTGCCGCCGAGATCGGCGCAGGCTTTCTCCGAGACGCAAGGCTGGGCGACGAAACTGCAAGCGGAGCACGCGTCCGAACTGGCTTGGCAGCAGGCCCTCAGCGCGCTCGATCTGCAGGTGCAGGTGGTCACCGACAAAGATGTCGGCAACCGGAATCGCGCGCTGGCAGAACTGCGCGAGGATCAAATGCTCATCACGAAACGATGGAACGATCTCGAACAATTTCGCCACGAGGTGCCGGCCGACACGGTCAATCGCGTGCGCCGCACTCTCTCCTTGCTCAAAGCGCACATCGACCGGATCGAGCGACTGCGCAAGATGCTGCTCATCGCCGCCGTAGTGATGCTGTTGCTCGGCACGATTGCTGGCGGGATGTTCAGCCTCCGCTACAGGCAGGCGCGGGAATTTGCGCAGGAACTGGGCGGAGTGATGAATACGCGCAAGGCGCTCCCTGTGACACAGTTTCTCGGTGATCTGCGCTCCAAACACGAGGTGTTGCTCCGCAACCCTACGCTGTCCGCGCGAATCAACGAAGCCGAGGCGTGGCTCACTGACCAGAAGGCCAGGGCCGCGAAGCTGGAGGAGACCGTCAGCCAACTGAAAGCGACGCAAATGGACAGCGGTTTCACAAACGCGGCCCCCGAAGCGATTCAACACCAGATCGCCCAGGCCCGGGAGTTTCTGGCGCAGATCGCGGAGGATTTGCGGGCCCCTGCGGAGGCCAGGCTGCAGGAAATCGAAAACAAGTTCGACGAATTCCTCGCCAGCAAACGCGGCATGCAGAACGGGCAATTCCGCGAGGTGCTGGAAAAGGCGGAGTCGCTCGCCTCCGGCGGCCTTGACTTCACCAAGCAGCCGCAAGAGGTGTGCGCCGTCCTCGCGCAGGTCGCGCCGCTCACCGCTGAACTCGACCGGATGAGCAATCCTGGAGTGGATGCGCTGAAGCCGCTCGACTCCGATCTGGCGAAACTCGATATGCTCAAGAGCCGGCTGAAGAAATTTCAGGATGAAACGCAGAAGCTCGAAGCCGTGGAGCAGGCCTGCGACGGGTCGACGGATCTTGACCAGTATTTGAAGGCGCTCGAAGGCTACACGCAGACCGCCTTTCTCCAGTCGCTCGAATTGCGCGGCGCCAAGGTGGTTCGCGGCACGGTGAAAGATGCGGATGCCGTTGCCGCCGCGCTCTTGATGCCCGGCGATCCCGGCGGCTGGGCGAATTTCAAAGCGAACCGTGGGCGCAGGACGTTCTTCCCCGATGACGTGACCGCCGTGGAGAAGATGATCTTCCTGAGCCTGCGGGATGACGACAACCTCAGGAATATCTACCGTTACGAATACTCCGACCCGCACAACAATCTGGGCAGCCCATTCATCTACAGCCAGGAGCGACTCGCCCGCAGCGAAGCCATTCTGGGAAGCGCGGATCGAAAGCGTGTCACGATAACCGGGCGCGTGTATCTGCCCCAGACGTCGAGAGCGTTGGTGAACTTCAAATCTGAAACCTTCAAGACCGAGTTGTTCCCAGGCGGGAGATCCCAGCCTGTGCCGGAGAAAGAGCAGCTCACACCGGAGTCAGAGCTTTTCTCGCGAATTCGCCTGGCGGCACTGGTGGATGACATGGTGAGCCATTACCGTTGGCCTGTGCTGGGCGTGCTTGACAGTGTCCTCAACGGGCAAGCTGATCCGCTTTTCAAGGGCTACATCCATTCCCGGCTCATGGAGCTGGCCGGACAACGTCCCTACGAGTGGGGGCTGCAATGGACGACCGCGCGCGCTGACGCCCGCCGGCTCGCCGATGCCGTGGCTCCCGCCCTCGGTAGCGGCGACTGGATGATGCCCTCGCGCCAAAACGATCTCGGGCGGACGCTGGCGGAATATTACAGTGCGATCAAAGGTGTCTCATATGCGAAGCAGGCGGCGGTATTCTCGCAGTTGGTCGAGAAGGTGTATGCGGCCGGGCTGCCATATGCCGGGTATGTCAAGCCAGAGGGCAATCCGCATCTGGTGGCCGATGGGCTCGATGCCGCGGAATTGTGGGGTTTCTCCAAAGACAATCTCCAACCGACGCTCTTGTTTCGCCGGGCTCAGGGCGGTGCGGATTTTCAAAAGGTCGCTGAGCCGATCGAGCTGACTCCGCTTTTTTTCTGTAAGCTTGACCGCCAGAAGACGCTGGCCGAAGCCTGCAAGTCGGCGGACATCGCGCCGGGACAACCATCCATCGCGAGCGGGCTGCCGCCCTTCTTCGCGCATTAGTAAATGAGCGCGCCGAAATATCTGCTGCGATGGAAGGGACGCCAAAGCGGCCCCTTCACGCCCGACGAAATCCGCGGCAGGCTCAAGAACAGCGAGATCGGCTTGATGCACGAGGTGCAGGTGGAGGGGCTGTGGATCACGGTCGAAAAATTTCTCGCCCTGACTGCGCCGCCCCCGCCCGCTCCGCCGCCCCCGAAGCAGGAAAAGAAGGTGCCCGCTCCGTCGATGAAAATCGAGGAGCCAAAGCCGACCGCGCCCCTGCTTCCGCCGGTTCCACTCCCTCCGCTCGTGCCACTGATGACGCCTGAACATGGGCCGCTCTTCACCGTCGCCAAGCCATGCGAAACGACAGCGCAACCCTCGTCCGATGAGATCCTCTCCTACGCCGGATTCTGGCTGCGCTCCGTGGCCGCGGTGATCGACGGGGTGGTCGTCACCGCCATTTCGTGGGCGCTCGCCGCGATGGTCCTCATGGTGTCCGGCGGGACGCTTGCGTCGCTACCGCTGTGGCTGGTCTTGTTCGTCATCGCGTTGTATGCCGTCGGAAGCTGGCTCTACTTCGCGCTCATGGAATCGTCGGAAATCCAGGCCACGCTGGGCAAGTTGGCGGTGGGGCTGATCGTCACCGACCTCGTCGGCGCTCCTATCTCATTTGGCCGCGCGAACGGGCGGTCTTTGGGAAGAATCCTTTCCTGCGTGACATTCGGCAGCGGGTGTTTCATGGCCGCGTTTACCGAGCGTAAGCAAGCCTTGCACGACACCATGTCCGGCTGCTACGTTCTGCTCAAGCTTTCTCCTGCCCGCATATTTCACCCTCAGAGCTAATCGCCAAGTATGAATAGCATCAACGAAACCAACAGCATGCCTCCGGGTTTGGATGCCCCGCAGCTAAACTGGTCGCAGGACGATTTTGAGCAGAGGCTGGGTTTTAAAGGCGGCCGATATACCGATGTCAACAGATTCCTAGCCTTCCTGATGGGAGTGATCCTGACCCTCATCTTCTATCTTTTCGTCATTTATGTCCTTCGCAGCAGCACCAATGCCGTAGCCAAAGACATCGCTGGAATGTTTCTGAATCACGGGTGGGTGCCTGGTGTAACCACCCTTATCTTCTTGTGGGCGCTGGCGATCCTTTTTGTGAAGACGCGAAAGCTGGCCTTTCAACGCAAGGCGCTGGAGTTGGCCGCTGTGCCGCAACAGCCGGATTTCGTGCTCAATCCCACCTCGGCCAAGGCCGTGCTGGAGAGGATTTACAGCCTCGTGGACAATACCAGCCACTTCTTGCTGCTCAATCGCATTGAGCGGGCACTCTCGAACCTTCAGAACATCGGTCGGATCAGCGATGTCTCGGACATTCTGCGCACGCAGGCGCAGTATGATGAAGAGCATCAGAGCTCCACCTACACCATCATCAACGGCTTCACTTGGTCGATCCCAGTGCTCGGCTTTATCGGCACGGTCATTGGGTTGAGTGAGGCCCTGGGCAAATTCGGGAAAGTCCTCGAGTCCTCCGGCGATCTCGGGGCGCTCCGGGATTCGCTCAAAGGGGTGACCGCCGGCCTGGCGACCGGATTCGAGACCACTCTCCTCGCCTTGCTGTTTGCTCTGATCATCCAGCTGATGGTGGTCTTCATGCAAAAGAAGGAATACGGGTTTCTCGACGAGTGCAACGATTACTGCCACGCCCACGTCGTCTCGAAATTGCGGCTGGAACATTAAGCTTCCTCCTTATGGCTTCCCGAGGATCCAGGTGCCCCATGGTGAGGGTGAGTCTTTTTCAGTTTCAAGATATTATCACGTGTGTCAGCGGCATTCTGATCATGATCACCTTATTGCTGACCACGATGTTGGGGGAGAACCAAGGCAGCCCTTCGAAAACGGCAGCCTCTTTGGATCTTGACGGCTTATCGAAGACGCTTAGTGCGCTGAAAGAAGCGAACGTCACCCTGAAAAAGAACGTGGGCGAGACACTCGATCCTGATCAGGTCCTCAAGGATACGGAGATCCTGCGCAGCCAACTGGGCGATCTTAGCACCAAACTGAACGGGATCGAGGGCGCTGGGGTGAAGATCAAAAAGGGGGAAACGGATGTCGGGATGGTCGAAAAGCAAATAGCCGAGCAAACCGAGAAAAACAAGGAGCTGGAGAAGGAGATTAAAGACAAGCAAGACAAGCTCGTCGAGAACGCCAACACCTGGTGGCTCGTTCCGAAACTGTCGGCGAACAGCAAAATGCCAGTGCTTGTAGTCGTGAGTGAAACGACCGTGACGGTGGACGAATTCAACAAACCGCAGGGGCGGATGAACCTGGACGGCGCAAAGGCCGGTGACGCATTCGCGGAGTTGATGCGGAAATACAATCCTGCGGCGCAGTATGTTGTCTTCTACGTGAAACCGTCCGGCATCCCGAATTTCGTGACCCTCAAAGAGCAGGCGAGGAAGGCCGGTTTCCAGGTGGGGTTCGATGCGATGCTTGAAACGGTGACGCTAAACTTCTTCAAACCATCCAACTAACATGGCGCGAAGGCATTATCATTCCGACCCTCTCGACCTGCTGCTCGATACGATGACCAACGCCTTCAGCGCCATCATCATGATCGCGATCTCCGTTTCCTTGTTCGTCAACGAGACCAAGAAACAGGATGAAGGACCAACACCACAGGAGCAGCACACGATACACGTGGTTGAGGGGATCAAAGCAGAAATCATAGACGCGGAGAAGCTCAACGCGATTCTCAAGGGGGCTCTTCAGCAGACAGGCACCGTTGCGCAACTGATTCTGACCCGTGATGCGGTGCAGGCGCAGGTGACGGACACCGTCGCGCGGGTGGTCGCCGCCGAGACGCAATTGCCAAGCTCAAACTCGCCCTCCCGTAACGTCGACTCCCTGTTGCCTATCCTTCGCGTCCTTAAGGATAAAGAAGGGAAACTCGTTGCGATCTCGCAAGGCATCGGTGACAAGGTGGCTCATCAGCAGACACAACAGACCACCGAACTCGCGCCGCCGCCCGCCGTGCGAGACACAACGAAATCCCCCTTTACCCTGATCTTTCGTCACAACAGGCTTTACCCGCTGATGGAGCCCGGTCCAGGCGGCGTGGCGAGAAACGAGGCGACCTTGAAATGGACCGATCTGGGATCCGCTGCCGAAGTCGAGCCGATCCCCGGTGCCGGGATCGACGCGGAGAAGAACGAAGTTGCTGTGCGCGACTTCATTGCCTCGCTGCGCAAGATCAACAGCTCGCTCGAAGGCGGCGCCGCGCTCTATGTGGCGTCCTACGTTTACAAGGACTCGTTTCCGGCCTATATGAAATTCAAGCAGCTTTTCAACAAGACCGGCATCGACCAAGGATGGGAACCGGTGCCCAATGAGGACAACCTGAAATTCGGCGCGACCGGTTTCAAGCCCGGGGTGCAATAACATGTGCAACGACGAGCACATGAATCTGCGACCGCGCCGAAGAACTCGATCGATACGATGAGGGCCGTCCTGCTCTCACTCCTTTGCTCTCTCGCGATCATCCTGATGCTGGCTTTGCTCGCGTGGCTGTTCCTGC
>Ga0194063_10001641_pt1 | contig 14374 bp, 13 predicted proteins | sample SepL3720m_MetaG_FD_155459 | JGI IMG/M metagenome (GOLD analysis project Ga0194063, IMG submission 155459) | Anoxic zone freshwater microbial communities from boreal shield lake in IISD Experimental Lakes Area, Ontario, Canada - Sep2016-L373-20m | ecosystem: Environmental > Aquatic > Freshwater... | reverse complement strand
TTTCAACTTCATTATCCGTAGCCGTTCCCGTAGCAGGAGAGACGTTCACCTTAGAAGAAGAGTTGCAATCATCTGATTCGGAATCAGCGTTGACTGTAGCGCCGGCCGATCCAACGATCCCGGGCACCTCGGACGTCCCCGCTATTAGGGAGAAGTTTCCAGCCGACAAACCGGTATCTTCATCTGTGACGTCTTCGACCTGGCAAAGCATGGCGTCTATGTCCTTCTCGACCTGATGCCTATCGATCTTCTCGACTCGACCGGTCACGCCACCTGTGAGGATCTGACCCTTATCGACGAGGATCCCGATTGCCATTGCAAGCTCGCCCGGCTTCACGCCTCCAGAAACAATGCGATCCTCAAGAGCCTCAAGAGCAAGACCAGCGACACCAAGCGCCCGAGCCCCGAGCTCCCTGCGCATCGTGTCGATAGTTGTACCTTCTCGGATCGATACGGCTTGGATTGTCCGGTGATGGACTCCGCACCGTCGTTTGATTTCCCTGATCCCAACCCCTTGCCCGAGCATGTGGACAATCTGCTTGTAGATCTCTGGATGGTTAGCCAACAGCCGATCTCCGGTGTACACGGTACCGGGCGCAGTCGGATCATTATCCTCCTCTTGCATCCCCAAAAAAAGAAAAGGGGCGGCCGGATCCGCTGAGCTCTGGGGAAGATCTTCAGTCATAGAGCAGATGCCCCACGGCGAAGCGTGCGATGGTCCAGGAACGTCTGCAATGCGGTGGCCGGTATGCGGACATCCCTTAGGCCTAGCTGGACCACTGGAGCAATCTCACCGCTCTTAACCCATTGTTGGATGGTGCGAAGATGCACCCCGAGTATAGAGGCAGCTTCCCGGGTCTTGTAGTGCTTCTCGACCTCTTTCATGACCGCTGAACAGAGAAGGGACGGATCCCATGTTTATGAAAAAAAGAAGCGCGGGCATCGGATATGCTGGCCGCCATAACATAATCACCGAATGGAGCTGGCCAAGCCGAGGCGAGGCAATAGAAGCGAAGCAGGCGAGTTTTCATCTCCAGTTGAAAATGTAGATCGTGGCCATGAGTAGAACGCCGGCCGGAACGAGATCGATGAGAGCCTGAAGGGAAACGATGATATTCACGCCACAACCCCCCGATATTTGTGAGCTACGATTATTCGTTCCCAATCGCATTCCAGCACATCAGCAATGGTTCCAGAGCGGAATCCTGGACACGTCCACTCCTCGCCGCTGTTAGCGATCATTCCCTCAATCTCAGATTTGAGATTACTGAGCATGAGAACGCCCATTTTCTTGGCATCAAGAGAGGTACTTTCAGATTTCATGATGCGATCGAGCTGAGCAACCTGGGCGGACCAGATCGTGATGAGAGCCTGTTTTGCTGCAGGAAGCGCGACACTCATGATTGCCCCTCCTCCAGCATTAGGTTTAGTTCGATCTGGGCGCACTGCCGTTGGATTGCTGCCGCCTCAGAGATTCTGTGAAGCTGTTTGACGAATGCCGCACGACGGACGCCGATTCTTGGGAAACCATCCTTTGTGAGAGATCCGTATGCGTGCGAGGGCATGAGCGAAGTGAGAACGTCCCGATGAGTCTCCAGGGATTCCTCTTGAGCTAGCACCATGCGAGCAAGATCACCGTAGGAAGGCTGTTTCGCTCGCTTTGCGATACCAAACGCATGAGCAAGCGCTATCTTAAAATCGACCACCTTGTCCGTGTTTGCGAACATCGTGATCAATGCCGTTGCTTGGTCCTCTGTGAGGATTGCAACTTTCGGCATTGATCCACGCTGCACCCCGGTTTTGACTGCGATTTCAAATCGCACCGTGCCAAGCCTTGCCTCGATTTTCTCTTGATGCGCTTTCAGGAGTCTGAAAGCTGACCTGTGTTCGATCCCGCAGCCCTCCGCGATCGTGCGGCTGTCCACGGTCATGTCTGGACGGATCGTGAGCTTCACGCTGGCACCTCCGATACTCGATCCGGTCGGAGCGCCATTGAGCACATCCTCTGCACAGATCGCTCTTTCAGTGCATCCATTACGATAAGTCGGGCAAGTTGAGTGGGCTTTAGACCTCTCGTTTTCCCGACAGCCTTGAGTTCATCAAGAACCTCATCTTCCAGCCGTATCGATACTGACTTCATAAGATTGAGATGTAACGCGATTGTTATTGCGCGTCAACATGATTTTTTCCTGTTATTTACATTTGTTCGTGCTACAAACGCGGAATGAAGAGGAACTTCAGCGTAAGGATGGACGAAACATCCATCGGCCAGCTAAAAGAGGTCGCCGAGCACCACCACACGACAGCAAACCGCCTTATTGAGGCGGCCGTTGGGTTCTATATCAAGGCAATCAACGCGAACAACGACCGGCTTCCCACTCCACAAGACGAAGTTGGATTTTTGTCACTCCTAAGCACAAAGAGCAGCCAGGAGTCTTGGTCTGATTTCTGGAAAGTCGCGAAGATTATTACTGAGAGCGAAGAAACTCACCACCCAAAGGAAGACCGGAAGCTAGATGCAGCGGCCTCCGGCGCTGGTGGTGCGCCGAAAGTGGTGGACCCACGGACTTCAGCGACGATCCCGCCGAAAACTCAGGTGACGACACGGAAATCCACTGGATAGATCAGCGATCAACGTAATCAGGAGGAGAGGGATCTTCCCAGTCTCTCTCATTGGATTTCTCAAGCCAAAGGATAACGCCCCGCTTATCTCCCATGTGCCAGTCAGAAATCAAATACTGGAGCTGCTTTCGGGCCTTCCTGCTCCTTACGTCAATCGGATGATTTGCAACCTGCGCCAATCCGAGCAAACAGCAGCCCAGAAGCCCGACGTATTTCACTCCTTTCAAATTCCCATTCAGATTGGGAAATGGCTGACCTGAAACAAGAACGGCCGCACCATGTGCACAGCACACGAAGACCACCAACACCAATAAAGCAGAAATAGGCCAAGCCGCCCAAAGCCATTCCAAAACATTATCAATCCATGTCATTTATTCTGGATCGACCTTTTAGAATCGCGCCACTTGATTGCGATTCCAGAATTTTGAGGGTAATCGTATCCGTACCAACCTGCACCACCAGACCCAGTAGATTTCGTTTCCTTGCGAAGAATTACGGCATCAGCCCCGAGATCAGCGGCAGATTTCTGAAGTTTTCTCAGCATGTCGGTATCCGGAGTGATGAAGCTGGCTCCGCCAAGCACCGAGCAAAACCCGATCTGCTCGTAAGATTCAGGAGCTGGGCTTTCAAAAAGCACTTGGACCATCTCGAATCGCGTAGGAGGGTATTTCTTGGCCCCCGTACTCGTCTTGTAGCCCCATGTCGTGCATGAAGCGAGACAAGCACTCACGACCAACACCAGCAACATCCCGGAAATGCGATTTTTCATCTACGGTATCATGAAGAAACCGGGAGAAAATAAAAGTGGAATCAGATCATTTTTCAGATTCAGAAAATCCCAAACCCGTAGCAAATGCCGTAAAAAGCAGATCATTCTATGGTGAAAACCCAGATCCGTAGTCAGATGCTCTATCCAATTGAGCTACGGCTGCATTGTTGAGATGGAGATAGAACAGTATCTTTGGCGTTACGTCAAACGTGAATTGCCATTTTTTTACCAACGTTCTCGCAAGTTGTTGGAGTGAGAGGTCACGGAGAAATCGATGGTGCGGGGATCCTGGATGGCCGTATTATTTTTGGGCGGCACCGGTGTGGCACTCGGCGCAGGAGAAGTCGGAATACTCGCCGTCGATGTGGAAGAAGTCGAAGCCTTTGGCATTGAGTTTGTTCATTTCCTCGTCAGAGCCCTGAGCCAGGATGAGATGGCACGACCTGCAGTCATTCGCCTTGATGGATTCCTTCTCGTCGGCAGTTTTATGTTTGCCGTCGTGACAGCGGAAACACCCGGCCCAATTTTTATGGCTGATGTGATCGGGATAGGAACGCCAGTCGGCCTTCATCTCCGGGAAGAAATTGTCTTTGTAAATCGCTTGAGCCTCGGCGATCACGGCATCAACTTTCGGGTTGTTCGGATAGGCGGCACGCAAGGAGGCGTCGATTTTTTTCAAGGCCTCCTCGCGGGTGGCGTAAGTATCAGAAATCGCGGCGACAACCTTTTGTTTTAGGAACGGAATTGCGGGATCGAATCGCCCGCTTGCAAGAGAAATGTCAACGGCTTCGTTTGGCGATAGGAATTTGTGTGACGGCCGGTTATGGCAGTCAATACAGTCCATTTTGTGAACGGGGTATTTTGACAGATCGCCCTTGAAGCTGGAATCCTTGTACTCGGTAACCACTCCTTTGGAATCCGTGTGGCGAACCCAAGGAATATTGGTCTGCTGCTCATCCGTGGAGATGTACTCGATTTTGTTGGCAAGGTTCATATGCCAGTGGATGCCGCCCACTGGGCCGCGAAGCGGATCGCCACCGCCGACATTGAGGAGGAGGCGCACAGAGAAAGGAGTGTTCTTCTCGTCGGAAAGGTAATGGCGGAAGGTGCGCTCGAAGCCGCCGGTGAATTTTTGCGGCCAGTGGCACTGCTCGCACGTCTCGCGCGCGGGACGAAGCTTGGTGGAATCCATGCGAATCGGACGGACGAAGTCATTCCTCGACACGTGATAGAGCTGGCGCATGCCGCTGATTTTCGTTTTGACGTAGGCGGTTGCGCCGCTGCCTACGTGGCAGGCCACGCAGTCGACACGGGCATGGGTGGAGTGCTGCGAGGTGACAAACTCAGGATCCATCGGAAGATGGCACGCCTTGCCACAGAACTGCACCGACTCGGTATACTGGTAGGTCTGATAGCTGCCGAGCGCGGTCATGAATAGAAAGACCACGCTTCCGAAGATAAAAAAGCCGAGGATCTTGCGATCGCGGGGCCGGGAGAAATCGATTGTCAGGGCAACCGGGGGAGCATCGTCCTGGGCTTTGCGCTCCTGTCGGAGATGCAAAAAGTACCCGATCGCCACGAGCGCAACACCAACGAACAGAAAAACCGGCGCCACTAGATAGGCGAGGATGCCCATGTAGGGGTTTCCGCGCTCGGCGAAAAGGTCGAGAGCAAAAAGCAGCAGGAAGGCAAAGAAACTTCCCGCAGCAATGATCACGCCCGCAAGGCTGACCCAGTTACGAACGAGTTGGCGGATTAGGAAGCGGCTTGATGATGCTTGTTTCATTATGTGTGTTGCCGTGCGCTGCAGCGCTCGATTGCTATTGTAATAAGATGACACCGAAAGCGAGCAACCGTGCCAGCTTCGTCTTTTGAGATGCCGCCCGATTTCGGGCGAAGATTAAGAATTCCAATGCCCAGGGCGAGGCGAACGCCTGCCCTGAGCTATGAAATGAAGCCCGTTGTGGGCTTATGAATAAATAGGTCCGAAAAGAGCGCTACTTTTTGAGGGTGCGGATGTAAGCGACCAGGCCCTTGATCTCGTCGGGGGTCAGCTTGTCCTTGAACGCCTTCATCTTGTCCTTGCCGTCGGTGATGGCAGCAGTTGCAGCGGCGTCGGTGAACTTGGCTTGAACGGCCGCATCGCGATAGTCGCCGACGCCATTTTTCTTGCCCATGACTGTGCTGCCGCTGCCGTCTTTGGCGTGGCAGGATGCACAATACTTGGTCCAATTTTCAGCGGCATCTGCTGCCGAGGCCAAATTGGCGCTGAAAGCGATTGTTCCGATCAGGAGGAGAGATTTGGTAATTGTTTTCATAGGGTCGTCGATTTTTCTAGCAGATACTTTGACCTACGTGAAGTTTTTTCACGTCAAAAACCTCTGATTTTATGCCGTCGATCTATGGTTTATTGCAGTGGCAGGCATGGTCGTCGCAGCCATTGATCTCGTCAGACATTTCACAGAGTCTCTGATAATATTCCTCGTTGGAAAGCCCCAGCGCAGCCGCCCCGAAGGATTCCGCATCCAACGCGGAAACAAATTCGCCGTAGTTTATCAGGACAAGCTGATAGAGAGCCAGATAAGGCACCCGATCAAGGTGCGGCATAAAGTAAGGATGCACGAAAAGTGTGAACCCGTCTTCGGGGAGCGCACCTTTTGGCATGGGAAAGGCAAACTCGCCCTCCTGCAAAGGAGCGTCATCAAAGACGAGCTCGCAGGGGTAGCGGCAGGCCGAGCGATCCGCTAAGATGAGCTGAAGCTCATTCCAGCCGATCTTCGGGCCGTACTTTTCCCGGATTTCCTCGCCCTTTACTGAAACGTGGGCCGTGAGCGATTGCTTGGCGTCTTCGGCGGTAAGCTTTTTGTCCATTGAGATTCTTTGTTGAGGCGACCAGGAGGCTACCGACTATCACAGGCAGGATTGTCTGTGCCGGCGTTGCTGCCAAACCGGAAACACAGACAGGATTCTCTGTGCTTGCGCTGCTTCCAAGATTGAAACACAGGATTGTCTGTGCTACACTTTTCGGAGAAGCACGCGGGATTATATCTAGTGGTGCGAGGCAAGGTACTCGCGCTCGTTGGCCTTCGATAGCTGGCCTTGGAGAATCGGGACGGCCATCCGGAGAAAAACGGTATAGCAAAGCAGGCCGAATGCCCAGATGCCGAGACAGACGAGAGTTTCGTTGAGAGTGGGCGAATATTCGACAATTTGGCCGAGCGGAGTGGGGATAAATCCCGGGATGACCAAGCCCATTCCTTTTTCAATCCAGATGCCGGTGATGCAGAGCACGCAGGTCAGGTTGAGCCATTTGAGGCTCCGGCTGACTGGCAATACAAGGAGAACCATTGCGGTGAGGTTAAACGTGATGGCCGTCCAAATCCAAGGGACCAGAGCATGGTATCCGTGGAGGCCCAGATAGAGGTATTTGGACGATGCGATGTGGAGGCCGCCGGCATAGAATTCCGTGAAGACTTCGCACATGAGAAGGAACACATTGATGATCATCGAGACCTGAACGATGCCGCGCAAGGTCAGCAGCGCCTTGTCGGTGATCCGGTACTGGGTGACGTGCCGGATGACTTGCAGCGCGAGGATAATCAGCGCCGGGCCGGCAGTGAAGGCAGAGGCTAGGAAGCGCGGCCCAATAATGGCTTGGTTCCAGAAGGGCCGACCGCCCAACCCCACATAGAGAAATGCCGTGACCGTGTGGATCGAGACCGCCCAGAGGATCGCAATAAACACAAACGGGATGTAAAACCATTTCGTCGGCTTTCTGTTCTGATACCGGCAATAGAGAAGGTAGCCGCAGATATGGACGTTCAGGAGAAGGTAGCCGTTCAGGACGATAACGTCCCAGCTCAACATGGATGCCGGAAAGTTCAGCTGGCCGATGCCTGGAACGAGATGCCAAAACCGATCGGGCCTTCCAAGATCGACAGTGACAAACGAGAGGCACATGAAAATGGCGGCGACGGCGAGCAGCTCGCCGAAAATGACCAAGTCGTGCAGCTCCTCGTTGTCATAGATGTAGACGGGAATTACCATCATGACCGCGGCGGCAGCAATTCCCACGAGGAAGGTAAAGTTTGCGATGTAAACCCCCCACGATACCTGGTCGCACATGCCGGTGACGACAAGCCCGTGTGCAAACTGGCGGCAGTAGGCATTGAGGCCGGCCAGACAAACCACGGTGAGGAGGCTCATCCATGAGTAGTAGCGCCAGTCGCCAACGAACGCTATGCTCGCACAGCGCTTGAGAAACACACAATAATTTCTGATCGCTGTTATCATACGTCGAAGTAGTAGAAGAACCGTGGGGACGTCCCCAACTCCTCTTTCAGTTGAATAAAGACTCTTTTGTTTTTAAGGATGTAGGAAACCTCGCTATTTGGGTCGAGGATGTTTCCAAATTTGCGCGTGCCAGTGGGGCACACTTCCACGCACGCCGGGTAGCGTCCCGCGCGGGTGCGCTGGAGGCAAAAATGGCATTTTTCCATCGCGCCCTGCGGACGAGGGCGGTTGCTCAGGTAATCCATTTCAGGATTGAGCCTGTCCTTCGGAATCGATGGCTTGGTGAAGTTGAAGCGCCGGGCCCAGTACGGACAGGCTGCTTCACAATACCGGCAGCCGATACACCAGTTGTAGTCGATGACAGTGATCCCATCGGGCTCCTGCCAGGTTGCATGAACCGGACAAACTTTGACGCACGGCGGGTTCTTGCACTGCTGGCATTGCACCGGCATGTAGAAGTGCCCTTTTTCGGGCACCTTCTCCGGGTTGTAATCATGCACGGCCTTTTCCATGTCCATCGAGCCGTTTTGCATCTGGAGGACACGGATATACTGGATTTCCGGGCTGCGGGACTGATTGTTCTCGGCCACGCAGGCGTGGACGCATTTTCGGCAGCCGATGCAACGGGTCAGGTTGAGGCAGTAGGCAAACTCTACGCCATCGAGCGGCTTAAGGTCTCGCACGTGCGGGCGGATCCCATATTGCTTTTCGACCTGATTTTCGATGCGAGCGAGAACCTTCGCCATCTCTGCGGGCGTGAGCTCCTTATAATACTTCTGCATGAACTCGTCGAGAGATGGGAAGTTTTCGAGCTCGCGGAGCGGCGAAAGCCCTGCCGCGAGGGCGGCCAGTCCGGTTCCGAATACGAAGGATGTGCGCAGGAAGCTCCGGCGGCTCATCCCATCGTGCTCAGGGGCCGGATTGAGTTCTCCGTTGGATGGATGTTCAGACATGTTAGTGTTCTCCTTCAGCGGCGGGTGCCGGCTTTTTAGGGGCGCGCAGCGTGTTGGGTGGAGGCGCCGGCTGGCGCCCCGGAAATTTCGGCGAGTGCGGGTTGTGGCAGGAAACGCAGTCCTTGCGGGTGAACGGTCCCATGTCTCTGTTCCAATATCCGCTTGTGCGCCCGTGCGCACCAGCGTTCCAGTCGCGGAAGGTGGGTCCGTGACAGCTTCCACAAAGCTGGCTGCTCTCGGAGAATTTCAGTTCGCGGCCGTCGCGGGTTTGGAAGAGCTCGAGATTATTTTCGTCGTGGCAGTTTGTGCAGAGATTATTGCGGTTGTTGCGGCCGTGATACATGACGATGTCTTTATGTTCTTCAGGAACGATAAGGATATGCTTGTCATCAAAGCGAAGCGTTGGGGGCTTCCCCTTTTCATGGCAGCCGTAGCAATCAAAGTCGGACAGATCCTGCTTGGAAGCCACGAGCTCCGCATACGACGTGCGCACGGTATCCGTTTTTATGAACTCAGGATCGACCAGCGGAATTTGCGGCAGGGGGGCAATATGGCCCCAAACATTAAATAGGAATGCCGCCGTGAGCACCAGAAAAGCCCCTACGAGAACGGTCAGAACGAGGGAAGTTTTTTCGGATTCTTTCATGATTTTGTAAGCAAAACCCAACCGCGGCGGCCAGCGGGACCGCCTGCGGTTGGATCTCTGCTCGGATTTTTTAAACTGAACACAAACAGGATTGTCTGTGCTACTCTGCGGCAAGACTGGCGCGTCTCGGAGACGGCCCGCCAGTTAGGTGTACTCAGCGGTGGAAACGTCTACTTCTTGAGCGACTTGATGTATCCTGCGACAGCCTTGACGTCGTCGGCGCTCAGCTCAGGAAATGCTTTCATCTTGGTTTTGTCGCCTTCCTTAACGCCTTCCTTGACGGTTTTTGCGATCTTTTCGTCGGAGAGCTCGGCCTGAACCTTAGGATCGGTGAAATCCTTAACTCCGGCTTTTTGGCCCATTTTGGTGGCGCCTTTGCCATCAGCCCCATGACATTTGGCACAGTTGGTATCGAAAACCGCTTTACCATCGGCAGCCAAGGCATTGCCGGCGACAAACACGAGTGAAGCAGCGATCAGTGATGCTGGGATTAGTGATTTCATATATGTATTTTTGGTGGTTTTTTGTCAGGGGGGAAACTTTGATCCGGGTCAGATTTCAGATCAGATTATGCAACAAAGGCCGCCAGTCTACAACCTCCCTATTTGATCGGTTGTATTCTGGCGGCCTGCTGCTCGGTTATGATTAGAACTGCACCTGCATCGAGGAGGAGATGATCTGCGCGGTGTAGCTGTTGTTGCCACCCGAAAGCACGTCCCGATAGGTGTTGTAGTAGTATTTCAACGAGACAGACACGTTGCGCGAGATCTGGCGGTTGAGGCTTACCGTGTAGTCATACTCGGTGGCGCCTGCATTGTAAGGAACACCATACGGCATGGAGTTGGAGTAGTCGTTCGCATTGTAGAACGAGGCGTCAACCCGCAAGTTCGTCTTGTTGTCGATCGCATATCCGGCCCCAAGGCTCGCTGTGATGTAGTTATTTATGGATTGCTGAATCGCCGGAGTCAATGCCGCTGCTGGCGACGTGGTTGAGTTAAACACAAATGCGACACTGCCTTGGAAGTAGAGCCGATCAATAGGATTCCAAGTCAGGCTCTCGGAGAAGGCGCTGTTCAACATCAGACCGCTCTGCCCTGGCGAGTAAAGAATCATCGAGGCGGGGGCGCCAGTTGTTGACCACTGGGAGTTGATATCCGTGCTGGTGAAATCATATCGACTGACCAGCGTCAGGTTAGAGATCGGACGCCACGTCACGCGGAAGTTTAGATCATTGGTAACCCAAGCCTGGTTTTGCAAGCGCTGGTTGGTCGAACTGCTGTAGACCCCGGCCGTGCCTGTGACAGCACTTACCGTCTTGACTCCCCCAACGTAGACAGGCGGCGCCCCGACAACCCCCTCGGTCATTCTTGGATTATCGTCCGATCTGATGTTCTGGTTGATGCTCTGCAGAAGCGTGTAGTACTGGACCGCAAAGTTTAACTGCGCGAGCGGATACCAGTTTGCACCAATGCTATACTTCTGGTTCAGGTTGGTGATGTTTGAATTCAGGTTCAAGTCTGTCGCCGTCAGGAGGCCCCCAGAGGGCTTATTTGTCGTGCGAGCTTCATTCCCTTCCGTCCATTCACCGGAGGCGTAGAACACCCAATTTTCGATGCCTGTGTAGCGAAGCTCGAGAGATTCTGCGATGTTGTTCAGCTTGACCGACGAGGTGTAGTTGCTCCGTTGCGCGGCTTGGCCAGCCCAAACGGTCGTCCTCCACAAGGTGGATTTGGTGGTTGATCCTGGTTTGATGGGCAGGTTTGTGGGGGTTGTTCCGCTAAGGGTCTGCCCGGTCAGCGTGAGGAAGTTCGTCATGCTCGTCGTGTCATCGTTTTCGATGCGAATGGAGGGAGTGATGCTCAGCCCCTCGATCGGCGTCCATAGAAGATTCGCAACCGCAACGCTCTGCTGCATATTTGAAGCCCCGCCAAGGTCTTGGTAGGCGCTGGACAAGTTGTTATAGACAACATTGTTGTAGTAGGGGGAATAAGGCACTCCGTATGCCGGTCCAGCGATGCGGTCGCTCTCGACGTGGCTGGAAACATTCGTATAGGAATAGCCCAACGTGAACATCAGCTTGTCGCCAAAGCGCGTCACCGAAGAGATGTGCCCATTGTATATGTTGGAGGTTTGGTCCTGGGTATCGGTGATATAGTAATGGTTTGGCGCGTTGGTGAAGTTATACCAGTTTTTGGCATTGTATGTCGTGATCGGATTCTTCGTATCCAACGGAGTCGGATTGACTCCTGGAAGGTTTTGCCAGTTGAGCGAGTCGCTGTTGGTGATGAAATCCATCCGCCCACCGGCTTTGAGCTCGGTATTGCCCATGGCATCCGGCTTGCCGATCAGGTATTTCCCGTCGAGAAGGAACGTATCGCGCTTCTCGCTGATGTTACGGAAGGAGGCGAGGGTTTTTCTCGTGTCGCTGGAGTAGTCCGGAAGCCTCTGCCCCCAGGTGTATGGAGAGGCGACCGAACCGGCGCCACTGCGCGCCTGCGTGGTGTAGTTTAAGCCCGTATTGGTCGTCCCGCCCCATTCGGTGGAATCTTCCTTACCCGAGCGAAACGCATGCTCGTAGCGGAAGGTTACTTCCGGAAGGCTCGGAACCCGAAGTCCCGCTTCGATAAATGCGAGGCCGCGATACATTGAGTATTCAGGTCCTTCGCCCAAGCTCCCGTTCGGGAGAGTAGGGGATGGCGGCAGAAACCCGCCGTTGCCATTCGCGTAGGTGCAGAACTCGGTGAACCCGGCTTTAATATAGCCGACATCCGGCAGCATGACTTGCGCCTGAATCTTGTAGTCGCTATTGGCAAAGATTGCCCGGGCATCAAGGGTGAACTGGGCCTTGCCGAAGGTCTTTTCCAAATGCGAGTCATCAATTCCGCCGAAAACCGGCCCGGAAACGGGATGCTGCTGTTGGAACTGTGCCTGGTTCCCGCTGGTGATCAGCCCGCCGAGGGAGAAGTTGATCCAGTTCGAGAACACGGGATCTTCCTCAGGAGTGATCGTCTTCTTGTCGCTTCCGGCGATGGCCGAGAGCCCGCTCAATAACCCGGCGGCGAGAACACAGGCGCCGAGTCGAATTTCGCGCATTGGGGCGAATCTATTCATAAGTTTCATAGTGATTGTTTTTTAAAGATTTCTAAGGGTTAATTAATACCGGAAGTGCTGGTTGACCTGTGAGCCGTGAATGGCCTCATGGCAGCCCGCAGACCAGCATGTGCCGCGGCCAACGTTTGAACGGTGGTTGTCTTCGGCGATATACAAGGCGCTGGGATTTCTTTTGGCCTGCTGCTGGAAGTGGCACTTCAGGCAGAGGAGCTGGTTGCGAGCGGTAAGCATCTTCTGGTTGACCGAGCCGTGTGGGTCGTGGCAGGTCGTGCAGCCTTCGCGCATCGCTTCGTGCTCGAACACGTATGGCCCGCGCTGTGCGGTATGGCACTGGAAGCAGATTTCATTTTTCGACATGATGTTGGTAGCACCGCCGCCTTTGTAGACCGAGCCCTTGTGCGGGTTGTGGCAATCGGCGCAATTCAGCCGGCCTTCCATGACCGCATGGCGGTAGGGGAGCTGGAACTTCGAGCGTATTTCCAAATGGCACTGGAAGCAGGTTTCGGGATCCTTGCGTGGGTTGACGATCGTGTGGGCCGCGCCGCCCGAGCTTACGTGGAGGCTGCCTGGGCCGTGGCAGGATTCGCACCCTGCATTTTCGGCATTCTTGCCCTTGGCCATAAGCTTCGAATGTCCGGCCGTCTTGAAGTCGCGGACGAGCTCCTCGTGACAATCGGCGCAGGCCTTCGATCCCACGAATGTCGCGCCGGGGATATTTGGTGGAGCCATGATGGCATGCGTCACTGTGCCGCAGGAGGCCAGGACGATCGCGAGGGCCGCGACACTGCCGGAAAGCCACAAGAGTTTTGCACGTCTGCTTCGGAAGCATCGGCCGAGGGAAGAGCCCAATTTAAAGAGCGAGCGGTTGTTCATGTTTGTTTTTCTGTTGTTTTGTTTTTGGTTAAGTGGCTGATTGGCAGCTTGTTACAATGTCGTTTGTTCGGGCAGTTTCTGGTGTTTTTGTTTGTCCTAAATCAAGAATCTGCAGCGGGCATGCCCCTCTAATATCTCGACAGGCGTGGTGATTAGCAGGACAACTAATCCCGATCTACTTGCCGATTGGCATTTGCTGCTTGGATTTTGCGATTCAGGAATTATTGACAAAATATTTTGAACGGCGAGGCAGGAGAGATGTCGGAAGGGACCAGAAAGAAACTGGACAGCGCCCTTTTATGGCGTATAGATCCCGACTCCCGTATGAAATTCCATAGATATTTTTTATTTATTCCCCCGCTCGCTGCGGTTGCGTTGGTTTCCTCCTGCAAGGAGAAAAATGCGATTAAAGATTACCGTGTTGACAAGGCAGAGCCTCAATCCGGGGCGGTGGAGAATCCCGTGATGAGCGCCATGCCGGCGGCAGGCGGGGCGATCGAGCCCGGCGCGCCAGCCGGAAATCCCTCGTTCATTAAAGACAAGGCTCCTGAGGGGTGGGCGGCGCAGCCGCTCTCGTCGATGCGGCAGGCGAGCTATCTTATCAAGGGAGATGGAGGGGCGACGGCGGACGTCTCGCTGGTCCTTCTTGGCGGGCCAGCCGGTGGGGTGCTTGACAACGTCAACCGATGGCTTTCGCAGCTTGGCAAGCCAGCGGTTACCGGCGAGGAACTTGCAAAAATCGCGCAGAAGGTGATCTCGCCGCTCGGCGAGGTGACCGTTGTTGATCTCGAAGGCCTGCCTCAGGGCGGCGATCCCGCAAAAGACGGCCGCATCGTGGCAGGGATTGTTTCGAGCGGCGGCGGCTCCTATTTTTTCAAAATGCGCGGAAATGCGCCGCTCGCCGAGTCACAGAAAGCGGCCTTCATCCAGTGGATCAGCAGCGTGCAAAAGAGCGAGGTCGGGGCGGCGGCTCCATCGGCGGAGGTTCCAGGAGCGCTGCCGATCACGCCAGCCTGCCCTGTTGTCGGCCCGGATGGGAAAGCAAAGGCGGAGGCTCCCGCTCCCTCGGGTGCTCCAGCAGGGGGATCGCCAGGCGCGCAAGCCGGA
>Ga0194063_10001640_pt1 | contig 14375 bp, 17 predicted proteins | sample SepL3720m_MetaG_FD_155459 | JGI IMG/M metagenome (GOLD analysis project Ga0194063, IMG submission 155459) | Anoxic zone freshwater microbial communities from boreal shield lake in IISD Experimental Lakes Area, Ontario, Canada - Sep2016-L373-20m | ecosystem: Environmental > Aquatic > Freshwater... | reverse complement strand
GACGCGAGGCGCTTGGCGGCGCCGAGGTTGATGTTTTTTCATATGCCTGTAGGTTACAGGCAAAACAACCTCCCGGTCAGCGCTATTTCTCGGACTGCCCGTGGGTGAGTCTATGGGATGCTAATGAAGGCAAATGGCAATCTTCGCGGGGGAAAAAGTTATGATAGCAACTATCACTGGATGGACTCGCATTACTTCACGCGAGCCAGTTGTTATTCCTGACGCGACTGGAGATGGTATTGCTGAAACCATCTGGACAGAAGTTCCAGCATGGCAGGATCCCAAAACGGGCATGGTGTTTCTTGATGGTGAGGCCCATGAACTATTGGACGAGGTTAAGGCGCAACATTTAGGTGTTCTCGCTCCTCATCAAACAAAGAAAAGGCGTGCCATCGAACGAGGCGAATTGATAGTATGATAAATATGCATTTCACACGCATACAACTGAAGAACTGGCGCAATTTTGTTGATGTTGACCTCGCGTTAGGCGAACGACTGTTCATCACTGGGCCGAACGCCAGTGGTAAATCGAATTTATTGGATGCGTTTCGCTTCTTGCGCGATATCGCAAAGACCGGCGGGGGATTACAACAAGCGGTGCGGGAACGTGGCGATTTATCAAAACTGCGTTGTTTGGCGGCAAGGCGGTACCCGGATGTGGAGATTGATGTCGAATTGACTGATCGGGAAGGATCCGAGGTGACGGTTTGGCGTTATGCAATCGGATTGCGCCAGGAGCCGCGCGGACTGAGGCGAGTCCTCTTGTCTCACGAGCGGGCGTGGAAAAATGGACGACAGTTACTGAATAGGCCGGCTGATAACCCGGAGGACCGGAACGATGAACTTCGCATGACGCAAACCCATTTGGAGCAGATTGCGTCCAATAAGGAGTTTCGCCCCATTGCTGATACATTTCAGAAGACGCTATATCTCCATCTCGTGCCGCAGTTGCTCAAGTTCCCGTCGTTGGCCAATCGTGAAAATGCAGGGGAGGATCCCTTCGGCATCAAATTTCTCGAGCGGGTTATGGAGACGCCCGAGAAGACGCGGCGGGCGCGTTTGAAGAAAATCGAACAGGTTCTGAAGGTTGCCGTTCCTGAACTCAAAGACCTGACCGATTTGCGTGACGAAAAAGGACTTCCCCACCTTGAGGTGGTTTACCAGCATTGGCGTCCCCATGGAGGCAAACAGCGGGAAGACCAGTTTTCGGACGGTACGTTACGTCTGATTGGGTTGTTGTGGACGCTCTTGGAGGGTGATGCGCTTCTATTGTTAGAGGAGCCGGAACTTTCTTTGCACTCCAAGATCGTCACAAAACTACCGGCCCTAATCTGGCGCATGCAAAGGGTGAGGCGGCGCCAAGTTCTGGTTTCGTCACACAGTGCGGAGTTGTTCAGCGACCGAGGTATCAAACCATCAGAGGTGGCCCTGTTGCGTCCGCGTGGCAGTGAAGGTACCGTTGTTGAGCTGGCATCCGCCAAGGAAGAAGTTCGCTTGTTACTTGAGGGCGGAATGACCATGGCTGATGCAGTTCTTCCACTCACAGCTCCTTCGGATATCGAACAACTTTCTCTCTTCGAATGAAGCCGCCGATCCCGATATATCTGGCAGTCGAGGACGATTTGAGCGAGTGGATCGTTCGACGCATTTTGTCTGACCGGTCTGTGGACTATGCCGTTGGGGCGGTGTATGGCCGAACTGGGTTTGGATATCTTAAAAAACAGGCTTCGGCTTTCAATAATGCCGCCAAAGGTTGCGTGTTTCTGCTTCTCGCGGACTTGGATCGCTGCCCGTGCCCCCCTCAGTTAATAGAAGAATGGCTGGGACAACCGCGCCATCCTCACTTTCTTTTACGGGTTGCAGTACGTGAAGTGGAGAGTTGGCTTCTAGGCGATGCCGCAGGTCTGTGTGATTTCTTCGGGTTGAGGAAGCGGATTGCCTGTCAAAATCCCGAACAACTGGCTGATCCGAAAGGGGAATTGCTTAAACTCGCCATGGCCAGTCCGCGCCGAATGATGCGAGAGGCCCTTGTATGGAAGGATGAATCCGGTGGAAAACTGTTACAAGGTCCGGACTATAACGCAACATTGGCGAAATTTGTTGTGAAAGACTGGAACATCCGGCAGGCCCGGCGGGTGTGTAGTAGTCTGGATCGCCTATTCGTCGCACTCGATCGTCTTGAGGCGGAATGATAGGGAATTAGTCCGCACCCCTGAGTTGAGTCAACTATCGCGGAATACCAGCCTTTTTCCGCGATAATTGATTCCAGTACGCAGATGATGACACTGGGGTCGCGGAGCCACGTTGGGGTTGCAGAAACCAAGGATGTTATCAGGCTTGCCGTTTCCGCGAACCGGGCGGTGGCGGATCTCGAAGGGCGAAATGACCTGGGGGTTGTCCGATTTGAAGACCCGCGTGCGCGGTGGAATATCGCATTTTGCAACGCTTCAGTTCCGGACGGCATGAGGGCCGCCCAATATCATCGACAGGGAAGGATGCCGGATCCCGGATAAATTTTCCGACGCTCATTCTGGGACATTTGCATTTCCTAATCACCGGTATTTGTCCGGCGAAAATGTCGCTGACGTCGGGCGGTGTCACATTGTAACAAGTAACTATTAGAACTAAATATAGGCATTCCGGGGTGAAGATGATACTTTGTGAAATTGGCATCCCGCAGTTCCTTCAAAACGGCGTCCCGTGGGACGCCACTGGTTCTGCGCAGTTCCCAAAATGGGAATTATGTCTTGCGTATATACGGCGTATATGGGAATATCCTGATGAGAGTCATTTCAAAGAGCATGCTGCGGGCGTTTGGGGAGAGGCATCCTGACGCGGAGTTGGCGCTGAGGAGTTGGCATGAGGAGGCGGAGGCTGCGGTCTGGCCGGGGCCGGCGGATGTGAAGCGAAAGTATGGGAGTGCGAGCGTGATTCGCGGCAACCGGATGGTGTTCAATATCTGCGGCAATAAGTACAGGCTTGTGGTCAAATTCAACTACGCATGGCAGGTCGCGTATACTCGGTTCGTGGGAACGCATGCGGAATATGACTCAATAAAGGTGGAGGTGGTGTGATGAAGCCAAAAGTAATCCGGACTGAGGAAGATCATAAGACGGCTCTGGCCCGCATTGAATCCTTGATGGATGCCGATGCCGGAACGCCAGAGGGGGAGGAATTGGATCTTTGGGTTACCCTTGTGCACTCATATGAGGAGAAGGTCTATCCCATCGGCTTGCCCGATCCCATCGAGGCGATCAAATTTCGGATGGAACAGGCGGGACTGACCCCGCGCGATCTTATTCCCTATTTGGGAAGCCCCAGCAAGGTGTCGGAAGTCATGTCCCGGAAGCGTCCCCTCAGCATCACCATGATGCGGCGGCTTCATGAAGGGTTGGGAATCCCGGCCTCTTCCCTGTTGGGTCAACCCGGCGGGGTATTGCCTCCGGAGGTCAATACGATTGACTGGCCGCAATTTCCGGTCCTCGAGATGATCAAGCGTGAATGGATTGTGTTTAAGGGTTCTCCGAAGTCTGCCCGTGAACGATCAGAGGAATTGATGCGCAAATTCATTGCCCCCTTTGACGACGAGGTCGCATTACCCATGTGTGCCCGGCAGCATGTTCGCGACGGCAAGAAGATGGATGCCTATGCGTTATGCGCCTGGAAAATCCGTGTCATGCATCTGGCATCCGATCAGAAGGTCGCCGCGCACGTGCCCGGCACGGTCACACAGGCATACATTCAGGAAGTGGTTCGGTTGAGTTATCTTGATGAAGGCCCGCTTTTAGCCCGGGAGTATCTGGCAAAGAGTGGCATTTATCTTGTCATTGAGGAGCACCTGTCGAAGACCTATCTCGATGGGGCAGCACTCCTGATGCCGGATGGACATCCACTGGTGGCCCTGACCCTCCGGTACGACCGGCTGGACAACTTTTGGTTTACATTGGCCCATGAATTGGCTCATGTGGCGCTGCATCTTGACGGAGAGAATCAGGCTTTCTTTGATGATCTCGAAGCCGGTGGCTCCTCAGAAATGGAAACCGTAGCAGATCGCCTGGCCGCCGAAGGGTTGATTCCAGGAGAGGTCTGGCAGTCCGCGCGTTTGACATCACGTTCGACAGTATCGCAGATCCGGGCTTTTGCCTCCGAGCAGCGGATCTCGCCCGCAATCCCTGCTGGCCGAATCCGCCACGAAACCAATGATCATAGGCTCTTTTGGCATATTCTTGGGAAGGGAAAAATACGCGAAGTGTTTTAGGCTGACTCAGCGTGGTCTTTTTCTTTTTGGGGAAGTCTCAGTAAGGTCCCAAAATTTGGGCGAATGGTACAGGCATTAGGACGCGGCCTTGGGCTCGGGTGAGACCAGGTTTCAGGGAACTGCGACATGAAAGGAAGAAGTAATGAGCAAATCTAAATCGATAGACGTATTGACCGATCCGGAGATCCAGCGGCATACCCAGCGGATCCTGGAGTTGCAGAAAGAGGAGCGGCAGGCGCAGGAGGAAATGGGGCGGATTGTGGCTGGGATTGGCGCCGAGTTGATTGCCGTCAAGGAGGCACTTGACAAGACCCCGGATAAGACCGCTTGGCAGCGCTGGTTGAAAGGGCATGTGCACTACACGGTCAAGACGGCGCAGAATTACATGAGCGTGGCTCGGTTCGCTGGAAAAAACGAAAACGTTTTCGTTATTTCTGGGCTCGATCCCGCCGCCCTCTATCGCCTTGCAGCGTTACCTGACGAGAAGGCCGCCACGCTCACTCCTGATACGCTGCTGACCGACCCGCGAACCGGTCGGCAAACCGCCCTCAGCCAGATGAGCGCCCGCGAGTTGGACCGGGCACTCGACGCCCTGGAGGGCAAGTCGATCCCGCAGAACCCGAAACCGGCCTCCACAGGCGTCGCGTTGGCGGGTGTGACCCGTGAGGACGCCGCCGCCGACGCCCAGCGAATCATGGGCCTACTGGCCGATCAACTGGCGGATATTCGTAAACGAAAGGGATCGTTGACCGGTGCCTCGAAACAACAGGTCCTGGAGGCGATCGAGCACTTGCGCGGCATCGTGTTGAAATGGCCTGCCTGGGCTACGCCCGCCACCAGGAAGAAATGAGCAGAATCATCGACTGGGAAGGATGCCGGATCCCTGATACGTATTCCGACGGAAATCATGAGGCAGGCAAGATGATGTTGTGGTGGATGACAATGGGGATTGGTGCGGCTTGAATATGAGACTCCGACCAGGATGGGGCGTACTTCTGGGGTTGTTTTTGGCGGTTCTTCTTCTGAGGATGGAGGGGCGTCTCTGGTGGTGCGCGTGCGGGTTCCTGAACCTGTGGGATGGCGATATCTGGAGCGCCCATAATTCACAACATGTCTTCGATCCCTACAGTTTCACCCATGTGCTGCATGGCGTGCTGCTCTTCTGGGTCCTGACCTGGATGTTCAGGCGACTGGCCTTTTCATGGCGGCTGACGCTGGCGGTTCTACTTGAGGCGGCATGGGAAGTTCTTGAGAATTCGCCTTTCATCATCCAGCGTTACAGGGAAGCGACCATCGGCCAGGGATACGTGGGGGATTCCATCGTGAACTCGCTGGCCGATATCCTGTGTTGTGCGGCCGGATACCTGCTGGCCCGCTTACTTGGATTCCGCCTGGCCTTGGGCCTGTTCGTGGCCGTGGAACTGATCCTCGCTCTGACGGTGCGGGACAATCTATGCCTGAATGTCCTCATGCTCATCTGTCCTATTGATTCCGTCAAACAGTGGCAAATGGTACATTAGTCCTACGAACGACTGGCTGCCTTTCGAGTACCGTGATCTCGACGGTGTCCCGCCCCTGTGATAAGGTGCGGGCGACAGGTATAGGAGGCCGCGCCCAGAAAACAGGGTGTCTCTTCTTGACTCCCCCGGGGTGTGAATTCAAAATCTGGCGACGCTAGGAGTTTGTTCCCCGGATCTATCAGGAGGAGAAGAAGGTCATGAATATTCAAGTTAGGGGTGAAGATGATATTTTGTGAAATTGGCGTTCCGCAGTTCCTCCAAAAGTGAGGGTCGTAATGAGGGATGAACAAACATCATGAAGTCTATCAGCGGAGTTCTCTCTGCGATCATTTTCGTTCTCGCCTATGATGGCAAGGTTTGTCGGGGCGGCGAAACTGGATTCCTGCCATCGCCCGACGGCAAGTCCGTTGCTTCTGTCGTTCGTTCATCAATCGAAATTCCGTTCGGACCTGAAATGATCAGTTTTCGACAGACAGTCTCACTGCGGGTCCGCAGCATGGATGGCAAAGAGGTCATGACCCTCCAGATCAAAAAGGCCAAGGAATTGTACCAGGTGGCCTATGGGTACCTTGACCTTGCCTGGAGTCCTGACAGTCGGATGGTCGCGTATCGGAGTGGCGCTGATTTGGCAGTTGTGGACATCACCACTAAGACAACGACGCAACTGGGCCATTCTGCAGGATCCATGAGATGGTTCGGTTCATCGCAAATCGTGCATGTCGCCGTCAAGGGTTCCGTTGATCGGGTTTCCGTCATAACGGGAGTATCGGAAACCCTGTTCCGCACGACTGTGCCCGAAGTGTTTCACTCATCAACCTCGCCTTTCCATAACCAGTTGTCACCCGATTGCAGATGGTTTGTGACCATGGACGGGAAGAACATTAATGTGGTGGATCTAAACAAGAAGGCGGTTGTATCCAGTCAGGAGCGGGAGATGAAACCGGTCTTCTGCTGGTGGAACGACGCCTCTGATCGCTGCCTGATTAACGGATTGGCAGACATCAAAACCGGGGATGCCTGGCCCCATGATACGGGCTTTCTTGATGTTCTATACTGTTTCCGGTCCGATACCGGTCAGTTTGAGGATCTTACTTACAAACTCGGGTTGTTGAACGGGAACTCCAACGCCACGCCGCGTCCGGATGCCTCGGCTCCTGTGTGGTTTGCAGATGGACATTCCTTTCTGGTTTCCGGGTGTGTTGAAAGGAAGGATCGAAAGTCTGACCCGGGCGGATATCTAATCCGACATTGGATCTGTCGCTTTGTACCCTGGTCAAGCCTGTGCATTCAGGATGCCAACGGTCAGGGATTAGTGAACCCAAGACTTTCGCCGCATGGCGACTTCCTGATGATGAACAAGGAGAATAACAAAGACTCTTGTGACGGTGACTGGTTTCTCTCCAAGGTCTCGTATGACGCCGAGGGAAACCCCCAGTTGAGCAAACCCATCACCTTTCTACCGTCATCTTCGGGCGATTGGTTCTGGGATGCTGATGGGAAAGGTGTCGTGACTTTTAAGAATGGCCGGTTCCGACTGCATCGTCTGCCCTGAACGGAGGGCGCAAGCACTCGGGCTGTGCAATTGATTGCACTTTTATTGAGGCGCTTGCGGCTATGGCACGATGACTTGGATGTATTCGCCACCGTATTGGACGAAGTTTCCGAGTGCCGCCATCTCTGCAGGGGTTTTTGATGTTCCATACACACCAATCCCGCAGGTCATTCCCCAATTGTAGTCGTAGTCCCAATACCCTCCAATGGGCGTGGGTTTCGACCAGTCTATGCTTTTGAGGTAAGGGGCAAGTTCCGGGGGCATGATGGCTTGATTCACATCGGCCGGATACCTTTTCTTATCAATGATATATTGATTGATCGCGGCATCAATGATCCTTAAGTCGTTCTTGAACGCGGTGTTCTGCGCGTTAATCCTGGCTTTCTGAAAACTTGGAAGCGCCAGGGCGGCAAGAAGACCGATAATGGCAACCACGATCATGATTTCCACGAGCGTAAAACCAGAGGTGTAAGGGCTTGAAATCGAACGATGCTTGTTCATCTTCATGAGACCTCTCGAAACTCGATTGTCGTGGCACCCCCAAGGGGAGTCGAACCCCTCTTTATAAACAATGCTCGAAAACTATCATTTCATTGGCATTTATGACACTAATAAACACTATTGACAGGGGTACACGTTAGCACTATCGTTAGCACCACATAGAAAAGAGGTGTAATCATGGCAAGCGTTCATAAGCGAAAAAAAAGTCCTTTCTGGTTTGGAGCAATCTATTTACCCGATGGAAGGCGGACATTACGGTCAACGAAGCAAAGAAACAAGACGAAAGCGATGGAGGTTGCGCTTGAATGGGTGAAGGCGTCGAGAATGGCCAAAGAGCAACGGTTGACTGATATTCAGGCCCGACGGATTATCGGAGACATTCACGCCATATCAAACAGAGAAACCCTCATTCAGTACACCGCCGCCGCATTTATCAAGGCATGGCTCGAAAACAAACTCCCATCTATTTCAGGCAGTAGTGTGGCCGCATACGAAAAGACATCGGCGGAGTTTATCAAGCACCTGGGGTCGCGTGGCAAGTTGCCAGTAGAGGCGATTACGGCCAAGGATGTTTTGTCATTCAGAACGGAATTGTCAAAGCGGGTATCCGCCGGAACGGTGAATCAGAAACTTCTCATTCTCCGAGGATGCTGGTCATGGGGGGCGCGGTTGTCATTGGTTACGGAAAACCCATTCAAGATGGTTGAAATGGCAACGGGGGAGGCGACCGAGCGGAGAGCGTTTACCGTGGCGGAGTTAAAAGAACTTCTCAAAGTCTGTGACGCTGAATGGCGCGGCATGGTTTTGCTTGGATTCTACACCGGGCAACGACTGGGCGACCTTGCCACTTTGACGTGGCGTCAAGTGGACTTTGAGCAACGTGAAATCAAATTAAAGACACAAAAGACAAAACGCCGTCAGATCATACCTATGGCGATACCGTTATCGGATTATCTGCTGACACTTCCGTCAAGTGATGATCCAGACTCCGCCGTCATGCCCGGTATATCGGCAACGGCTACAAACACTTTAAGTCGTCAATTTGGGGAACTGCTGAAAAACGCCGGATTGGTTCACCGTGAAACGACTCACCGAAAACGCGGCACCGGACGGGATGCCCGGCGCGTGCAATCTGAAATCACATTTCACTCATTACGGCATACGGCCACCACGCTATTAAAATCCGCCGGTGTGTCTGATGCCATTACGCGGGAAATCATCGGGCATGAATCAACGGCTGTATCGAGAGGTTACACGCATATCGAAACAAGCACACTCCGAAAGGCCGTTGATTCGCTGGGCGACGTGTTGAAGGTGACACCATGAATACAATTAAATCTGAACTATGGGAAATGTTTCCGCAAATGAAGAACGCCGAACTTTTGAAATTATTTTGGTTCGACTTTCAACGCCTTGCGAAGAAGCACAGATCGACGCGACTGCCTTCATCTATCGCCCATCCGCCAGGTTACGGCAAACGCTTTGAGAACTTACGCGCCGCATTGTGCGCTATGAAGCCGGAAGACTTGCACCTGATAGACTTGATGGTCTGGGGGGATGACAAAAGCGTGGCCCTTTGCGCTACTAGCGACACAATGCGCCGCGTAAAAAAAGTTTGTGAACACTTGAGCGTCGAACGATTGAACCCACGATGCCGCAAAAAGGCGGATGACTTTTCAATGGGCGACGCCGCCGCGCTTTGGGTGACGTACATTAAGAAACCTATTACCACAAGCGAAACCGGACCCTTTGCCCGCTTTGCCCGCTTGTTCTTTCGTCAAATTGATCCGGCTTTTACTGAAGAGAAAAACAACCTTCAGCGCCGTATCCGAAATATTCGTTTCAAGAAATCATTCCGGCAGTTTCCCTCTCTGTACTCCTTGATAGACTTGTACGGAACCCGGCGCACAAAGTAGCCTTCCGTACAATGCCATAGCGTTTATCTGTGTAATCCTTGTCTTCAGATGACACCGGAATAGTCCGGCGTCAATGGATGACGAGGGACACTTGAAAAGAATAAAAGTTGATGATCGATTTCAAAACGGCGCGGCACCCACCGAGCGGTGGATAAGACTCCCCACCACCGGACGTGAACCCACCACGGGATTGACCCGGCCACATTTTTACATCCTGATTAATCAGGGCGTGATTAAATCATCTGTACTCCGCCGCCCCGGTTGCACTAGTGGTGTGCGGTTGGTGTGGTTGCCTTCCGTGTTGCAGTACATCGAGGCCCACGTCGAGAAGGCGGGGGCCGCGTGATGAACACACTACGCTCTCAACTTCGCCGCGAACGCCGCGAAGAACTACAGGCCGACCGCGACCGCCGACGGATGATTGCAACGCCGAAAATTCGCAAACCGCGAAAGGCTGGTTGACCATGACCACCACCGACCGCCAGACAACAATCACCCACGGCGAAACCCTTGACCCTATTCCTGGCGGTCTAGGCGATGGGGCCGCCGTGGGTTCTCTTCTCACGGATCGAGAAGAATTTAATTCGCGTCGTATTCGCGTTTCCAGAATTGTTTTCGATGCGGAACCACTTTTGAAGGCTGGGCGCAAAATTGAGGATGTGCGCGGTGTGCTGATTGCCTGCGGTCACAAGGCCGACGAAATTGAGCAAGCACTCGCCGCCATACTTGACCCGGAAACCGGAACCGTCCACCTGTTGCCGAACCCGACAACGGAGTCAGACTTCCCTTTGACTGATTACGGGAACGCTGAACGGCTTGTCCGAGATCATGGTAATAATCTGAAACATTGCGGCCCGTTTGGTAAATGGTTTTCGTGGGACGGTAAACGCTGGCGCGATGATGAGACAGGAGAGGTTATTCGATGTGCCAAGCAATCGGTTCGGAGGATCCATGCAGAGGCCGACCGGATCAAACCCGGTGACGCCCCGGATGAGTATTCGCGGAAGCACCTGGGCGACCTGCGGGAGCGTATTTTCAAGCACGCTTTGCGGTCAGAGGAAAGTCACGAGATTAAGGCCCAGATCGAACTTGCCCAGACAGAAAAAGGAATTCCGGTTCTACCACACGAACTTGACCGCGACCCATTCGCGTTTTGTGTCGAGAATGGTGTTATCGACTTGCGAACAAGCAATCTGAAACCACACGAACGTATCGACCTGATTACAAAACTTGCGCCAGTTGTCTATGACCCGGCGGCGAGGTGCCCGAGGTGGGAGTCTTTTCTGTTGGAAATTTTCGGCGGCGACGTTGAGGTCGTTTCTTACATTCGGCGGGCAGTTGGCTATTCGTTGACTGCGGATCAGCGCGAACAGGTTTTATTTTTTCTCTACGGCAAGGGGGCGAACGGAAAAAGCACCTTCATTAATACCGTATCCCGAATGAGCGGCGACTATTCGCAACGGGCACCGCGTAGCCTGATTTTAGCCGATGGTCAGAATGGCGACAAAATACCCGCTGATGTTGCCAGACTAAAAGGTGCGCGTCTGGTATCGTGTTCAGAATTGGAAGAAGGACGGGCACTGGCGGAGGCGACCGTCAAAGACCTCACTGGCGGCGACCGCATTGTCGCACGCTTTATGCGACAAGACTTCTTTGAATTCGACCCCACGCACAAGTTATGGATGCTCGGAAATCATCGTCCTATGATACGCGGGACGGATCATGGAGTATGGCGTCGTATTCATCTAATCCCATTCATGGTGACATTCGGCACCGACCGCTGCGACCCCACTTTGCAGGATAAACTGAACGCTGAACTACCCGGTATCCTGACATGGGCGGTTCAGGGTTGCATTGAATGGCAGGCCGTTGGATTGACCCCCCCAGAGGTCGTCAAGGCCGCCGTCCAGGAGTATAGGCAGTCTGAAGACCATGTCGGGCAGTTTATTGACGACATCTGCAACCTATCACCTCAAAAATGGACTTCCTCAAAAGCGATTTATGATGCTTTCCGTGGGTGGTGTGAATCATCTGGCGACCGTCCGCTAGGAAATAAGACATTCACCAATAGGTTGCGGGATCGTGGCTTCATTCCCCAAAAGATCGGCGGCGAGCGTGGATGGGCAGGCGTATCCCTGAAAACCGGATCAGGGCAGACCGTGGACACGTTGGACACGTCCGACCCCAATTCCCGGTTAATTCTCTTAGAAGAGTCTCCTATGAAACAAACCGGAAACTACCCTTCGACCTGTCCAACGTGTCCAGACGGGGGGCAGAAATGACCATCCTGCTCGATACCCGCGAACCCTCACCCCATCCATGGTCAAGACGTTACTGCCCTATCCTGTTTTGCGATACCCCGGCACTAGCCGCCGCCGTTGCGTTGCGGTGGATGGTTCAACCTTTCGATGAGGCGCGGAAGATCGGGAGGGCGACAACATGAGGGCGACGTGTGCCAGTTGTCAGGCGTGGAGTGGTGCCGCCGATGCCAGTATGGGACTATGCCGACTGCACCGTGATTGCCACAGTTTCACCGCAACCGGCCGGGAATGCTGGTGCCCGAGTCATACGCCGATTGACACGCCGGACATATCAGCACAAGCCCAGGTTGCCACTGACACGCTAGAGGGCAAGCCAGCACATATAGCGATTGAACCGGCGAACAGTTGCGCAACGGTTGAGACATGGGGGAAAGACTAATGCCGACCTTTGAACCATTCACCATTCCAAGCCCGATATGGTTAGGGTGGGAAAACAGAAAACGCAAAACAGGCCCATGCTCAAAAAACTGGCATGACACCTGGTCAACAATTTCCGCCGACAAAGTTGTCGAACGGAATCGAAAAGTAAATAGACAGAACACAGAAAGCAGGAATCGAAAATGAGTAAGACGGTAGTTCAAATGCTTGAAGATGAAATGGCGAAAGTTACGAAACTTGAATCGGAATTGAAGGCCGCGAAGGATGAAGCATCGAAGGCCCGCTTGTCGGCGGTATCGGCAAAGCCCACCCCGAGCACAGCGACGGGAAGCGCGTTGACGGCGGAGACGGCGAAAGAGATTTACGCCAAGTTGCCGACGGCAGACCGCAAGGAATTCCGCCGCGCGAATTGGAAGCTGTTAGGTATCGCACAGGAACGGTAAACGAAGAACACAAGAAAGGTATAAGAAAAATGAATGCTACAGTTAATGTTACCCTATCGAAGGAAACCCGAACACTCCAGACAGCTTGCCGGGAGTTGATTACGGAACGGAACAAGCTTCAGTCAAAGGCCGGTGAATTGTTGGCTGATGACAAGGGCGGGTTGGACAAGGTATCGGAGACCCTCTCGAATTTGAGGGCGCGGCAGGAGGTCGTTCTTGCCCGACTCCCCCGGCGACGGGCGGAACTTTACGCCGGATTGTGCAAGGATTTGACGGCACAATTTGAGGCGGCAGAGGCCGCGAATTTCAAGGCGCGGGATGCCTTGCGTCAAGCGAAGGCCGAATATCGGGAAAAGGTTTTAGCCCAGCATAACCGCAATGCGGCGGAATCGCTTCTCATTGACCCCTCACTTCTGCCCCGGTCTGTCACTAAACTCCAGAGCGAGTTAGATGAGGCGCGGAAACTACTGCGTGAAACCGGGATGCTACGGGCGACCTTGGATAAGGCATTCGCGGAAGTTGGCGCGTTGACGAGAGCGGCGCATATTGCGGGCGAAAGTTATATTCACCCAGTTGAATGGTATTGGAAAAACGCTTCGCCGTACGTCCCGGAACTGTACGACGAGCCGGTGGCGGACAATACTCCGTCATGGATGATTAAGATATAGGCACGAACGGGCGGGGGTTGGCTTGTCTAGAGGGGACGGCCCCCCCTATCCCTTAGTTACCCCGCGCGTAGTGCTACCCCTAAAGGTTCGACAAGCACGCCTTTCGAGCGGAGGCTTGACTAGTTCGATGTGGTAACAACTTATGAATAGAAAAACACAAGCTGAATTGTCGCGGGAACTACGATGTAGTCGCAAGACGGTATCGAAACACCTAGCGCAAGCCGATGCCCCCCGGCCGGATCGTGAGGGGCGGTATGATGTAAATGCCGTTAAAGATTATATCCTGATACGGCGCGGACTGGACAAGAAGGCTCCAGACTCAGCCGCATTACTTGCGGCACGAATTGAGAACCTATCACTTGAAAATCAGTTACTCAAACAACGGTTGAAGATTGACCGTCCGTCATTCACCGTTGACGAAGTATCCCGCTTGCTTTGGGAATTTCTGGCAGAGGCCCGGCGGCACCATATAGCGGCCATGAATGCCAGCGCGTATCTTTGTGTCAATCAACCCGACCCGCGACCGGTTCTTAAAATCCTATGGGATGCGCTGAATGAGGCTGAAGCCAATATTGGCGCATGGTGCCAGGATCATGACTTGCGCGTCAATGAGTTGCGGGAGCCGTGGCCTATTCCGCACCCGTCTTATGCGCCACTAATGAAAGAGAAACCGACCGAACGAAAGGAAAACCGATTGATGATAGGCACTTCAGGATTGTCGAGGGCATTCTCGAAGCGGTTTTGACCCTGAAATAATTCACCGCTATAAATCCGCCCTATGCCGTGTGGCAATTAGGGAAAACGTATCGGGACTAATT
>Ga0194063_10001639_pt1 | contig 14376 bp, 18 predicted proteins | sample SepL3720m_MetaG_FD_155459 | JGI IMG/M metagenome (GOLD analysis project Ga0194063, IMG submission 155459) | Anoxic zone freshwater microbial communities from boreal shield lake in IISD Experimental Lakes Area, Ontario, Canada - Sep2016-L373-20m | ecosystem: Environmental > Aquatic > Freshwater... | reverse complement strand
CTTACGTTGATGATACCAACACAACCCATATCGACATTTATGACAAATCCGGAAACGCTGCCGCCTGCACTCCCACTATCGGGACCTTCGGTACAAAGGTAGTTGTCGGGAACACCGGAATGATCTTCCATAATGCCACCCGTTTTGGATCATTCTCCCCCTACAAGGGTGACGCGAACTTTATTGATGGCGGGAAAACATCGCTCTTGAACAACTCGCCGCTAATCGCTCTTAAAAACGGCAAGCCGGTTATGATATGGGGAACCCCCGGCGGAGAGGGAATCGGCCAGCTTCAATTCCAGGTTTTTCTCAATGTCGTCGAGTTCGGCATGGGTATCCAGGACGCTATCGAAGCTGTGCGGATGCAGCTTGTGGCTAAACCGGACTTCTATAAACCTGAGCTGATAAGCCCCCGCTTTGAATCCCGTCTGTCAGCCGAGACCCGTAAAGCTCTGGAGGCAAAAGGGCACAAGGTTCAGGTCATGAAAGAGGAGTTTGAACAGGATTTGGGGGGCATGCAGGGGATTGTAATCAATCAGGATACCGGGGTGTTAAAGGGTGGCGCTGATCCGCGCAGAGGCGGTTCTTCTCTGGGATATTGATGTATTTTGTCGTGTTGCATGATTCGAATTAACTGTTAAGGAGAAATATACACATGAAAAATGGATGTACCTGCTTGTCACGATTATTCTTATTTATGGCACTGTTCCTGCTCACCGCCGTAACCGTCTCGGCAGCCCCGGTCAGCTTCAAGGCCGAGATGCCCTTTGCGATATCATCCTGCGGCCAGAGTCTCGATGCCGAGACAGTGAGCCTCCTTGCCAAAAGAAACAAGCTTGAGCACACTTTCAACAACGTGTTGAAGGCCAGTGAGCTGAAGGGGATCAAGACATTGATCATTGCCATGGGTGGAAGCGCCAAAGGGCTTGGCGAGGCCGGTATTGACGAGAAAGGGGAGCTGGCGAGGACAAATGCCCTACTCGATGCCGCCAAAAAAAATAAAATCAAAGTGATTGCTGTTCATGTGGGCGGCGATTCAAGAAAAGGGGCCCTATCGGATAAATTTATCGATCCGGTGGTCGCCAAAGCCGATTTTCTGATTGTTACTGAGGATAGCGACAAAAGCGGATCGTTTACCAGTTCTGCCAAGAGTAGGAAAATACCGATCGCAGTAGTAAAAAAGTCAGCTGATGTTGGTAAAGCCTTAAAAGACATTTTTTCGAAGTAGTAGTTTAACTCGCGGCCTGTTCCGCAGACAGTCTGCCTACAGGCCTACAGCTGCAAACTCACCGAACCGGGTTTGCAGCTGTAGCTGTTTTATACTTCCCAATCAGAACAGGATTTTTAGTTGTACTTTTCACTGTTTTTCATTGTCATTATCGGATATCTGGTTGTTGAACGCGTCAGACATGAACGGCGCCTGAAACGGATCAGGATACGCATCCATGTCAACGGAACCAGGGGGAAGTCATCGGTCACCCGCCTGATTGCAGCATCCTTGCGTCGTTCCGGAATCCGTACTCTGGCCAAAACTACCGGCAGTGAGCCACAATTGATTCTGCCTGACGGGACCAGAGAAACAGTTCGTCGCAGAGGACCGGCCAATATACTTGAGCAATTGGGCGTTATCCGACGAGCAGACAAACTTGGTGTTAATGCCATCGTCGTTGAATGCATGGCGCTTGATCCGGTACTGCAGTTTGTTTCTGAAACGAAGCTGATTCTCTCTACAATCGGAGTAATCACAAATGTCCGCCCGGATCACTTCGAGGTGATGGGTGACACCCTGGATAACGTTGCCGAGGCTCTCTCGAAGAGCATCCCACAGAACGGAACGCTGGTCACGGCAGATGTCCATTATTTTCCCCTCTTTACTTCGCTGGCTTCTGCCATTCACTCTCATGCCATTCTCGCTGATGCCGGGGCAACATGCATCCCGGAAGCTTTGCAGGATCACCTGGTATTCAGGGAAAACGTTGCGATCGCCCAACAGGTCTGTTCTCTAGTGGGACTCGACCCTGCTGTTGTGAATTCATGTCTGGCCGATGAATGTTCTGCAATGGAAAAATGTGTGGTGTCCAATCGTTTTATTGGCGGGAAAACGATACATTTTATAAACGCTTTTGCCGCCAACGACATCGATTCGACCAGGATAATCCAGGAGTGGGCATCTACCCGGATGCACTGCCCAAAGCCGTGGGTGGCGCTTTTTAACAACAGGGACGACCGTCCTCTCCGTATGCGCTCTTTTGCCGGATTTCTTGGGAATGCCTCTTCATATGACTACGTGGCGATAATCGGCGAGGGTCTCGGCCTTGTGTCAAGATACTTCCGCCGCTCTTTACATGGAGAAACGTTATTGCCGCTGGGCGGCACCGCTCCGGAGCTATTGATAACGGAATTGCTTAAACACGTGCCTGACCCGGAACTCACCATAATCGGCATGGGGAATGAAAAAGGGGCCGGTCAGCTTGTTTCCAGGTTTCTTAGAGGAGCATGAGAGAATGAATCTCGCCGAATCCATCACTATCGGTCTTATTTTCGGATTTATATTCTACGAATGGATCGGCTTGTCGGCCGGAGGATTCGTAGTTCCGGGATACATTGCGTTGCAGTTGAACAACCTGCCTATTTTGGCCGGCACGTTGATCATGAGCCTTCTGACCTACGCATCGGTGAAGCTTGTTGCACGTTATACCATTCTGTTCGGCCGCAGGCGTTTCATATTGATGGTTCTTGTAGGTTTCACCTGGCAGTGGGTTTTTAAGCTTCTGATCGTCCAGCGGTTCGGACTGGCGGTCGAAACGGATACCCTCGGATTTATAATCCCGGGATTGATTGCCAACGAAATGGACCGACAGCGCATTCTGCCTACGCTCCTTACCCTGCTGATCATCTCGGCGATGGTCAGGCTGGCACTGATAGGTCTCGGTTTATTACGGTGACAGAGCTACGGAAAGAGAGAATTCACCACGGTTTACCCTCACAAGGGGTATGGCTTTAATCATAACTATGAACTTAGTCATAGCGAGGCTATCATGCTGATAATATTGAACTAAATGACATTTGCCGTGAACTGTTGTCCTACAGGCATAGTGCATCCATGAAAAAGTAACGTGCTCTGCCGTATTTTCACAATGATTTAAACATGTTGCACAGTTATTTGTTTTGGTACTCATTTTGCTGATTGAACCTTCAGTTCACAACTTAAAACCGGTCATTTGGTGGCCCCATGAAACGATTAGTTCTGTTAATACTGCTGATGTGTCTAACTTGCGTTGTCGCAGCTGAAGCCGGCGAATCCGGGTTCAGCTGCGGCTCGGGAAGTTTTACGTTCACAGATCAGAAGGGGGATCCCGAAAAGCCGATCAGGGTCTGGTATTACAAACCATCAAAATACAACGGTTCATCTCCGATTCTCTTTGTCATGCATGGAATGCAAAGAAACGCAGAAGGGTACCGGGATGTGTGGATCAGGTATGCCGAACAGTTCGGCGCGTTCCTGCTCGTCCCAGAGTTCTCGGAAAAACAGTACCCAGACACGAACTATGCACAAGGATACATGTTCGACTCAAAATCCCAGGCGATTCCTGAAAACAGAACCGGATTCGCACTTATCGAGCACCTTTTCGATTATGTGACCTTACAGGCAAATAGCCAGAGTAGTCGCTATTACCTCTACGGCCATTCTGCCGGTGGGCAGTTTGTACACCGCATGCTGCTGTTCAAGTCTGATGCGCGTATCAGGCGGGCCGTTGCTGCCAATCCCGGTTTCTACACGCTGCCGCGTTATGCCGAAGAGTTCCCCTACGGACTGACGAAATCCGGGCTTGCATCTGAGACGGTCAAGGATGCTTTCGGAAAAGAGCTGATTATTCTCCTGGGGGATCAGGACACGCTGGAACATCAAAAAAGTCTGAACAAGTCGGTTGGAGCGATGAGGCAGGGCAGACAGCGGTTTGCCCGCGGCATGAACTTTTTCAAGGTGGCACAGGAGGAAGCGGGCAAACGGGGAGCCACGCTTGCCTGGAAGTTGCAGACCGTTGCCGGTGCCGGCCATTCCAACAGTAAAATGGCCGGTGCGGCGGCCCAGGCGCTTTTCGGAAGCGGTGTAAAATGAAGGCAGGTTTTCTTCTTCTGTCAGCTTGAAAACAATGAATATAACGAGGAGTGAACATCTATGTCTCAAACCATGCAAGCGACCCTGCTCTTCGTGGAGATGGCCGTAATATTTACGGTTGCGCAGCGATTTTTCAAGCTGTCAACAGTCCTCTCCCTGCTTCTGGCGGCCATTGTCGGATCGCTCTCTTCCGGTTTTGATATTCAGACATCGATGCATCATATAATTGAAGGCTCCTTCACCTTTCTCTATATCGCCCTGATCATAATCACCGGTACGCTTTTCGTAGAGGTGCAAAAAGAGTCAGGAGCCTTCAACGCAATGGTGCGGGAACTTATCATCCGGTTTCACCGCTACCCTAAAGTGCTTCTGATTCTCCTTATGTTTTTGATCATACTCCCGGGCGCACTTACCGGACCGGGAGCGGCCGGGGTCATTGCCTTGGGCGGTATCGTCTCACCGGTGCTGCTCAGTATGGGCATCCCGCTTTCACGAGTGGTCGCCTTTCTGGCGGTTGGCGGTGTGCTGGGAGATTTCGCCCCCCCTATCAATATTCCCGCCATGATCATCTCTTCAGGAATCAATATGCCTTATGTGGGGTTTTTCGTTCCACTCCTTATACTGACTCTGTTCCTGGCAATCTCGACAGCCCTGTTTGTCGGGGCGAAGCATGTAAAGAGGCATCTCGACCTTGATGTGATGCTCAAGCCACTTCCTTCAGTCCCGGAAAAAATGACCGGCTTCAGGATAATAACCCCCCTGCTGGTCTTCGCGGTACTGATGATAATCGCCAGAGTGCTTCCCCATCAGTTTCCACCGATGGGTGTACCGCTCATGTTCCTTGTCGGCACCGCCGTTGCATTTATGCTCGCCGGGAAAATGGATTTTCTGAAAATATCAAGCGACGTTGTCAAACGGACCCTTCCGGTTACCGGCATTCTCATAGCGGTTGGCCCGCTGGTCCAGGTGATGTCTGCCACCGGCGTAAAGGGACTGTTTGTGATCACGGCAATCACGGTACCCGCACTTATCCTGTATGCCGCGCTCTTTATCGGATTGCCCCTGTCCGGGAGCGTGCTGGGAACGCTTGGCGCAGCTTCGATTCTCGGTGTACCGTTCATGCTGGCTCTCCTCGGCAGAGATCCCATCGTAGCAACCATCGGCATCAGCCTGATAGCCGCCCTGGCCACGCTGACGCCCCCCACTGCCATCACCGGAAAAGCGGCCATAATGGTCACTGATTTCAAGGAGAGTTATGCCACCGTTTTGAAGCATTGTCTGCCACCATTGCTGGCAATTGATGTCATCGGGATACTGATGGTTATCTTTGCGGATAAATTAAGCTTCCTGATCAAATAATTCCTTATTGAGGTGGATGCCATGATACTTATTTTATACAGATTACTCTGTGTTTTCATTGCCTTGATCATTATCTGGAACATGTTCAGATCAGATAAGACGCAGGAAAAAGTTGTCTATTCATTCCTGATCATTCCGTTACTGCTGCGTGCATTTCTTATCAAATAGGAGGAATCATATGTTCCCGAAACTGCATATCTCGCTGATTCTTCTTGTAGTATCACTACTATTGGCAGGCATATTCGGAAGAGATTTTATGAAGCTTCATGAACGTGAGCCTGTTGTCAAAGGGCCGGGCGTTACCAGAGTCGGCAAATTAAGCAGTTACCTTCCGGCATTGAAAGACACAGCCGGAGATACTGATGTCTACTACCTGGAAGGAAAAGAGCCGGGAGGTACCGTCTTTGTGATGGGCGGGGTTCACGCCAACGAATCGGCCGGAATGTTGTCAGCGGTAATTCTTGTGGAAAATGCGGTGGTGAATGCCGGCCGTCTGATCGTAGTTCCCCATGCCAATGAGAGCGGCTTTAGCAACACCGCACCTTCGGAGGGAGTTCCCAGTCGCTTCCATATCAAGACAACTGGTGGAACCAGGTGGTTCAGATACGGTGATCGTCTGACGAATCCGATCGACCAGTGGCCGGATCCGGAGGTGTATGTCCACTACCCCAGCGGCCAGTTGCTTTCTGATTTTGAGGTACGTAATCTCGACCGCTCCTTTCCCGGCCGTCCAAACGGCAACTTTACCGAACGGGTGGCTTATGCTCTGACGGAACTTGTCCGTAAGGAGAAAGCGGACTTGTCAATCGATCTCCATGAAGCGAGGCCGATGAACCCGATCGTAAACTGCATTATCACCCATGAACGGGCAAAGGAACTGTCGTCCCTGGCATCAATCGACCTGGATTCAAAGGGTGTGCAGATGCGCCTCGAACCATCCCCGAAAAAATTGCGAGGTATGTCTCACCGGGAACTGGGAGACCATACCGAGACCCTGGCGGTGCTGATGGAAACCGGCAACCCGATTCAGGACAAACTTCATGCTCGCGCTGATGAGGCGCTCATTCTGACCGGTAAAGACGATTTTTTTGCACGGGCCGCCTCCAAAGGGCTTCTGTATGTTCCCTATCTGGAAAACGGACTTTCCATGGAAGAGCGGGTAGGACGTAATGTGTCTTCTTTTCAGGAGCTTGTTACTGTTTATTCTGATCTTTACCCAGAAAAAAAAGTTTCTGTTATGCACCTGCCTAGTTATGACCAGGTCAGGGAAAAAGGGGTCGGGCAGTTTCTGCTGAAACCGTGAGGAAGGGGAGAATATTTATGAAAAAAGGCATCTCAGTGGCTGTACTTGCAGCGTTAATGTCAACCGCCCCATGTTTCGCTCAGGAGATTGGCGCGAAACCCAAGCATGACAACTTCTACTGGCTTGGCGAATTCAACAAAGCCTCTTTGGTGATGGTAACTGAGCAGGGAATAGTGCCCAAGCCCCTGGGAGCCGGAATTGCCAATGGTGTTGCCAAAGTGATAGCAGATGGGGAGAAGGCCGGTGCCAGGCGACCCGATGACTACCTCCAGTACGAGCCGCTCCTTATCGCGTATTCCGGACCGGATGCCACCCGGATTCACTCCGGTCGCAGTCGCCAGGACATACTCGCAACTACACGTCGTGTGATGCTTCGCGAGCGTGCGCTTGAATTGCTTGATGCTATTAACATGTCCCGCAGCAAACTGCTGGATATGGCCGCTAAATATTCTGCCATGATCGTGCCCGGCTACACCAATGGCGTACAGGCGCAGCCGACAACCTATGGCCACTACCTGATTGCATTTGCCGAGGTATTTGAACGTGATGCCGAGCGATTGCAGCAGGCATATGGCCGACTTAACTTGAATCCGCTCGGAGCAGCTGTCTACGGAACGTCGAGTTTTCCGGTAAACAGGCAGCGGCTGGCGGAACTGCTCGGTTTCGATGGTAATGTTACGAATGGTTACGATGCCGTTCAGTTATCGACAATCGATGTAGCAAATGAGCTCACTTCGATAGCGAGCATTTCAGCGCTCACCGTTGGCGCTTTTGTCCAGGACATCCACACGCAGTACCACCAGACGGTCCCCTGGCTTCTTATAAAAGAGGGCCAGCAGACGCACTCGAGCAGCATCATGCCGCAGAAGCGCAATCCTACAATACTAAATAAACTGCGCCTGCAAGCAAGCACGGTAGTCGGTGATGCACACACGTTCACCCTTCAGTCGCACAACGTTACTCCGGGCATGCCGGACTATAAGCGTGAATCGTCACAGTCGACCATCGAAGAGGCAACGGTCATGTTCGGTCAGATAATGACTCTCCTCGATAACCTTGTGATAAATCAGTCCCGCGCACTTGAGGAGGTGAATGCCGAATATTCAACAACAACCGAACTGGCCGACGTCCTGCAACGTGAGGCGGATGTTCCTTTTCGTGTCGGCCACCACTTTGCCTCGGAGCTTGTCACGTTCGGTCGGGCGAAGGGCCTAAAACCGGCTGATATTAAATTTGCGGACACCATCCGTATCTGGAGTGAAGCCGGCAAGAAGTTTGATCTGTTCGGGATGAAGTTCCCTCTCACCGAGCAACGCTTCCGCGAGTCCATGTCAGCTGAAGGTATGATAGCCGCCAGCAAAGGATTGGGCGGCCCACAGCCAGCCGAGATGTCCCGCATGCTTGATCTGCAGAGGACGAAATTAGCCTCCGATCGGGACTGGCTCAAGAGCACTCTGGGGCGTCTTGCCACTGCGCAAATGAAGCTCGACAAGGCTTTCAATGGATTGATGGATGGACGGTAGGGACGCTTTGCGATGAACCTGGTGCGAGTCATTACTACAGGGATTGTACTTACTGTTCTCGCGAGCTATTCTCATGCGGGGGCGGCTGACTTACTTGTCATGGCAAAACCAGGGGAACTTCCTATCATCATCAACGCGCCCCATGGTGGTTCCGAGGCTGTTCCGGGAATTCGGGCCAGAGAAAAAGGAAAAATCCTGAAGGACGAATATACTCTCGAATTAGCCGAAGCTCTTGCGAATCGCCTGCAGAAACTCCTCGGAACCCGCCCATATATCGTAGCCGCGCGTTTCAGCCGCAAATACATTGATGCCAACCGGAAAGAAGCGACCGCCTACAGCGGAAAAGAAGCAAAACCTTATTATGACGAGTACCACAGGCGTATCAGGGAATTTGTGGCCGAGATCAGAAAAAAATACCCGGGTGGCGCCCTGTTGATTGATATACATGGACAGTCTGCCGATAACGGCGCCGTTTATCGCGGTACCAGAAAAGGAACAACGGTTGACCATCTTCTCAATAAATATGGTTGTTCGTCATTGGCTGGAGAGAAGAGTATTTTTGGCGTTCTCGCTTCCCGGGGGTATCGAATAGTCCCCGCAAACAGTGAGCCTGATTGCCTGATTGAAGAGGCCAGATACGTTGGCGGGTACACCGTAGCGACGTATGGGAGCAACAATGCGGATGGCGTCGATGCGATCCAGCTTGAAATCGGAGCGCACTTGCGGAGGATGCCCGCTTTTGCTGACGATCTGGCTGAAGCGATCGCCGTTTTCTACAAAAGCTTTCTGGTCGGGCGAAGATAGTCGGGGTTTTGCCGGTAAACGAGGCTGCAATCAGGCGGTTATTTCTCAGCCTCCAGAGCCAAACCGTTTTTAGCACACCACTCCAAAAGAGCTTCTTTTGTCCGGGCATTTTCAAAGGTGTACCATTCCTCAAGCAGACGATTTTCTTCCAGAAACTGCTTGTATCGCTGATATGCCCCGGCTCTGGAAAAAATTGCCAGTACCCGGCTTGTCATTTCCGGACAGCGGTTCCGGACAAATTCCATTACCATTGGTTTTCCCAGATCAAGATCATTTTTGTGCGGGATGGCGATGTAATCGTCATTTTCATCGACATCGTCAGGATAGTCGCTATCGCCTGTGATGTCCGAGGCAAAAAACGCCTCACCTGTGACCCGGTTTACTACTGCATAATGCTCGCAGGGTGCAGCACTGCTGACAAACAGGAATGCGTCTTCTATGGTTGAGTAGGTCATATTATCCTCTTTTCCGGTTCTACGCTGGCTGGACTTCGATTATCAGTTGCGGGAGCTCTTCGCTGGTCATGGCAGTTTTCGTTCTGATTTTCTTATGCTCCAACTCCACCCCGGCAAAGCCTCTAATCGATCTCTTCGATCTTGTGACATTTTTTCTTTTTTTCTTCTTTGCGTATCTATCCATACTCTGAGCTTGAAGCCAGGGGATTTTGCCCTTCTGCTGTTCGAGGATATAGGTGGAAGGGGCAAGCACAACCTTGCGCTTGTTGAGAAAGTCGGCCAGGACTTTGGCAATCAGATAACTTTTACCGGTACCGGTTGCCTGCACTACCGCAACATGACGGGAATCTTCCCACAGTTCATTGATCCGCTGATAGGTGATGCGGTTGTGGGCAAACAGTTCGATAGAAGGTTCCGCAGTAGACTCCGGATCGTAACTTTTGACCAGTTTTTCTACATGCTCCCAACCATCAAGCAGCAGGTTGAATGCACCCAGTTTGTGCGCTTCACGCACATAACCATTAACGGCCACCAAGCGGAAGTTCTGACAGTTGTGGAGCGGAGCACTCTGCTCTTCAAACTTGATCAGCTCAATTCTGGTCTGATCGAAGGTCAGCGGCAGCGAGTGGTTTTTCGCCTGAATGATGAGGGAAACTGTGGATGGAGTCTTGGGATGATACAGCAGAATGTCAGCACCGGCGTCACCGCGCCCGCCCTGTTTCTGAACCAGCCAGCCATTGCCCCGGTACAGTTCGGTGAGCAGGGATTCAAAGATGGCGCCTTTGTCCTTTGATGGGAGGGCATCAAGAAATAACTTGAGACCGTCGGTATCATTTTTAAGTATGAAATTATTGTATTGAACTTGAATTGCAGTCATTCGTAGAGGCATCTCAATGTAGTGTTATAATCTGGGTAAAATAAAACGGCACTCACTCCGCGACAGTTGAAACTACCGATATATGCGGTCCATCCTTGGTATTCCTCAGGTGATAATCAATAATCATACGCCTGTTATCGGCAAACAGTTCCTGTTTTCTCCGTACCATTTTCATAAACGCAGCTTTCATAGGCCGCCGTTGCCAAAAGGGAATATTTGTAAACATCTCGTCTACGCACTTTGCAAGCGTATCTGGCGGGAACAGAGCCGCGTTCCAAGCTGTTGTTGCCAGCTTTAGCAGGTTGTTAAGCTCATCATCAGTTTTCCCGTATTCCAGAATTGGCTCCATAAAATCAAGCAGCACTACAGACATTTTATGCTCGTCACGATGCTCAAACTTCAAAGGGCGTTTTTCTATAACGTCTTCAGGAAGTTTTGCAACGAGCGGATCAAATTTTTTCGGAATAAGCTGTGTCCTGATGGATTTTCGTTTGCTCATAACTCTATGCTTTCACCGAATTTTGTCATTTTTAAACTATCTTATCGATAAACCTCATCATGACTGCCAACATCAAGCAAAATAATTTCTCTGTCAGTAACGATAATGGTAAGCGTGATTCGATAACTGTAGGTAATGCTGACGGCCTGAATATCTTTAAAATTTCCACCAAGCTGATGATACTTCAGGTGTGGCTGAAATGGATTGTTTTCCAGATCTCGAAGTACGGAAACGAACTTATCCTTCAGCACGGGATGGCGTTTGATGAATTTTTCGGCAGAACGGGTGAAGCCCGCACTCCATACGAGGGTGTACATGCGCTAACCTTCCAGCTTAAGTTCTTTAATCAGGTCGTTTACCGTGCCCCTTTTAACCCGTCCCGCTTTGACATCCTCCAACGACGCTCGGACTCTGGCATAATAAGCTTCCTGTTCTGCAACAACAAGCTCCTGATAACGAACTTCGGAGACGACTACATACTGGGGCTGATTGTTCCGAATTATGTGAACATCTCCACTAGCGATAAGATCATCTACCGCAGCAATTCCACGCCGTTTGATTTCCTGGGCTGGTATGGCGTTCATAGTTCGACTCCTTTTAGTACTTGATCTAGTACTAGAATACTTACGCAAGCAGTGAATGGCAAATCATTTTAGGAATTAAACAACTGTCCTCACCAACTCACTCGCAATGGCGGGGCTTTCAAGTCGCATGATACTCTCCTCCGCACTGCCGAAGCTCAGCAGGTTGATACTCCCGTACCATACAATTTTTTGATCAGTTATTGCAAATTTCTGATGGATGTTTGGACGAAATATTATGTGTATACCGGCATCCTGCAAGAAGGCCAAAGTACCTTGCAAGGCGACTTGATCTGTTTCTCGGTAATCCTCTGCCGGTCTGGTTATCACGACAACCCGAATTCCGTTTCGCACCGCAATCTCAAGATGCTGCAGCATCTGCACAGTGCGTCTTCGGGTGACGAATGGGCTAGACATCCTCCCGCCCTTTGAAGAGAGACATGAATAATCTGATTTTTTCAGCGGATTCTGAACGGTTGGAGATGCGTGTTGGTGGTGATTCTGTTTCAGTGTGTTGAATGATGTTTTCCGGTTCGCGGGAAAAGCATGGTTCCTCTTGTCGCTGTAACTTGGTGACACTCAATTTCGCCTTAAAGGCATTGAGCTCTTCTTTCAATAACCGGTTTTCAACCAGCAAGAGCTGATATTTTGTTTGAAGATCCGCGAACGAAAAAACACTGTTCGCTTGCACGCAAAAACCTCTGATGTATCAGGAAAGTCGCAGCACATCAGAATCATCGCAACAACCGCTGTTGCAGAAGAGTTTGCATATCACGCCTGCCGTCAAGCACACAAAGCACAATTACTTCATTTTTACGAATGGAATAGACTATTCGATACGGCTTGAAATGAATTTCCCGAAAATCCCGATTGCCGATTCTATCCAGTTCCGGTGTACAGTGGCCGCGTTGTGGCATTTCGGCCAGAGAAAAGACCGTCTCAAAAATGCCGTCAAGCAGTCTGTCTGCCGACACCATGGTGTCGTGCAACGCTACATAGTCATGAATATCAAATATATCGAATTCAGATGTTTCGGAAAGAGTGACTGTGAGCTTCATTCCAGGCGCCTTTGCCTGATTCGTTCTCTTATGTCAGCAAAAGCTTCTTCTGCTGGCTTTACACGCCCTTCTTCAACATCTTTGCGGCTGATTGCAAGTATCTTCAGGAGTGCCAGGCTTTCCTGAATCGCTTCATACGAGGCGATATCCTGCAGAACCGCAGTAGCTTCACCGTTCTGGGTGATGATGATCGGAGTGCGACTTTCGGTTATGTTCAGGATAATGTCGGCAGCATGTGCCTTAACGTAACTGATCGGTTTTACGGCTTCTTGAAGCAGCATGATAACCCCCGTGATTATAAAACTGAATTCAGTCTATATTAAGTTTCAGTGTGGGGCAAGGAGAATTATAATCATGACTTCTGAGTTACTTGAACAGAATTTCTGATTTCATCAGTGCCATGAAGGAAAGCAGAACCAGAAGAGTGATAAGGGCGACAGGTCTCGAATACCCGGACACTGTGATATCCGTCGCATGAGGGGATTTGGAACGTTGAACCGGGTCGAAGGGAATACCGAATTGTTTCGCAAGATTCTTGATTTTTAAAAGATGAATGACCGGAATGCCCTGTTCCTGCATGTGAAAAATGATTCCCCTTTCGGGGTCATCCGTGGCGTAGATATGCTTCAACAAGCCGGTGGGGAGTTTGTATGCTTCCGGAGAATTGCCCAGAGAAGTCTGCGAGGCGCCTACGTTGATAAATGCAGCCGGTTTTGCACCGTTAAGCATTCTGCGGTATAGATCGAGTCTTCTACCGATATCGAGCCGCTGTGTAGGGACACCTCCTTCATCCAGGAAGCTGACATTGTTCCTCCTGATACTCAGGATGCCCGACTCGAGTCCGGTCCCGTCAATACCACCTTTTGTGTCACTGATACCCCCCAAAGAAGAGGCGACGGAGCGATAGGAGAATACTCCTTTCTCTTCCAGAAGGCTTTCCATATCCAGCCAAGTCATGTTAGGGTCGTTTGCACCGTACATGGAGGCGCCGACAGAACTTATGATAACCGGCTTGACTCCAAGTGAGTGCACTGCTGACAACACAGCGATATTCAGGGCGGGAAATGAGCCGGAAAAGCTTATTGCTACAGAATCCCCCGGATGAACGTCAGCCTTGGCAAGCATTTCCACCACAGCGGCGGCAAACGAGGGATTCGTTGAGGTTCTTTTTGAGGGAAGTGAACCAACAGTTGTGGTAAGATCGTTGTATCTTTCGCCGATCATCCCGGTTCCGTTTATATCAATCAGTGGATCGATCTTGATACCGGATCGGATTTTTTCCGTTTTGATTATGGCGATTGACCTCTGCATAAGCTGTATGGCGGCCATTTTTTCAACATGCAGAGAGTCCGGACGGTACCGTTTGTCGGTTTCAACGATAAGAAGCGCCGTGAGGGCGCAAAAGAAGAGCACTCCCAGCGCTAAATTGGGTAGGGTGCCATTTCTGTATGGGTAAAGACTCGGCATGATTTTTCCTGGCTGATTGATTTCCTCTATTAGTACTTGAAAACCGTGATCAGGGCAAGAGGGCGATATGGTTGCGCAGATATCAACAAAAAGTTGTCGCAAACTCTTCCTCAGAGAACTGTTTGCAGTATGAAACTCTTAGCCACGGCATGTTGTGCAGCACTCGCCCTCTTTTGGGCGGTAATACCTGCTTCCGCTGCCGATGTCAACGGAGCGGCAATTGTCGTTGTCGGCGGCGACCGAAATGATCCCCCGTATGAGTTTTTAGATTCCAATGGACAGCCGTCCGGCTTCAATGTCGATATTACACGCGCCATTGCCGAGGTTCTG
>Ga0194063_10001638_pt1 | contig 14377 bp, 10 predicted proteins | sample SepL3720m_MetaG_FD_155459 | JGI IMG/M metagenome (GOLD analysis project Ga0194063, IMG submission 155459) | Anoxic zone freshwater microbial communities from boreal shield lake in IISD Experimental Lakes Area, Ontario, Canada - Sep2016-L373-20m | ecosystem: Environmental > Aquatic > Freshwater... | reverse complement strand
CATCCTTCCATTCAACCGGCTGCATGTGAACAATCCGTCCGAACGGCCCGCAGTCCTGAAAATGCAGGAACCACCACGAGCCGTCCGGCACGTCCACGAGCGCGCCCTGGTGCGGGCCGTTGATGTCTGTGGCGCCCTGCTCGAGGACGACTTTTTCTTCGTATGGACCCATGAGGTCGCGTGACCGGAAAACCACCTGCCAGCCGGTCGGCACGCCGCCGCCGGGGCAAAGGATGTAATACCATCCGTCGATTTTGTGGACCTTCGGGCCCTCCAAATAGAGGTGGTGCGGGGTGTGGAAGAGCTCCTTGCCTTCACCGAGCAGTGTCCGGCAGTCGGGGGACATCGGGCGCAGGTGGATGCGTTCTTTTTTTCCTGAGCGGGACATCGCGTAGGCGTGGGCGAGGTAGGCCCGGCCGTCGTCGTCCCAGAACGGGCAGGGGTCGATCCAGCCCTTCGCCTCCTGCAGGCACCACGGCTCGGCCCATTCACCCTCGGGATGGTCCGCGCTCGTGACGTAAATCCCCTCGTCCGGCATCGGAAAGAAGATCCAGAATTTCCCGCCGTGGAACCGGATCGCCGGCGCCCAGACACCGCAGCCGCCGCGCACCTCAGCGTAGGACGGATGCGGGACCTGCCGGATCGCGTGGTTGGCAAGCCGCCAGTTCACGAGGTCCTTCGAATGCAGGATCGGCAGTCCGGGCGTGCAGTTGAAGCTCGAGGCCACCATCCAGAAATCGTCGCCGTGCCGGATCACGTCCGGGTCGGAATAGTCGGCGTGAATGACCGGGTTCGAGTAGCTGCTGTCCCCGTTGTCGGGACTGTATGGATAGGAATTGATCATTTTTTATGGATTCTGCCCTGAAATGCCAAAAATGGAAGCTTCAAAACTTTATATGCGCTGCAATAGCTTTCCAGTTTTTTGCATGTTTTTCCTTTTCAAACCATGAAGTTATCGCGAGAGTTCCGCCATGTTCACGTGCCTGTCCCATTTCAGCCCCGCCGCGAGTCCCCGATGAATCTTTGATGAGAGCACTGCTTGCGATCTTGTTGGGAATACTCCCGCTGCACGCCGATTTACCAAGGCAACCGACGAAAGTGGAGCCAGCCGCGGTTCCCGCCCCTCCGTTCGGCACCGCAGGTGGATTCGTCGTCCTGATCGGCGACACGCTTCTGGCGACAGGCGCAAAAGACGGCAAGTTTTTGATCTGGAAAGCCGCGATTAAAGGCGGCGGCGGATGGATGCCTACGGAGGTTACCGTGCCCGAAAACGCCTCGCGCGCGGCTTGGGGGACGTCATGGGTTCTTGCCGGTGGGGCGGTTGACGGGAAACCCGTCAGCACCGTTTCCCTCCTCGAATTGGCAAACGGCCTTCCGGTCCTCCACCCTCTCCCCGACCTGCCCGAGGGAGTTGTCGGCGCGGCGACCGCAGTCCTCGCGGACAAACTCTACGTGCTCGGCGGCTTGAAATCCCCGGACGGATCATCGCCGGGCAGGGAGTTTTGGATTCTTGATCTCAAGGCTCCGAAGGCCTGGCAGCCGGGGCCAGCATTTCCCGGGGAACCGCGCGCGTTCCCGGCCATCGCCGAACAATACGGCATGCTGTGCCTCTTCGGAGGGCGCGGCGCAGGTTCACATCCACTCGCAGATGCCTGGGTGTTCCGCCCGACACCGCTGGAGGGCACGAAGGACTCCGGCTGGAAGCGCGTCAGCGACGTCCCTGTCCCTTCCGCAAAAAGCATCGCCCTGCCAATCGGGCAGGCGCAGGTGCTCCTGCTTTCGGAGACGCCCGGCAGCACAGTCACGCCGTTCCTCTACCACACCCTCACGGACGCCTGGTGCGGGCTTGATGCACTCGGCGGGCTCACCGATCCGATCGCCGTGCCGGCGGGCGACAAAACCTTCCTGCTGGCGCAGTCGGCCGACGGGGCAAAGGCGTTCGATTTTCAGGTCCTCCGCAACGTGCGGACGCTCAACTGGCTCGATTACACGGTCATCCTCGGCTATTTCGGAGTCATCTCGACGATCGGCATCCTGGCCTCGCGCCACCAGAAATCGAGCGCCGACTTCTCACTGGCTGGGCGCAACGTGCCGTGGTGGGTCGCCGGGATCAGCATGTTCGCCACGGGAGCCAGCGCGATCAGCTTCATGGCGGTCCCCGCGCTGGCATTCCAGACAAACCTGATCTTTCTCTTTCCGATCCTGGTCATGATCCCGGCGTATTGGGTCCAGTCGCGGGTGACGTATCCGCTCCTGCGCAAGATGCAGATCACCTCGACCTACGAGTATCTCGAGCGCCGCTTCAACCGCACGCTGCGCCTGGTGGCGAGCGCGCAGTGCATCGTCTTCCAGACGTTCGGCCGCGCGAGCGTCGTCCTCGTGCTCCCATCGCTCGCGATCTCGGCAACGACCGGCATCAGCGTCTATTTCAGCCTGATCCTCATGTGGGCGATCACCACGGTTTACACCGCGGCCGGCGGCTTCCACGCGGTCGTCTGGACCGACGTCTTCCAGGGCACCCTGAAATTTATCGCGCCGCTCGCCATGATCGCGCTCTGCATTTACAGCCTGCCGGGAGGGGTCAAGGAATTCGTCCACGTCGGCGCGACCTACCACAAGTTCGATTTCGCGCTGGTGACGTGGGATCTCGCGGTGCCGGCCTTCTGGGTCCTCGGCATCAGCACGTTCCTCACGATGACGATCGGCCAGGCCGGCGACCAGCCGATCATCCAGAGGGTCTTTTCCTCACCGGAAAAGGAAGTCCGCCGGGTCGCGATGATGAGCACCGGCTGCGGCCTCCTGATTTCCTTAGTCACCAACGTGCTCGGCATCGCGATCTTCGCCTATTTCCGCGCGCATCCCGGAGAGCTTGATCCCATGGCCCAGAACGACAAGATCGTCCCGCTCTTCGTCATCCAGGCGCTCCCGCACGGGTTCATCGGGGTCGTGATCGCGGCGATTTTCGCGTCGGCGATGACGACGGTCGCCAGCAGCATGAATAGCTCGGCTACCGTCTTCACGGAGGATTTTTTCCTGAGGTTCAAGCCCGACGCACCGGACAAATTGCGGGTCCTCGTGCTGCGGATCTCCTCGGCGGTCGTCGGTGTCATCGCCCTGTCCATCGCCTGCCTGCTCGCGACGATGAACCTCAAGTCGATCATGGTCACTTGGTCGATCATCAGCGCCCTGCTCGGCGGCGGGATCGTGGGAGTTTATTCGCTCGGCATGTTCACCACCCGCGTGAACGGGTTCGGGGCCGTCGGCGGGGCGCTGGCGAGCATCGTCATCTGCCTGCTGGTGAAACTCTACACCCCGCTCCACTGGGCGACCTACCTGCCGATCGCCATCCTCTCCTGCATGGTCTGCGGCTACCTCTTCAGCCTCGTCAGGCCGCAGCGCAAGGATCTCACCGGGCTCACAGTTTTTACTCCTGCTAAAATATGAAAAAAATCCCAATCGCAGTCGTCGGCCTGAACTGGGGAGATTCGATCATCCGCAAACATCTCCTCGCGGCCCCCGCCTCCGAATTTTTTGATCTGGCAGCGGTGTGCTGCAATGAGAAAGACAAGGTTGATGCCTGCGCCCGAACGTTTGGCGTCAAGGGCTACTACCACCTGGACGATCTCCTCGCCGACAAAGAGATCCAGGCGGTATGCCTCATGACCGGCCCATCCGGCCGCGCCGCTCTGATCCGGAAAGCCGTCGAAGCCGGGAAACACGTCATGACGACGAAACCGGTGGAATTGGATCCCGACGCGGCCCTGGAATCACTGAATCTGGCGAAGTCGTTGGGGCGCGTTGTCCACTTGAATTCTCCGGCCCCGTTCCCCTCCTCCGACATTGCCCAGATCCAGCGCTGGCGCAAGGAGTTCTCCCTCGGGCGACCGGTCGCCGTCCGCGCGGACATCTGGGCGAACTACCGGGAGGCCGCCGACGGAACCTGGTATGACGATCCCGAGAAGTGCCCGGTCGCCCCGATTTTCCGTCTCGGGATTTATCTGATCAACGATCTGGTGAGGCTGATCGGAAAGCCTGAGTCCGTCTCGGTGATGAGCTCCCGCCTCTTCACCGGACGCCCGACCGCCGACAATGCCCAGCTCAGCCTCGCATTTGAAAATGGGACGATCGCCAACATCTTCGCCTCCTTCTGCATCAACGACGCCCAGTGGTGGCGCAGTTCGCTGACCCTGAATTACGAAAACGGCACCGTTTACCGAAACGTCGGCCCGGAAAAAAACCCGGAGGTCCGCGAAAAACCGGAACTCGAACTCGTGGTCAACCGCGACGGCAAGGCGTTCAACCAATCTTTTGTCGCAGATGGCAGCTCGGAGGACTACCAGTGGGAGGCATTTTACCAGGCTATCCAGGGAGGACCCGCTGACGGCGAGATGCCGCCCGAGGAAATCGTGACCGCGCTGCGTGTCTTCAAGGCCATGGCCGTCGCCGAGAAATCCAAGCGGATCGAGCGGGTCGTGTGATCGACGGCGCAAACTCCTCAATGCAGTGGAAAAAGCCAAAATGACGAGGCTCTGCTATAATTTTTCGCTGGGCATCAACGTCAATCTCTGGTGGGGTGGCGGCCTCCTGATCTTCGGCCTGCTCATGCTCTTCTTCGCCCTGCGTAAAGAGAAAAACTAGCTCATATTTGTCATGCGGCGCACCTATCCATCAATCCCAACCTCGGGTGCTCAGCCACAGTTCTGGTCGCGCCTTCAAAGCATTGCAAACTTTGGATAAAGATCCTTTCATGTCATCCTCCACTGTCCGCGTTTCGATTGAGACGATCACCCTTCCGACCTACCTGCCGGAACCGCCCGACCGCAATCCGATGTTCCTGGAAAAGCGTGTCTATCAAGGCAGCAGCGGGCGGGTTTATCCCCTGCCGTTCACCGACCGCATTGCGGAAAAACCAACCCCGCGAAAGTGGCAGGCGATCTGGATCGAAAACGAATACCTTCGCGCCCTTGTTCTTCCGGAAATCGGCGGACGGATTCACATTCTTCAGGACAAGACAAACGGCTACGACCTCATCTACCGGCAGGATGTCATCAAGCCCGCGTTGGTCGGACTTGCGGGACCATGGATCAGCGGCGGCATTGAGCTCAACTGGCCGCAGCACCACCGCCCAGCGACATTTCTTCCGACCGAAACCCACATCGAAGAAGGCGAAGACGGGGCGAAGACGGTCTGGTGCGGCGACCATGATCCCATGGCCCGCATGAAGGCGATGCATGGCGTCTGCCTGCGTCCAGGCGTCGCCCGGCTCGAACTCCGCGTGAGGGCCTACAACCGCACGCCCCTGCCGCAGACATTCCTCTGGTGGGCGAACGTCGCCACCCGCGTGAATGAATCTTACCAGAGTTTTTTCCCGCCGGATGTTTATTACATCGCCGACCACGCCAAGCGTGCTACGAGTCGCTATCCGCTCTGTGAGGGCCACTACTACGGAGTCGATTATGGGGACCGGGCACGCCATGGAGTTCCTACCTCCGAAACTCCACCGCAATTTGTGCCTCCGGCCAGTGGCGGGCAGACGCCGGTAAAGTATCCGGCCAACGACCTTTCGTTCTACGCCAACATCCCGGTGCCCACGTCCTACATGTGCATGGGCAGCCAGGAAGACTTTTTCGGCGGCTACGACCACCGCGAACAGGCAGGCCTCATCCATCTCGCGAACCACCATATTTCCCCCGGCAAGAAACAATGGACCTGGGGCAACCACCCGTTCGGATACGCCTGGGATCGCAACCTCACTGATAAGGACGCCAATGGAGAATACGCGCCTTACATCGAACTCATGGCTGGGGTTTATACCGACAACCAGCCCGACTTCAGCTTTATCCAACCCGGTGAGACCAAGACGTGGACCCAATATTGGGCACCCTTGAGCAAGATCGGCCCCGCGCACCACGCCAATACCGAGGCCGCCATATCTCTCGCTGTCTACGGCAAAGAGGCTCGTTTGGGCGTGATGGTCTACGCCTCTCACCCGCGAGCAGTCACCAGCATCACGGCCAAGGGGAAATCCCTCACCAAATTCACCCGCGATCTCTCGCCCGGTTCGCCGCTGCTGAAGACCTTTGCCCTGCCAGCCCGCACAGCGATCACCGATCTGCGCGTCGTTGTGCGCACTGCCGATGCCGGCGAACTCATCTCCTACCAGCCAAAGCCCCGCGTGGAAGCAGAGGTTCCGCCCGCTGCCACCGAACCCGCCGCGCCCGCCGACATGGCTTCCAACGATGAGCTCTACCTCACCGGCCTTCACCTCGCCCAATACCGTCACGCCACATGCGGCGCGGATGCCTACTGGCGGGAAGCGATCTGCCGCGACTCTGGCGACTCGCGCTGCCACACCGCTCTTGCCGGATGGCACCTGCGCCGTGGGGAGTTCGCACTTGCCGAAAACCACGCCCACTCCGCCATCGCCCGGCTCACCCATCGCAACCTCAATCCCGCCGATGGCGAACCGCTCTACCTGCTCGGGCTCCTCCTGACTCACCAGAGCCGCCATGATGACGCCTATGCATATTTCTTCAAAGCCACCTGGAATCAGGCCTGGGCTGGCGCATCCTTCCATGCCCTCGCCGAGATCGACTGCCGCCGCTCCGACTGGTCCGTAGCCCTTGATCACCTCGACCGGGCACTGCGCCTTGATACAGAGAACCTCCGTGCCCGCGATCTCCGCGTGATGGTGCTGCGCCGCCTCGGCCGCAACGCCGAAGCCGACGCACTCCTTGCAGAAACCCTCGCGCTCGATCCTCTTGATGGATGGTCCCGTCGCCTTGCCGGACGCGCAGGTCTCGGCGACGCACAGTCGCGCCTCGACCTAGCCCACGACCTGGCCCGCGCCGGATTCTTCGGGGAAGCCATAAAATTCCTTGCTGGCTCGCCCGAAGCTGCCGGCGATCTTCCCGACCAAAGCTGGGGGGCCGCCCCGCTCGTCGCCTACACTCTCGGATGGCTGCATCAACAAGCCGGGGACCCATCCGCCGCCCTCGCGAACTTCCGCCGCGCCGCCGGGTTGCCCACCGACTACTGCTTTCCCGCCCGTCTCGAGGAGATCGCAGTCCTCGAAGCCGCGATGGCCGCCAACCCTCGCGATGCCCGGGCACCATATTACCTCGGCAATCTCCTCTACGACCGCCGCCGCCATGTTGAGGCCATCCGCCTCTGGGAACGTGCCGCCAAGCTCGACCCCGCCTTCCCGATAGCTTGGCGCAACCTCGGCATCGGGTATTTCAACATCGCAAAAACACCGGCCAAAGCCCGCGCCGCCTACGAACACGCCTGCCGGTGTGCGCCCAAGGACGCCAGACTGCTCCTTGAACGCGACCAGCTCTGGAAACGTCTCGGCGAAGCTCCCGCGAAACGTCTCCGATTACTCGAAAAGCACCCCGACCTGATCGCCCTGCGTGACGATCTCAGCGTTGAACTTTGCGCGCTTTACAATCAGACCGGACAGCCTGTTAAGGCGCAGGCCATCCTCGCTGGCCGCCACTTCCAACCGTGGGAAGGAGGGGAGGGGCAGGCCATGGGCCAGCATGTCCGCAGCCAGCTTCTCCTCGGCTGCGAGGCTCTCGACCACCGCGACTTTCCCTGTGCGCTGAACCACTTCGAGCACGCACTCGCTTCTCCTGAAAACCTCGGGGAAGCCAAGCATCTGCTTGCCAATAAGAGCGATATCCTCTTCTGGCTTGGCGAGGCCCGCGCCGCCGCAGGTGACCGCGCCGGAGCCCGCACCGCATGGACGGCCGCCGCCACGTTCAAGGGCGACTTCCAGGATATGAGCGTGCGCGCGTTCTCGGAGATGACTTACTTCTCCGCGCTTGCGTGGGAACGTCTGGGCAAAAAGGACAAGTCCACCAGCCTGCTGAAAGACCTGCTGGCCTACGCCCGCGCCTTGGAAAAGCAGACTGCCAAGATCGATTACTTCGCGACCTCGCTGCCCACGATGTTGCTCTTCGATGCGGACATCCAGACATGCCAGGTCACCACCGCGCGATTCCTTCAGGCGCAGGCTCTCCTCGGCCTCGGCCAAAAAGCCAAGGCCCGCGCCCTCCTCGCCGACGTCCTCCGCCGCGACCCGAACCATGCTCTTGCCGCAGACTTATCCCACAACCAAAAAAAATGATCGCCGCCGTTCCCACATCCGCCCGCTCAGAAACGCCTGCCAATTTCAACTACGGTTACATCTGGCTCATCTCGATCGTGGCCGCTCTCGGGGGTCTCCTCTTCGGGTGGGACTGGGTCGTGATCGGTGGGGCCAAGCCGTTTTTCGAGCGGTTCTTCCACATCCAGAACAATGCGTCGCTTTCCGGCTGGGCCAACAGTTGCGCCCTCATCGGCTGCCTCGCCGGAGCGCTGGCCAGCGGGATCCTGAGCGATAAGTTCGGCCGCAAACGCCTCCTCATTGCAGCAGCCGCATTGTTTGCTGTCACCTCTGTGGGCAACGGCCTGGCGGGCTCGTTTGGCATCTTTATCGCCTGGCGCATTCTGGGTGGCGTGGCCATCGGGTTGGCGTCGAGCCTTTCTCCGATGTATATCTCCGAGGTCGCCCCGGCCTCCATGCGCGGGCGGCTGGTATCGGTCAACCAGCTCACCATCGTGGTCGGCGTGCTGGTGGCCCAGCTTCTCAACTGGTGGCTGGTCCGCGACCTGCCCTCCGGCGCGACCGACGAGTTTATCCGGGGTTCATGGTTCGGTCAGGTCGGCTGGCGCTGGATGTTCGCCCTCACCGCTGCGCCCTCGCTGCTGTTTCTCCTCGGCATGTTTCTGGTGCCCGAGAGCCCGCGATGGCTGCTGAAAAAAGGCCGCAGCACCGAGGCTACCAGAACGCTGACCCGCATCGGCGGCGAGGCCTACGCCCAGGATGAAGTGCGCGACGTGGAAACCACCCTGCATCACGAGAAACAGCAGACGGCCCGGCTCGCGGACCTGCTGGATCCGCGCCTCCGCAAGGTGCTTGTGCTCGGCGTTGTGCTCGCGGTGTTCCAGCAATGGTGCGGGATCAATGTAATTTTCAACTACGCGGAGGACATCTTCCGCGCCGCCGGCTACGACATTTCCAGCGTGCTGAAAAATATCGCGTGGACCGGATCCGTGAACCTCGCGTTCACGTTCGTCGCGCTCGGCTTCGTAGACCGTTGCGGCCGCCGTCCGCTCATGCTCCTCGGATCCTTCGGACTCGCAGCCGTGTATGGCGTGCTCGGGTTTTGCTATCACTCGCAGGTCACCGGCCTGCCCATGCTGCTTCTGGTGCTGGCGGCAATCGCCTGCTACTCGATGTCGCTCGCCCCGGTCACGTGGGTCATCATTTCGGAGATTTTCCCCAACCGCATTCGCGGCGCAGCGATGGCGGTCGCGGTGATGGCGCTGTGGCTGGCCTGCTTCATCCTCACCTACACGTTCCCGATCCTGAACGCCTCGCTCGGCGCCTCTGGCACGTTCTGGCTCTACGGGGGGATCTGTGTGCTCGGCGGTTTGTTCGTCCTGGTAAAACTCCCCGAAACCAACGGCCGCACGCTGGAGGAGATCGAACGCGATCTGACCGAGTAACTGGCCCCGATCAGCACCACCTTGCTCTTCTGGATGAACACCAAATAATCGAAAGCAAGTCGATAGAGTCTCCCCTTCTCATCCAATCTCCGTTGCATGAACCCACTGCGATTTTTCCTTAACATAGAGCCTGTCCGGAAAGACGGATTTTAAAACAGACAACTCAAAAAAGCGACTTTTGGCCACCCTTTTGGCACCAAGAAGACCACAACATATAGACATTTTTGAAGGCTCACTTTTTTGGAGCCTCAATTCTCAACGGCTTACGTCAAAAAGGCACACCTCTCTTGTGGTGTCTTATTCGGTCAGGAAACTGCGGGCTTTTAGGCCGCCTCGGCGAGCTGCTTCTCACTGACCCACGGCAGACGTGCAACAACCCACAGGTTGTGGGACAATACCGCCCACGCAACCTGGAGTTGCCGGTTCTGAAAGCCTTTCGCCAGCGGGGTGCCTCCAAGGAAAACGTTTTTGAGGATGCCGACGCGACCTTCGGTTTGCGAGCGCCGACTCATGGCCGCTTGGAAAACTTCATCCTCTTCCATGCGGCGCGCCAGTTCCTTGGGATCCCTCGGGCAAATCCCGTTGAAGACATCGTCCTGTTCCAGCATTCGGGCGTTGGCCTTGCTCTCAAAGCCCCGGTCGGTCACGACCCCGCAGAGCTGCCCGCCGCTTTTTTCCTTCATCCCCGGATAGCGTTGCTGGAGCCATTTCGGATCTCCAGGGCTCATCTCGCGCTTCAGCTCGTGATCCATAATAAACCCTTCCGCGTTCTCCGCCAAAAACAAGCCGTTGCCAAACTCCACATCCGCCCCGGCTTTACCGCGGACGATCACATGCACGTCGCGCTCGTAGAGGCTGAGGATTTTATCCCGGCTGGAAACCTGGCGCTCCCCGATGATGCGCTCGTGCGCCTGACGCCTCGCCTCGGGCAACTGCTCGAGCACGTTGTCCATGCGCCTCAGGATCACTTCGGCTTCCTTGCGCGTGAGGTCGGTCTCTTTCCAGTGCGTGTCCAATGCGTCCCGGTAGCGACGACCGTGATCCTCAACCAGCTTGCTCGCCTTCTTGATCGCCCGCAGCACGCGCTTGCGTTCCTTCTTCCCTCCCGGCTTGCGGCGTCCCGCCGCACTCATCCCCATCGAGAGCGCGTTGATCTCGCGCAAGAACTCCTCGGGTTCGGGGATCCGCCGTTTGAGCCCGTGCCGCCGGATCACCAGAATGCTTTTCACCAGCGTGCGCACTCCGTCGCGCATCAGAACCCAGTCGGTTGGAAAATGAATGCACGCCTTCAGGCATGTCGTGTCCACCCACGCCACCGCCATGTCCAACTCGCTTTCCAGGCCGATCTCTCGCGCCCGGGCCGCGTCCCCAACCGCCAGCGCCAGCGTCGCAAGAACTTTCTCCATTTGCTCTGTCGGCAGCCAGTGCGCGTAGTCCCGCAGCGTGCTCTTGCCGGGGACCTTGATCGCCCCGAAGTCCTCGCATCGGCAGAACCAGCGGTAAAGCGCAGTCAGCGCCAGCCCCTTGCTCATCTTGCGATACCCGACCCTGATCAGGTTCTTGAGGACCGTGCAGCGAAGCGCCCGGAGGCTGTGCCGGGTGTAGCGATCCACATCACGCACTCCGACGCTTACGTCTTCTTCGCTTTCCTCAAGTTTTTTCGCGTTCGCTTCAAACTGCTCCATGCTCAGCTCCAAAAACAGCCGCTCCACCCCGCTCACCCTCAAAATCTGATCCGCCCGTTCCAAAAGCTGCTTCTCCTGGTCGTAATCTTTGCAGTTCAAAACCTGCGGAAGTGCTGGACGAAAATAATCCTGGATCGCTATAATCTTGCTCATCGGTGGCTGTGTTTTTTGTTTGACGACAAAACTATAACCATCCGATTTCGGGCATGACAGCGTTTTTCGCTGCTCATGCCCGTGCTTTTTTACCCGCAAACCCTCTTCACGCCTTGTTCTTCTCTTCCCGGACAAACTCTATGATATTTTCCATAGGACTTACGCCGCCTTTATTCATTGGAGAAGGTGCTCGGCAGCTTTGCGTTCTCATCTTCAAGCTCGGTTGTGCGAACCTGGTCAGAGACCTTCTCGTCGAGTCCGTTTTGGACGCGATGAGGGGAATTTAGCAGAGCGGCCTCTTGGTGAAGTCTGTCTTAAATTACACCGGCACCCGAAGTGATGCGACCTGCTCCATGCGATATGGCAGGCTTCTGAATGGCAATAGGTTACAAGCGCAAGTCCTTGCGCCAGATGTTCGACTAGGCAACTCTTCCCAAGACGGAAAACGGTCTTAAATTGTGAAAGACGGTATTGGTTTAGCCGTTTGTTTTGGATCGCCTGTCGCTGTTTTCAAGAAGTGAGTCTTAAAGTGCACCAAGAGAAATCTTCAATTATTTTTTGGGGCGACCAGTGCGTTTTCCGGCTCCTGTGAATCTTTCATAATCCACAAAACGCTTTCTAAGACGATCGATTTCCGCGTCGGTGATCGTCAATTTACGCGGACGATGACCAGGCTCTCGTTCAGTCTTGGATCCCGGCTTGGAGCGCGGAGCGTAGCACTCCAGGATGGAATGAGTCAGGTAGTCCTCTGACAAACAGCCTCTCCAGAGCACGGGTTTTCCACCTGAAATGTAGCCGCAACCGTTGCAGAATGGCAAAAAGCGTTTCCAGGCGCGACCGGAGTTATGGTCGCCGGTGATTTTCATAACGACTTCCCTGGCGCTGCGTTTTTGCGAAACACTTGCCCCCGCGGTTTTGCCAGCAGGCTGATCAGTTTTCCCGGATTTTCTTGCAGCAGCAGCGAGTTCTTCTTGAGCGGCCTGAATAGCCTCCTTTGTAGTCGCCCCCGGGTGCTCAGTAACCCCTTGCTGGCATCGATGAGGAAGATCCCCTTGCGGGCACCGGCATTTTCCTTGTCGAGGACGATGATGCAGGCCGGGATGCCGGTGCCGTAAAACAGATTCGCTGGCAGGCCGATGATGCCCTTGATGAACCCCCGGCGGACGATGTCCCGCCGGATCGCCGACTCGGCGTTTCCCCGGAAGAGGACGCCGTGTGGAAGCACGACCGCCGCCTTGCCCGTGGACTTGAGCGAGGCCAGGATGTGGAGCAGGAACGCGTAGTCGCCGTTCTTCGCGGGCGGGATGCCGTAGGCGAACCGGCCGTACAGGTCGTTCGCGGGATCAAAGCCGTTGCTCCACGCCTTGGTCGAAAACGGGGGGTTGGCCACCGCGTAGTCGAACGTCTTCAGGCTGCCGTCGCCATTCTTGAAGTGCGGCTCGGACAGCGTGTTGTCCTGCCAGATCTCTGCCGTCGGGCAGTCGTGAAGGATCATGTTCATCTTCGCGAGCGCGGCGGTCGCGTTGTCCATCTCCTGACCGTAGATCGTGACGTCCACCGGCGCCTCGTCGTGGGCCTTCAGCAACAGCGAGCCCGAGCCGCAGGTCGGATCGTAGATCGCCTGCTGGCTGCTCCCGGCAGCGCCGATCCCGATCACCTTGGCCATGATCCGCGAAACCTCCGCCGGGGTGTAGAACTGGCCCTTGCTCTTGCCCGACTGGGTGGCGAAGTTCTTCATCAGATACTCGTACGCGTCGCCCAGAATGTCGTCGCCCTCGGCCCGGTTGCCCCGGAAGTCGAGCGCCGGGGTGTTGAAGATCGAGACCAGGTTCGAGAGCCGGTCCACCATTTCCTTGCCCTTGCCCAGCTTGTCGGCGTCGTTGAAGTCCGCCACATCGATCACGCCCTTGAGGTCGTTCGCCTCCGCCAGACGGCCGATGATTTTATTGATCTTCTCGCCGATCTCCTTGTCGCCCCTCAGCGCCACCATGTCGGCAAACCCGCCGCCCGCCGGAACATCGATCAGGGCATCCCGCTGCCCGGCATACTTGTCGGAAACGTATTTCACGAACAGCAGGGCCAGCACGTAGTCCTTGTATTGCGAGGCGTCCATGCCACCGCGGAGTTCGTCGCAGCTCTTCCAGAGCGACCCGTAAAGCTCGGATTTTTTGATGGCCATTTCCGGCGAGGCTATCAGGGGAGGTAGGACATTTGCAGGCCGAAGTTTGGAAATATTTGATTTCAGAATTTGATGTCCGCGACGCCGCATTCTCCGCCGCGCGAGGCAGGAGGCGCAGAGCATCGTGGGGATTCCCATCTTTCCTTTTTGCGCGGGACTGCAAGAATTGCGGGCATGCACGTCACCACAACTTTTGACATCGAAGGCTACCGGATCGTGGAATACAAAGGCTTGGTTCGCGGGATCACCGTTCGGTCGCCGACCATCGCCCAGGGGTTTTTCGGCAGCCTCAAGAGCATTGTCGGCGGCAGGATCGGAGCCTACACCGAGATGTGCGAGCAGGCCCGCCAGCACGCCTACGACAGCCTGATCGAGCACGCGCAACAACTCGGGGCCAACGCCATCGTGGGAGTCCGCTACGACGCCTCGGACGTCGGCAGCCAGCAATCCGCGACCGAGGTGCTCTGCTACGGAACCGCCGTGGTCATCCAGCCGAAGTAAATTCGGGTGACGGCGGCCCATGTCCGGGAGGGGCGTTCCTGGTTTGCCTCCTCGAAGCACATCCCACACGCATGGGATGGTCCGCAGCGTGCAGCGGTCGCGTTGCTCGGACGTCGGCAGCGACCAGTACGGGACCGGGGAAGACCGGTATTGGAGCCGCAATTTTGACCGTTTCCCGGTAACTGCTCAGGAGGCATCCTGAAGCAGGAAGCCCCCTGAGAGACGTGGGCGGCACTTGTTTGTCGTCGCAGGTTGTCTGAACACTACGAAGTGATGGTGCTTGGCGCGAAGGGAGAGCCGGAAA
>Ga0194063_10001637_pt1 | contig 14384 bp, 9 predicted proteins | sample SepL3720m_MetaG_FD_155459 | JGI IMG/M metagenome (GOLD analysis project Ga0194063, IMG submission 155459) | Anoxic zone freshwater microbial communities from boreal shield lake in IISD Experimental Lakes Area, Ontario, Canada - Sep2016-L373-20m | ecosystem: Environmental > Aquatic > Freshwater >... | reverse complement strand
GGTGAACGATTATTTGCTGACCGAAGACCGTATGTCTATGGCGAATTCAGTAGAAGAACGCGTGCCTTTCCTTGATTTGGATTTAGTGAATTTTGGCTTCTCTATTCCCGTGCATTTAAAAATAAAGAACAATCAAACCAAATATCTTTTCCGCAAAGCGATGGCGCAAAAGCTTCCTCCAAAGATAATCAACAAGAAGAAATGGGGATTCAGTGTCAATCCTTACATACAGTTTCAAAAAGATTTGAAAAGCACTGCCGAAGCCATTTTGACTCCCGAATTTATTGAGCAACAAGGCATCTTCAATTATCGTTATATCAAACGGATTTTAGATCATGCACCACACCCAAAGATGCGTTGGCACTACAACTATTTGTGGGTGGTGATGGGCTTGGCTATTTGGGAAAAGATGTATATCGGCAGCGATAATTTCAAAAGTAAGAAGATTGATTTGGGGGATTATTGTTGATGGAGTTAATTGGTTAATTGAGTTGATTAAGTTGATTAAGTTGATTGAGTTAATTGGTTGATTGAGTTGATTGAGTTGATTAGTTAAATTGTTGAGGTTGTAATTATTTATACATATAAAAATATCGCGCTAAGACGCTAAGGCGCAAAGAAAAATTGGATAAACATGAAATATTCTATCATCATAGCCACCTTCAATCGTCTTGAAGAAATAAAGGAGTTGTTGGCATCGGCAGAGGAGCTTGATTTTGAGCGTGGGCAATTTGAATTTGTGATTACCGACGACGGTTCAACGGATGGCACCAAAGATTTCATCCAAGGATATCAATCCAAGAGTAGTTTGAATATCCGCTATCTGCATCAGCAAAATAAAGGACCCGGCGAGGCACGCAACTTCGGTATTCGCGAATCATCAAGCGACTATTTTATTTTTGTGGATTCCGATTGTATGTTTCCGCCCGAATGGTTGTTCACTATTGATAATCATCTTGCCCAACAGCCTTTGGATGCTTTCGGCGGACCCGACACCTGCCACGAAAGTTTCTCACCGCTGCTGAAAGCTATCAACTATTCGATGACGTCGTTCATTGGCACAGGGGGTACTCGCGGTAGCAAGAAATCGGTGCAAAAGAAGTTCTACCCGCGTTCGTTCAATATGGGCATTTCCAAAAAAGTGTTCGACACCATAGGCGGCATGGGCAAATTGCGACACGGACAAGATATGGAGTTTTCGGCTCGCATCTATCGCAACGGTTTTAAAGTGGGTTTGATTGCCGACGCTTTTGTGTATCATAAACGCCGCACTTCGCTCAAACGTTTCTACAAACAGATTTTCAATTGGGGCGTGGCGCGTGTGAATTTGGGACGCATGGACAAACAAATGTTTAAACCCATACATTTTATCCCTGCCCTGATGGTTGCAGGTTTCTTACTGTTGGTGGTGCTCACTCCCTTTCCGTTTTTCCCGAAATGGCTGTGGTTTATCATCGGCGGTGGCTTGTTGGGCATCGCTGCCTTGGCATTTTTTCAATCCTTGGCGAAATACAAAATCCTCAAGACCTCCCTCCTATCTATCATCACCCTCTACATCCAAATCGTTGCTTACGGTTTTGGGATGTGGAAAGGATTGTTTCAGGTGTGGACGGGTAAAAAAACGGCAGAAGGCTTTTCGAGGAATTATTATAAATGAGGGAAGGGATTTGAGATTTGTGATTTAAGATTTGGGATTTGGGATTTGATGCTTTGAATTTGAAATTTTGTTTTTGAAGAAGTTACACAGGGATACACAGAGATTGGGAGATACACAGAGAGCGGTCTGCGAGGCAATTTATACAAGCTAATTGTCGAGTTAAACACCCTGCGCGACGATGTGCATTGGCTGCGCGACGATGTGCATTGGCTGCGCGACGATGTGCATTGGCTGCGCGACGATGTGAATTGGCTGCGCGACGATGTGAATTGGCTGCGCGACGATGTGAATTGGCTGCGCGACGATGTGAATTGGCTGCGCGTCGATGTGCATTGGCTGCGCGTCGATGTGCATTGGCTGCGCGTCGATGTGCATTGGCTGCGCGTCGATGTGCATTGGCTGCGCGCAGACATATTTTAACTGAATTTTAGGATTAAAAATGAAGCATTAGGCTGTACAAGGAGTTAAACAAGCTGAGCGGCGATGTAACCACAATACCTGCCTGCGTGACAGCAGTTAGGCAGGGGCACCATAGAACACAATAGCAGGAAATAATTTGATTATTTTGAATGGGTGAGACTTGATGGCAATTAGGCAGAGCCTAAAACGATAGAAGCGACGGAGGCAGAGCCTACCGCCGAACAAGGTGAATCTGTGCCATCAAAAAAAATCAGGAAATCTGTTATTACAAAAGTAATATCCTGACCAATCCTAACGCTCATAAAAAATCAGCGTCCAAAAAATTCCTGCAACTTCCTATTTCTTTTTTTGTTTGTTCTTTTTAAAGCTTTTTTTACATTGAGGACACCATTTTTTAATATTTTTAATATCATTCGGACTTGCTTCCCATTGATGCCCCTCACTGCATTGCCATAACATTGAAGTATTACAACCAACGTATTCTTCAGATAAAAGTCTTCCCCCTTTTTCTATTGCGATTCTTTGAAAATCTTCTATTTTACCTCTTAGTTTTTTTCCGTTAATTTTAACACCGCAGGCATGACACCATTTATTAGCTAAAATATTTTTTGGATATGTTTCCCAAACATGTCCTTCACTGCATTGCCATTTTAATTTTGTGTGGTTATCCGTAGATATTTCTGACAGGCATTTACCACCTCTTTTTGCAACTATTTCCTGTAAATATTCTATGGTTTTTTTTCGCCCGGAACAGTAAGGACACCATGCATTCTGATATTTGACTGAAGCACCCAGTGCCTCCCACTGATGACCTTCACTGCATTCCCATAAAAGCATTGAATCATAGTTAATATACGTATCCGATAAAAGTTTACCACCTTTCTCTTCAGCAATTTTCCTGAATAATTCAATACCATGTTTGGCTTTCTGACTACGCGACACTATGCCGCAGACCGGACACCAATTACCATCTATAATATTTGTAGGACATGATTTCCATGTATGTCCTTCTTTACATTGCCATTCTAATTTTGTTTTTACATTTACATAGAAATCCGATAAACACAATCCTCCTTTTTTAGCGGCTAATTCCTGCATCTCTTTTATTGTTTTTTGTACTTTTCCTGCGCAATAAGGACACCATTGTCCTGAATTTTTTATACTGGCAGGTTGTGCACTCCATTGATGCCCCTTACTACATTCCCATAATAGTTTTTGCTTACCACTGGTACAAGAATCCGATAAAAGTTTTCCTCCTCTTTCAATAGCTATTTTTCTATAAATTTCAATGTCGTTTCTCGATTGTTTATGACTTTTCTCGATACCACATACAGGGCACCATCTTTTAATACTAATACCTTGAGGCGTTGCTTTCCATATATGACCTTCGCTGCATTGCCATTCCAATTTTTTTGTTGAATTCACATATACATCCGATAAGCATTTTCCTCCATTTCCGGCTGCATATTCATGCATGTCTTTTATGGTTTTAATCATACCTAAACAATGTGGACACCAATGTTTGCCATTTTTAACATCAGATCCACTTGCATACCATTGGTGTCCCTCACTGCATTCCCATAATAGTTTTGAACTGCCATCTTTAAAATCATCTGATAAAAGCTTGCCTCCTCTTTCTATGGCAACTTTTTTATATACTTCTAAAGGAATGATTCTCTGCTCAGCTATTCTTTTATTACAACATTTCAAACACCATGCACCATGTATTATTTCTTTAGATGGAGCAAACCATTGATGACCTTCTGAACATTGAAAATGTAATTTGGTTGTGGTATTGGTATATACATCCGATAAACATTCTCCCCCCTTTTTTCTTACTAAAGCTTTTATATTGATTAAGTATTGTTCATTCTTTTTAATACGTGAGCAAACAGGACACCACGAACCTTTCTTTACAGTTTGCATTCCTAATGTGAATAAATGTCCTTCACCACATCTGAATTGTAAATCAGCTTTGGAGTCTTTATATTCCTTATTTAAACATTCCCCTCCTTTTTCCTTTGCAAATAATCGTATGGTTTCCAGTCTCTCTTCTTTTTCCACATCTTTCACACATCGTGGACACCATGCTCCACGAATGATTATATCATAAGAAGCTTCCCATGTATGACCCTTTCCACACATCCAGCTTAACTTACGGTATTCATCCCAGTATTCTTTGCTTAGGCATTTGCCTCCCAGTTCGGAAGCCCATTTCTGCATTTCTTCTATAGTGTGACGTATTGGCATTTATTTAAATTGATTTCGGTCAATAATTAATTTTTGATCTTTTTTCTATTATTTTTAGAGCATACCGGACACCACTGATTTCTGTTTTTTATATGGGATGGAGTTGCTTTCCATTGATGCCCATTTTTACATTCCCACAATAAGTGGCTACTACTATTAATATATTCCTCCGATAAAAGCCTCCCTCCTCTTTCTATTGCTATTTTACGATATATTTCTATGTCACCTTTGAATTTCTCAGCCATACCTTTACCTTTATATTGGCATACAGGGCACCAGGATTTTCTTGTTTTTATACGTCCGCCAGCCGCTTTCCATTGATGTCCATTTTTACATTCCCACAACATGTGTGTTATGCTGTTAATATATTCTTCCGATAAAAGTTTACCTCCCCTTTCTATGGCTATTTTACGATATATTTCTATGTCATCTTTGAATTTTTTAGCCAAACCCTTATAATGGCATACAGGACACCATGTTTTCATATTTTTTATAGAATCGGGGTTTGCTTTCCATTGATGCCCCTCTTTACATTCCCATAACACTGGAGTATGGCTATTTATATACACATCCGATAAAAGCTTTCCTCCTCTTTCAATTGCTATTTTACGATATGTTTCTATATTGCCTCTTAGCTTTGCTGCAGTTTCTTTATGACCGCAGATACCACACCATGATTCAGCATTTTTAACAAGCCCCGGCGTGGCTTCCCACCGATGCCCGTTTTTACATTCCCATAAAAGTTTTGTTTCCTTATTAAAATATTCTTCAGATAAAAGTTTACCTCCTCTTGCCTGCGCAAGTTCACGATAGATCTCTATTGAATTTCTTCGAGTATCTGCCAAAGCTTTGAAACTACATTGTTGACACCATTGACCTCTCAGCATAGCGCCGCCATTTAATAAAAACTCATGACCTTTATCACAGCGAAATTCTATTTTTATTTCATCGTCAAAATATTCTTTCGACAAGCATTCGCCTCCTCTTTCTTTGGCTGCTGCACTTAACGCTTTTAGATGTTTTATAGGCCATTCCTCTTTACTACATTCCGGACACCACTTACCTTGGTTTATATTATATTGAAGTTGAAACCACCTGTGACCTTTTGAACATTGGAATTCCATTTTGTCCCTGCTTGTTGTATATTCAGAAAGGATTACTCCTCCCTTTTCCTTAACTATGGTCCTGAGATCTTCTAAAATTCTTTCAGTAAGTTGATTTTTATAACACACCTCGCACCAGCATCCTTGCAATATTGTTTCAGCCTTGGTTTCCCATATATGACCTTTCGCACATTTGAATTGCATTTTTGTCTTGCTGGTCACGAACTCATCTGATAAACATTCCCCTCCTTTTTCTTTTGCTGCTGCTATTAGTTTTTCTAATTTTTCTTCTTTACTGTCCCTATGCTTTGTACATTGTGGACACCAACAACCCTGTTTAATTTTAACGGGAGTGGCTTCCCACACATGTCCTTTTTCGCACATCCAGTTTAGCTTGGTATCCTGGTCCCAATATTCTTTACTCAGGCATTTGCCATTATTGTCGGATGCTAATAGTTGCATATCTTGTATTGTATGTCTTGCTGCCATTGGTTTTATTGAGTTTATTTGGTTATTAAGTTGGTTAGGTTTATTGAGTTTATCAAGTTCATTTAGTTTGTAAAGTAATTTGGATTATTGAGTTATTGACTAAAAAGCGTAGCCTTAATGAATAAAAACGATGGCGATTGAAAAGGCTGCCGAACATGGTTTTAACGAGGTCCAAGCCAATCTTTCCAATGGAGCCAGTCATTTTCTTTATAGGTTAAATTGGGATAAGTGGGTATGTTTGGAGGTTTCTTTCCACTTTTGCAATAGTCGCGCCAGGCTTGTAAGGTTTTTATCCGTAGCGTATGAACAAATTCTTTGGCTTGCTCATAAGGCAGGTAATCCTTTTTATTTCTCAAGCTTGGTTCGATACCAATCCAATCTTGAAAGCCTGCCCATCCCTGTTTTTGGTAAACAAAATTCGGTGCCACAGGTATATTAATAGGTTTTAGTCCCGACTTACAATATTTATTCCATTCGCCACTACTTTTTAACTTTAGCGACCTTACAATTTTCCGGGCTTTTTTAAAGGAAAGATATTCTCTTTTGTTCGTTTGAATTACACCCGTTCCAAGCCAGTCGCCCAAGCCATTCCAGCCCTTGTCTTTATAAACTATTTGTGGAGTCTTGGGTATATTTGGTGGCAATTCTCCCATTTCAATAAACCCCTGCCAATCACTGTTATTCTTTAAACTAAGTGTGTGAACGAAGGCTCTTGCTTCCTCAAAAGGTAACCAATTTCTTTGTTTATATTTCATTTGAGCTAAATGTATCTACATCTTCAAAAACCCCAACCCATACACCAGCGGCTGCAATTTATCGGTCAAGGCTTTATAGGCTTCTTCAAAAGGTTTGAAACTAAGGGGCAGAAAATCGCCACTTGAATTGCGTGCCTGCAAGGCTTTGCGGATTTGATACCAACCCACATCGGCGCGATTCAGCTTGAGTTCGTCGCGAACCGAACGCACATCTATTTGTGAAAAATAGGCTCGCCACAAGGCTTTACCTGCTTGCAACACTTGAGTGGCTTCCGTAGAAAAAGTTTTATCAGCCATATATTGCACCATAAAATCCGATTCGAACCTATCTGTTGCGCCCACTTCTTCTTCTGTGAAAGGAATAAAATGATTTACGATACTCCATGTTTTGCTGTTCCATTCCAAATCGTTGGCACTGGCGGTGAGGTTGCTGCCATTAAAAAGCATCCACACAAGGCAATCATTTTTAAATTCATCGCTTAAAGGTTCGGTGGGTTGTAGGAATTGGTCGCGGTCATTAATCCAGGTAGGTTTGATAAGCCTACGGACCGAAAAAACAACGGCTGCTTGATTCAAGTTTTCAGCATTAACATAGAAGCCGCCATCATGACCAACTCTATAAACTGAGGAAAAGATTGCTGTTTGACCAGCGTGTTGCATATCATTACTGTCACATAGCATATAACATAAAGTACTTTCTGACCATGTAGTTATAACTGGTTTTGTTACTGAAGGTGAAATAGCATTTTTCAATGCAATAACGTCTGTTTTATTTGCTTTCGGTCTGCTTATCCATCTATTTAAAAATGCATCATTCCGTAAATTGTAAAATGTTTTTTCACCAATTGGCTGTGCTTTTTTATCTAACACATCTGTTGTCAACTCAGTAATTGTTATATTTATCGAAGTATTTCTTTCTGTCTTCCAAACTAAAAAACCTATTGGAAAATTACCTTTTAATCCATCAAATGCTTGACTATGTACTATAAATCCACCTAAATATTCAGCATTCCAAACTTGTCTGAATTTTTCAAAATTGGGTGCATTGACATACTTCAATTTACTAAACATTGCTAATGTTGCATTAGGTATTTCTTGAAATACACGTGCAACAAACTGAGTAAATAATTCATTACTTGCTTTGCCATAATCATTCATAGCAGCAGCTGCAAATTTTGTTTTGGCAACCTTTGCTTTATTCCCCTCTCCAATACCTTCTCCTGCCTCCGCATACGGCGGATTTATCAATACCAATATCTTTTTATTCCCATCAGCTATGGCTTTGCGCAAACTTTCGGGCACTTTGTTGGTGAGGCTGTAATCAATGCAGCCAGCCTGTCCTGAGCCTGTCGAAGGATCGGTGATGTCATCATTCAAATAATCGTACTGAAAGCGTTGCGCCGCCACACAGGTTTTGGTGGCTTTCATCACATCCACATCTTCGGCATCTAAGGTGGACATATACACATTGCGCGGGTTGCTGTGTTTCACCTCCAAATTGCCTACCCCGCAACACATATCCCACACCAAATATTCCTTTTGCCAATTCACCCCGAGGGTTTCGCTCAGTTTGTCGTAGGCTTTGTCCACCACATTCAGGGGCGTGTAATAAGCACCCTTAAAACTGCGTTCGTCCAACGGAATCAAACTGTCGCGGCGTTCCAACAAATAGTTGCGATATTCTTCTTTGGGCGGTTTGTGATAGATAGCCCAAAACTGACGATAGCCTTCTTTGCTGCTGAGTTCATACACTTTGCCGCCCAACAGAAACACAGGCGCATTGTTTTTGTGCATCAATTGTGCGGTCAGGTTGTCGTGGGTTGATAGGGTGCCATCGTGCATGATGTCAGCAAAAAACAAGAGTGCATAATCATCTTCTTTCACATCTTTAATTTCGCGCCCTATCATCAACACCCATTTGTCGAACACCTGTTTCAGGTTGTCGGGGGTGATTTGGGTGCGGATGATGTCGCCGTTTTTGATGGCATTTTTGATGGTAGAGATAAACTCCTGCTCGTGCGTTTCAATTTTAAACGAAACGATGTGGGTGCCGATGTGCGCCGAAACCGCATCGAGGGCTTCCTGAGTGTAGCCGCTGGCAGATTTGCCCCATTTGATGGTTTTCTTTGCCAAAAACGGAATCACATCTTCGCTTTTCATGATGGCAGCTTTTTGGGTATCAATCACTGCCAAAAAAGGCGGAATGTATTCGCCTTTGTCCAATGCCTGCTGCACATAATGCATCAACTGTGTGAACATCGCATAGCTCGAATTTTTGCCGCTGTCTTTTGCCTCGAACCAAATTTCTTTGGTCTGAATGTCTATCAGGTTTTTTTGATACTCCTTCAGCCCAAGCGCTTTGATATAAGCGTCTTTCACGTCTTCCTCGCTGGTGGCTTTCTGTAGTGTTAAGTAGAGGCTCATGGTGTGGTTTTTGTTTCTGTTGATGTTGGTTAACATTCCCGTGTTAGCTGCTGACACTTGTGTTAATTTATTACTATTATTTTTTTTGTTATTGTTTGTTTACCTGTCATTATTTGGACGAAATATATTCCACTTTCATTCAAGGAGAATTTTAAATTTTTATCGTAGTCAATATTCATTATTTGAATATTCTGTCCTAAAGAATTAAAGATTTGCACCTGTTTAGTTGTAGATGGAACTTTTAAAGAGAAGCTACCATGTGTTGGATTGGGATAAACTATAAAAGAGGCGTCATTATTAACAAACTCATTAATTCCAACATATAAAGCAAGCTTAGCAATAAAAAAATCACTTACTGTACCATATGGATATGAATTTGTCAAAGTCAAGTTGCCAAAATTAATTGTTGAATCTCCAAAATAGCCTGTGACATAAATATTACCCGCGAAGTCAATAGCTACACTTCGTCCTTCATCGCTACCACTTCCACCAGCACTTCTTGCCCAAATAACATCACCTGAAGGATTATATTTTGCAATAAAAATATCATCTGATCCATTATTAATTAAAGAATTATTCCCAAAGTCAAGAATTGGGCTTGAAAACCACCCAGAAATATAAGCATTACCATTTATATCAGTAGTAACATGGTTTGCCCACTCCCAATTAACGCCCCCTTGGCTTTTAGCCCAAATAACAACACCAATTGAATCATATTTTACAATAAAAACATCAACACTACCAGAATTTATCAAAGTGATATTGCCAAACTTAATAGAAGAACTCCCGAAAGTTCCTGTCACAAAAACATTACCGTTTTTGTCACTAGCAGCACTATTTCCATGATCACCTCCGCTTCCTTGTGCACTTTTAGCCCATACTATGTTTCCTAATGAATTGAATTTCACAACAAATACGTTATAGGAACCTGTATTTGTTAATGTATCAACACCTAAAATAATTGAGGGGCTCTGAAAATTTCCAGTGACAAAAATATCTCCTCTTGTATTAGCTGTAATTCCAAATCCTTCGTCAACACTGCTTCCACCGAAACTTTTTGCCCAAATCACATTCCCAGATGAATCAGATTTTATAGTTATTACATTGTGATATCCCATATTTATTAGAGTATCAGTCCCAATATATATGCTTGGACTATAAAAATATCCTGTCACATAAACATTCTCAACGCTGTCTGTAGCAATTCCATTCCCTTCATCATCACCAGTTCCTCCAACGCTTTTTGCCCACACAACATTACCAAATGAATTATATTTAACTATAAAAATATCTCTCGAACCTGCATTTATTAAAGTATCATTACCAAATATAACTAAAGGGCTACTGAAAGAACCAGTCAAATAAACATTTCCAATGGCATCTGTGGTTATTCCGTATCCTATTTCATCATTGCTTCCGCCAGCACTTTTAGCCCATAATAAATTACCAATCGAATCATATTTTACAATAAACAAATCCGCACCTCCAGAACAAAATAAAGTATCATTCCCGAATACAATAAATGTACTCGCAAAATATCCTGTTGTAAAAGTATTCCCATTAACGTCTGCTGCAATGCTTATTCCCCAATCATAGCCTATTCCACCTGCGCTTTTAGCCCATTTCCAGTCAGATGTTTGTCCATACGAATTAATACTATTGAATAGTATTAAGATTAGAAATAAAAAACTGTGTCTTTTCATGTCCGTGTTTTTTTGTGATTACAGCTAAATAATATCTTGCACCAAATCCATTTGCGCCCGTTTGTAATCCTGTGTAAATGCTTGGAAGCCTTTTTCATTTCCATGCCTTAAAATATTTGAGCAAAGATAAACATTTTCTATTATATCCCGTCAACTAATTTTATTAATCCAAAAAAAAATACAATTTGTCATTTTCAAAGATTTAATCGAAAGTCGCTCGGCAGACATTCCTCCCTCTCTCGCCCCTATCCCTTTAGCCTCCCACCTAAAGAATCTGCAAGATTTTGAAAATCCAGCAGATTTTGTAATCATAAAATCATACCAAATCCGCGCCTGCCAACAATGGCAAAAGCATTCCAATTGCATCCCGCCCTGTTATAGCCCCTTTTTTCAATGCCTGTCCCGTACCGTAGGTCGGGAGGGTTGGGGTTTTTCATTTTTCATTTTTAGTTTTTCATTTTTCATTCAATCCCCGTACCATTCCTTGAAATCAATTACGAAATCATACCCTCCCTAGCCCCAGCGTATCATCTCACCATTTCAACACGCTGTAAAACAAACTGTTTACTTATTTTCCTCCTATCAAGAATCGCGTTTTCGCGGTCGTTGCAATCTTTTTCTTAGTCGTTGCAATCTTTTTCTTAGTCGTTGCAATCTTTTTCGCAGTCGTTACAATCTTTTTCGTAGTCGTTGCAATCTTTTTCATAATCGTTGTAATCTTTTTCATAATCGTTGCAATCTTTTTCATAATCGTTGCAATCTTTTTCATAACGACGGCATTCTTTTTCATAATGACGGCGTTCTTTTTCGCAGTCGTTGCAATCTTTTTCATAGTCGTTGCAATCTTTTTCATAGTGATTGCTCTCGGAGTAATAACGACGATATTTTTGCTTATATCAACGTGAAGAAATGTTCAACTCTTCGTTTATCGGCTGTGCGAAGTTTGCAACTTCGCACCAAGACAGTCACTTGGCTTAGCGATTCGTTCACTCCGTACACCGATTCAGACATTCGATACACCGATTCAGGCATTCGGTACACCGACTCGGCAATTCGGTACACCGATTCATGCATTCGGTACACCGATTCAGGCATTCGGTACACCGATTCATGCATTCGGTACACCGATTCATGCATTCGGTACACCGATTCAGACATTCGGTACACCGATTCGGTAAATCGGTAAACCGCTTCAGATATTCGGTACACCGATTCGGCAACTCGGTACGCCGATTCATCCAGTCGTAGTAAGGCTCTAAGCCGTGCTACGACTAAAACTATTGTGTTCTATTGTGTCTATTGTGGTGAGTCCAAGCCGTGCCACGACTACCATCAAAATCCTAAATACTTCTTAGTGTCCCTTTGTGAACTTAGTCCTGTCCCGTACCTTCCTATATGCAGCAATGTTTGGAAGGTCGGGAGTCTCCGTGGTTTCCTCTTGGAACTTGGAGCTTGGAATTTGCCCCTTACATAGTATAATCTCACCTCTTCGGCGTATAAAGCTTCGAATCGCCCCATTCGTCGTAAGCCACCTCACCACCTGCCATTCTAACGCGAATATCAATACAACTGCTACATTGTTCGGGTTCTTCGTCTAAGCAGGGCTTGCCGTTGTATAAATTGTAATTCTGCTTGTATTGGACGGGAGTGATGTTAGGCATAATCACATTGGCACCCGCGGCGATTCCTTTTTCGCGTCCCATTTTATCTATGGTTTGCAGGGCGGTGGTGGAAGCAATATTGATGGCGGGGAGCATTAATCGTAGAATGGCAATCATTTTTAGGGTAAGTTCAAAACGTTCTTTCAGAGGCAACATCACATCCGTATATTGTGCCAAAGGAGTGTCGGGGTGTTCAATGTAAGGACCCATGCCCACCATGTGAATGCCCATATCTTTAAAGAAAAACAGGTCGGCGACCAAATCGTCAATAGTTTGAAAAGGCAATCCTATCATGATACCTGTCCCGGTTTGGAAGCCAATATGGCGCAATGCTTCAATGGCAAGAAGGCGTTTGGAGAAACTATGGCGAGCATCATCGGGATGCAGTTTATGATAGAGGTTTTCGCGGGAAGCTTCGATACGCAGGAGATAGCGTTGCGCACCGCTGTCGAACCATTGCTGATAGACTTCAAGAGATTGTTCACCGCACGACAGGGTGATATGAAGTTTGTTGTTGGTGAGGCTATGTATTTTTTCGAGCAAACGGCTGATCTTCTCGGTGAAAGCTTTGCCGGTACATTCGCCCGATTGAATGACGATAGAACCATAGCGCTTATCATAAGCAAACTGAGCAGCTTTTAAGACTTCCTTTTCAGGAAGATTATAACGAATTACGTTTTTGTTGGAGGAACGGATGCCGCAATAATAGCAGTCTTTGGAGCAACGGTTTGACAATTCGATGAGACCGCGCAAATAGACCTTGTTACCGATTACGGCATCACGTGTCTCACGTGCCCAAGCAAAAAGCTGTTTCTTTTCGGCTTCGTCATCTAATGACAACAAAGATTTCACCTTATCTGTAGATAGGTCGCTACTTACATTATCACGTATCATATCCGCTTCGTTATTCACGATACACTATCGGTTATTCACAAAAAAAGGTTGCAAAGCCCGCTCAAATATTCCGTTCATATAGGCAATTGCCATCCCGTAGTTTGTTATGGAAACCGCGTTATCTGTGAAAGGCTTTAGTCGGTTCAGAATTTGTTTTCGGGTGAACATACAGCCTCCGCATTGCACCAATAATGAATAGTCCGCTAAATTTTCGGGCAGCTCACTCATCCCCGAAATTATAGTAAATTCAAGTTCCTTTTTGGTGAATTCCTTAATCCATCGTGGCAGTTTGAATCTTCCAATATCTTCGCAACTCACCCGGTGGGTGCAGGATTCCATAATGATGACCTTGTCGCCATCTTTCAGTTCCGATATCTTTTGAGCTCCTTTGATAAAGTTCTCAAAATCGCCTTTCATCCTTGAGAAGACTATAGAAAAACCTGTCAGCATCACATCTTCGGGCACCATGTCCTTCACCTTGCCGAAAGCCTGACTGTCGGTTACCACAAGTTTGGGTTTTATGTTACAGGTATCGAAGAAATGTGTCAGTTCCGTTTCGCGTAGCACGATGCAGATGCAATGATTGTCCAACACATCGCGCACAGCCATCATCTGAGGCAAAATCATTCTGCCTTCAGGCGCCTCAGAATCAATAGGTGTAACCAAAACCACATAATCGTTCTCTTTCACAATATCACCTAATAAGGATTTGCTCACATAAGCAGTCTGAGGAATAGTGTTCTTCAATGATTCCACCACATAGTCGAGGTTATGAGGGTTCTTTGTACTGAAATTGATAGCCTCAACATTGGTGTAATTGCTGATTTCGTCGCAAACTGCTTTAGCTATTACTGCAATATCCGATTTGTTGTGAATCAGTATAAAAGGTATGTCGTAGTTTTTGAATTCTTTTATCAAGTCCGTTTCGTAGGAACCGAAAGTATTCTCAGCCAATATCAACACAGCACAATCAATGGTTTTCAGCACCTGCATGGTCTTCTCAACACGCTTCTTCCCCAACTCTCCCG
>Ga0194063_10001636_pt1 | contig 14388 bp, 15 predicted proteins | sample SepL3720m_MetaG_FD_155459 | JGI IMG/M metagenome (GOLD analysis project Ga0194063, IMG submission 155459) | Anoxic zone freshwater microbial communities from boreal shield lake in IISD Experimental Lakes Area, Ontario, Canada - Sep2016-L373-20m | ecosystem: Environmental > Aquatic > Freshwater... | reverse complement strand
AAAAATCCACACCACAAAACCACCACCGATTTTTTTAACGCCATGAACGCTAATCACCACCGTACTGCCTTCCGTTCCCTCTCAGCCTCACTCCCTTCCTTTTCCAGCCTTTCGTGAATTGGCCCTGAGCTGCTACTTAAAAAGGGTTTGCAGTGTTGCCGAGCAGAACTAAAATGTGTATTTGGGATTGTTGCCTCGCGCGATATTTCCTTCCGCCACCCAATGACACCTCACCGCATTTTGATCATCGATGACACCCCGGTCATCTGCAAATCACTTGAGGACCGCCTGCGAAGCAAAAGGCATTCGGTAACGACGTGTTCGTCCCTTGGGGAAGCTGAGAAGAAATTGGTGACAGGCGTGTTTGACCTGATTTTTTTGGATGTCGAGCTGCCAGATGGGGACGGCCGGGATTTGCTCGAGAGGATATCGGAGATTTCTCCCCGTCCGCTCGTGATCATGATCACAGCCAACGCGACGATCGAAGCGGTCGTCGAGTGCATGCGGTTGGGCGCGTGCGACTACATTACCAAGCCCTTTTCGATCGGGCAGATTGATATTGCTCTAAAAAAAGCGACCGACATCCAGCGGCAGGTCAAGGTGACGAACTTTCTCAATCGCGACCATGCCGATTCGCTCAAGATGATTGGGGACAGCCCGGCGATGCGCGACTTGAGGAACCTGATCAACCGGGTGGCGCGGACGAACGCGACGGTCATGATCTGTGGAGAAAACGGCACAGGCAAGGAACTTGTAGCCAACGAAATCTTTCTTCATAGCCAGCGAGTGGACCGTCCTTACATCAAGGTCAACTGTGCGGTTATCTCCGAGAAGCTGATAGAAAGCGAGTTTTTCGGGCATGAGAAAGGCGCATTTACAGGGGCAACCGAGCAGCGCGATGGGCGATTTGAACTGGCCGATGGCGGCACGATTTTGCTCGATGAAATCAGCGAGATTCCTATTGCCCTGCAGGCCAAGCTCCTGAGGGTGCTCCAGGAGAGAGAGTTCGAGCGGGTGGGTGGAAACAAAACGATCAAGGTTGATCTCAGAGTTCTCGCAACAACCAACCGAAACCTCATGAAGGCGGTCGAAAAAGGCGATTTTCGCGAGGACCTTTACTATCGCCTCAACGTCTTTCCGGTTTCCGTCCCGCCGTTGCGTGAGAGGACGGAAGATATCGAATCGTTGGCAAATTTCTTTTTTCAGATGGCGTCGAAGCAGAACGGGCTGAAGTCACCCGGCTTGGCCGACGGGGTCGTTGCCGGCCTGATGCGCCACCGGTGGCCCGGCAACGTGCGCGAGCTCCAGAATGTCATTGAGCGGGCGTGCATCCTTGGTGAGGACGGAAAGCCTATCACATTGGATTTGATGGGATTGCATCCAGATTCTCTCGTTCGACCCACGCCCGAGGCCGCACTCGCTTCCGAGTTTCCCGCTTCGGCCCCAGTCCCCATTTCATCCGCCCCCCCAGCTTCACCGGCAGTACAACCTCTCCATGAGGTGGAAAAAACGGCTATCTTTCAGGCACTTGAATCCACCGGAGGCAACCGCACGAAAGCGGCTGAAACTCTGCAAATCAGCATTCGTACCCTTCGAAACAAGCTAGCCGAATATCGGGTGCAGGGAATATTGCCTGAGGTGATGACAGAGGAGCCGGCCGATTGATTTTTTCGGGTTAAGCCCAAAGGGTAACCGGTCCGGCCGGGGCGGGAGCTTTGATGGCGGGAGCCCCCTTCGGCAATCCGCTCTGCGACTGGTTTCCGGCATTGGCGGAGAGCCCGCCGCCAGAGCGCCCCTGCCCGGAATTCTGCTGGCCTTCGCTCTGCTGTTCCAGCTGTTGGTCCCGGTTGGAGCCTTGCCCGTATTGGCCGCTGTTTCCCTCCTGCTGTCCTGGGGAAAAGTTTGCTTCCGCAAGACGGAGCCCACGCTCGCTGGTTTGGACTGCAAAGTCCGGCCACGATTTTTGAAGCGCTTCGCGAAGCTCCGGAGAGTCGGTTCGAATGGTGGCATGGATCTCCCCGGCGCGCAGCTCTACGCGAATTTTGACGTTTTCGTTATCGCGCATCGGAATGTCGAGATCGACCCGGCCCGGCTGGGAAGAGGACATCGCTTCCGCCGCCTCCCACACCTTTCCAAGGATGGGAGCGGCATCGATGCGCCCGGCTGCACCCGTTTCTGAAACCCGCGCTCCGGCCGAGGCTCCGGCAGCTCCTCCGGCTCCGGCGATGGCAGGCGTTCCGGAAATCGTTGAAGAAATATCAGGGCTTCGTGGCGTGACCGAAGTTGTTTTGGAAATTTCTCCAGAGACAGAGCTCTGCTGGCTATTAATGGCAAATGCCCCTCCGGACTCTTGGCCGGCCTCCTTGGATTTCGGTATGCGCAACCCGTTCTCGGCGGGGAGAGCATCGATGGCTCCCTTGTTCGCCTGGTCCTCTTTCGGTCCAGTGACAGGCATTCCCTTTAGGTTGACGGCTTGACTGGCCGTGATCGTCGCCTCTCCTGGCTGAGGATCCACAGGGGTTTTTTGCACGGACGAAGCCGTCGCCTGGCGTGCGGCCTTTGATTCGCGGCCGGTTTTCAGGAGCTGCTCGGCAAGAGCCGCTTGGCCGACGGTAGCCGGAGTTGCCTGTCCAGCTTGCTCTACGGCCGGGGCCTGTGCTCCGACGGGCAATGCTGATGGCTGTAATGCTGATGGCTGCTGCAGGGTTGCTGCATCTTTAGTGCCAGGAGCCGGAGTTCCCGGAACACCGGAGGGATCGATGCCGCCCGGAGCTTGTGGGCCGGCTTTTCCTGCGAGGAGCGGCATGGGACCCGAAGCGGTCTTGGGCTGGAGATCGGAGGGAAGAGGAGATACTGTAGCCGCGCCTGTTTCGGCCCCCGATGTGGGATTGGCAGTAGCTGATGCCAGATTCAGGCGAAACATCGGCCATGCCGGCTGCTGTAATGCTTGGCGAGCTGCCTGCTCGGCTGCTTGCTGGGCGGCCAATTGAGCTGCCGTCTGAGCTGTCTGATCCACCTTATCCGCTGCGGCATGGGAGGGATCGGACGAAGAGTCTTTCGTTTCGGAGGTATCTTCGATGGGTTTGTCCGTGTGTTTGACGGTCTGCCTGTCCGGCTGTTTGTCCTGCTGTTTATCGCTATGCCCGGAGCCTCGGTTATTTCTATCGATGAGGTCGTCGAAATCCCGTTTGTTACCTTTGGCCGCCTCGATGGAGGCCCTGCTCTCGGAGGAGGAGCCCGCAGAGGAGCTGGAGGAAGATGGGGCGGCGGGCTGTGGAAAAGAAGAGAAGGAGGAGGACGGGATCATGGTGTTTCCTTTTTGGAGTTTTCTTGTTTGAGAAGACGGAGCATTTCGGTGATGCGGGCGGCCCTTGCGCTGCCAGTGGTCTCATCTGGCCCGCCTTTGGGATCTTTGGGATCTTTGGAGTCCGCAGACATCTCGGAGAGGATGGATGCCACCATGTCCGGCTTCATCAAGGATAGGATTTTTACGATGATATCATCGTTCGTTTTACGAAAAATAGCCACCGCCTGCGGAGGTTTCATGATGGCGTAGGATTTCGAGAGCGCCTTGAGATTTGGTTTTTCCGCTTCCAGAAGCGTGACGACAGCCTTATCGATTTCGTCACGGATCGCCCCGACTTGTTCACGGACGCGTACCAATTCGCCTTTTTCGGCTTCGAGCTGTTTTTGCCAGATATCGAGGTCTTTCGCGCGGTCGCGGAGGGCTTGTCGTTCTTTGACGAGCTCCTCAGAAAGCGCTCCGATTTCAAGGGTCCAGAAGTCCCAGTTTTTCGGGACGAAGGAGGCCGTTTCTTCCTCCTGCTGTTGTTGTTTGAGAGATTCAACCAAAGGCATCCACCGGAAATAAAGGAGCCCGAATGCGACAGCGAAGCCGAGCAGGCAGGAAAGGGCAGCAGCGATGGCAAGCGATCTTGTCATTTTAGGTTTGCAGGAATTCCTCCCGGCCTTGGTTCAGCGCTTGAAACCTTTGAGAGTTCATTAAATCGTTGAGAACGTTTTCCTCTTTGCGGTCCTCCAAATATTGGCCGACCTTAAGCCATTTTTCGCGAAGCCGCACGAGAATTTCGTGTTCTCGCGAGGCCTCGACGACCTTCATTCGGCACGTTTGCACCTTGCGCTCGCATTCTTTAATCCGGCCTTGCAAGACGACAACCTGCTGCGTCAGGTAATGGTAGGACTGGCGGACCGATTGGGATTGAGATGCGCTTTGCACGGGGGCGGACGAACAGATCTGATCGGCGAGGGAGTTGGCCTCCCGCCCGGCCAGATCGCAGGCGAGCTGGGCAGCAGCGAGATCAACCAGAGCGCTCTGCAGGGCATTTTTTGCATCGTCCAAGGCGGCGGCGCGCAGATCGAGGACAGACTGAAGCCGGAACTTTTTAGCGTTCATGCGAGGATTTTTGCAAGGGCGGCAAAGCTCTCCCGACGAGAGCATTTCCCAGCAATTTTTTGGCGGAGGAAGCCCATGAACTCCGGGTGTTTGCGCACGGCCGAATCGAGCTTCTGATTGTGTCCGCTCACGTAGGCGCCAATAGAGATGAGATCTTCATTTTTTCGATAGAGGGCGAGGAGGTCACGAGCGTTGCCAGCCAATCCAATTTCCTCAGGAGTACAGACTTCATTGATCACGCGGCTCACGCTCTCGAGCACATCGATGGCAGGGAAGTGGTTGGCGGTAGCCATGGCCCGGCTAAGAACAACGTGTCCGTCTAAGATTCCTCGAACGGCATCGGCGATGGGCTCGTTCATATCATCGCCGTCGACCAGCACGGTATAGATAGCTGTGATCGATCCAAACTCGCCCATGCCGGTACGTTCCATGAGGCGTGGCAGCAGCGAAAAAACCGAGGGGGTATACCCACGGCTTGCCGGAGGCTCTCCGACGGCGAGTCCGATTTCGCGCTGGGCCATGGCAAAGCGGGTCACGGAATCCATCATAAAGAGGACTTTTTGGCCCTCGTCGCGGAAGTATTCGGCGATGGACGTTGCAAGGAGGGCCGCGCGCAGGCGGACGAGCGCAGGTTGGTCCGAAGTGGCGACAACGACGACCGAGCGGGCCATGCCTTCCGGGCCGAGGTCTTTTTCGACGAACTCGCGCAGTTCGCGGCCACGTTCGCCGACGAGCGCAATCACGTTGACCTCAGATTCAGCCCCGCGGGCGATCATCCCCAAGAGAGTGGATTTCCCAACTCCGCTGCCGGCGAAAAGCCCTACCCGCTGACCGCAACCGAACGGGGCGAAGACGTCAAGGGCCTTGACGCCCGTTTCGAATGGGGCGCTGATGCGCTGGCGTTTGAGGGGATTCGGAGGGGAATTGTGCAAGCGGCGGGTTGCGGAGGCCTCAAGGGGACCACGCCCGTCGATGGGTTGACCAAGGCCGTTGAGAATACGGCCGATAAGCGACTTGCCAACGCGGTGGTCGGCGCAGCGTCCCGTCGCGACAACAGAGCACCCAGGGTGGATTTGGTGCATTTCCCCAAGCGGCATCAGCAGCACCCGCTGGCCACGAAATCCAACGACCTCTGCAGACAGTTCAGACATTCTGTCCGAACGGATCTGGCACAGATCGCCCAAGGACACCTGCGGCCCTTCCGATTCGATGACCAAGCCAGTCACTTGAACCACCTCACCAACGCGATTGATCGGGTTAACGTCACGGATGCGCCGCAAGCAGCTTTCCAGAGCCGGATCAAGAGGGGAAGGGGCGGCGGTCATAACAGGGCGTTGGCGATGTTGTCGAGCTTGCCGGCCAGACGGGCGTCAATTGTCCCGAAGGGGCTGCAGGCAATACAATCCCCCGAGTGCAGACTGGGATCGGCGATCAACTCCATATCAGGGTAGCTGTGGCTAAACTCGTTAGCCAGCTCTTTCACTAAGGCGAGGTCATGGGGGCTTAGCTTCAACTTCACGGCCGGAGTGCCTTGGGCGATCTCGGCCAGTGTTTCATTCGCGATGGCCTTCACTTGAGCTGAGTCCAGCACAATTCCGGCGAGGGCGCGACGAGCCACTTCGAGGGCGAGGGCAGGAAGCGCCCGCCGGACTTCTTCGACCAAATTTCCGAACTGGTTTGAAATCGCTCGAAAGGTATTTTCCTGGAGGTTGGCAATTTCGGTTCGCTGCTCAAGGATTTGCAGGTTGAGGGCTTGGCTGGCCTCTTCGTAGCCCGTGCGGCGCCCTTCCTCCAGAGCAGCAACGAGGGCTTTTCCCTCCCCTGGGTCGCGGGCGAGCAGCGTGATCGTGATGGGCGGTTTGGTAAACCGCACGGATCTAGGCGACAATATCATCGGAATCAAGGTTAAGGACAATTTCGCCCGCTTCCGCCAATCCACTGATGATAGCGACGATACGATCCTGAGCCTCTTCGATATCGTGAATCCGGACGGGGCCCAGATTTTCCAATTCCTCCTTGAGCGACTCGGCCGCGCGCTTGGACAAACCGCCGAAGAGCGCTTTGCGGACTTTGTCGCTGGCATTTTTGAGGACCTTGCACATATCCGAACTCTCGACGGTGCGGAGGACTTTTTGAATATCGCCAGCCGACATCTTGGCCATATCCTCGAGGGAGAAAAGTTTTTTCCGGATCGCGGCAGCCAACGGGGCGTTGCGCTCCTCGATACGCGAGAGCAGGGTTTTGCTGACTTCGCGGTCCAGCGAGTTGAGGAGCTGAGCAACGGTATTGACTCCTCCGCGCCGGTGGATGTTGTGCTTCTGTGGTCCCGAGGCAATGCGCTTGCCCAATGAATGCAGAACCTTTCTGATCAGCTCGCTCGAGATGGGTTCCATCGAGCCCAGACGCTCGACAATTTCCTCCCGTTGCCCAGGCGCAAACAGGGGAAGGATCGCCGCGATTTTTTTTGGCTCAAGGTAGGAGAAGAGAAAAGAAATTGTTTGAGGCTGCTCCTCTTTGATCAGGCTGAAAATCTGGCGATTGTCCATGTTATCGAGCTCGCGCACGGCGTCGATCGAGTCGCCGGCCGGCAAGGCCTTGAGCATAATATTTGCCGCAACGTGGACGCCCTTGGCCTTGATGAGAGCCTTCTGGGCAAAAGGAACGCCTCCAAGTGTGGAGTTCAAGCCGCTGCCCAGCAGCGAGCAGAGGTCAGCGACCACTTTCTCTTGGAGATCAAAATCCACCACCTGCATGGCGGCCATTTCGCGCACCACGTCTTCGACTTCTTCGTCGCTAAACTGCTCCAGCAGCTGGCCCGCCTGCTCTTCGCCGACGGTAATCATAAATGCGGCGACTTTTTGGACTTTGCTCAGCGCGTCGTAATCTTGGGCGGTCATGAGGTTTTAGAGAGAGGAAGCTGGTTTTGCAGAGAGCCATTCGCGGATGGTCGCGCTGACGTTTTCAGGTTTCTGCCGGATCAAATCGTTGAGCAGCTCCGGGGAGATTTTGTGGTTCATTGTTTGCGGCAATAAATGCTGCTGGGAGCCGGTCTCTTCTTCGATCAGCTCAAAAGTGATTTGTTCCGGTTTGGTTTTGTTAATCGTCCGGAAGAAGATAAGGAAGACGACCGCCGCCAGCAAGAGCGCAGCCCCCGGACCGGCAAAATCTTTCAGGCTGCCTAATGTGCTCTCAGGAACGACGCTGGCAGTCGCGACCCGGGCGAAGGGAAGCTCCGTGATCGAAACCATCTGCTCCAGATCCTTCGGCGTGCGGACGGTGATGCCGAGCGCGTTGGCCACCATTTGGCGGAGCTTGTTGGTTTCTTCCGGCGTGCGCGGCGTAGGTTGGCTGCCTTCTGCGGCTGCTGGCGGCCTGAGAAAAACGGCCGCCGTCACCCGGGTGATGGCCCCAGGGTTTTTTACGGTATTTGTCGTTGTCCGGTTAATTTCGTAATTTTGAGTGCGGGAGGTCTTTGTGGTGGTGCTATTTTTGGTGGGTTTTCCACCGCCTTCGGCGCCCGCAGCGCCTTGCGCCGGCGTGTTTGCGGCAACTCCTGCCGCCCCGCCGCCGCTGCCATCTGATTTTTCCAGGGTGCTGGTGTTGTCTTCGGTCAGATTTTCTGTGCGGGCGATCTGGTTTTCCGGATCGAATTTTTCTTCGACGACTGTGGCGCTTTCGGAGTTGACCTCTGCGGCAACCCTCACGACCGCATTGCCGATCCCAAGGACAGTGGACAGCATCGTTTCGACCTTCGTGCCGAGGTAGTTTTCGATTTGCTGGCGGTATTTCATCTGGCTGGAGGATGAGCCCAGCTGAGGATCGCTGTTAAGTTCCTCAGATAAAACCTGTCCCAGGTTGTCCACCACGGAGACATCCTGCTGCCGAAGCCCCTGGACCGAATTGGCAACAAGCGACCTGATCGAGCTGATCGAGGAAACGTTCAGAGAGGTGGTGCCGGTGTCCACAAAGACCGAGGCGGTCGGGTGGGTCTCATCGCCCCGCAAGAGAAGGCGGTTCTCTGGGACAACAACCAAAACGCGTGCAGACCGCACCCCCTGCACCTGCGAAATGGTCCTGGCGAGCTCGCCTTGGAGTGCTCTGAAGTAGTTCGTCCGCTGAACGAAATCGCTGATGCCAAAGTTCGTGCGATCAAAGATTTCGAATCCGACGCCCCCGCTGGTTGGGAGCCCTTTGGCGGCGAGGTCCATGCGTGCCTTGTAGACCTTATCGCTGGGGACATAGATCGACCGCCCGCCGCCGCCGATTTCGTATTTGATCCCGCCCTCTTCCAGCGCGGAAAGCACTTGCCCGGCCTCTTTCTCAGCCAGGCCTCCGTAGAGCAGCTTCATTTGTGGCTTGTTCGACCAGAGCAGCAGAGAAATCATCCCGCCCATTACCAAGATGCCGGTAAGGGCGATGCTGATTTTCTGGTTCAGGCCCAGCTCGCGCCAGATCAGGGAAAACTGATGGAGTACTTGTTTCATGGTGAAAGGTCTAGTGCTGAGGGTCGGTTAATTGGCAGAGTTTGGTCAGACCTGTGAGCGCATCAGCTCCTGGTAGCTCTCAACCAGCTTATTGCGCAGCTCGATCATGCTGGAGAACCCGATGCTGGCCTCTTGGTTGGCGATCATCGCCTGGTGCAAGTTGGTCGTTTCTCCGGAGATGACCTTGTTGCGTTCTGCCGTGGCGGTTTTGATCTGGGTATCGACCTCGCCGACAAAGTTGCCGATGGTTTTTCCAAAGGATTGCGTGATGCTCGTGGAGGCACCTGTCTGCGAAGCGCCCGTTCCCGCAAGCTTTTCGAGCTGTGGGGCAGGCATGCTTAAGGTTTGCTGGAGTTGCCCGGTAAGGGGGCTGGCGATGGAGGCGATAGAGCTCATGGCGAGAATTGAGGGATGAGGTTATGAAACAATGTTTACCGGCCGATGCCTAAGGCTTGTGAGGCCATCTGGCGGGAGTTGCGAATGACGGCCAAGTTGGCCTCGTAGGAGTGGCTGGCGGACATGAGGTCGACCATTTCGTAAGCCAGGTTCACGTTCGGCATGGTTACCATACCGGCTTTGTCTGCTGCGGGGTGGGCGGGGTTATAATACGTGGCCCCGGGAGTCTTATCCTTGGTGACAGCTCCAACTTGCACTCCTCCCGCAGCGCCAAACGTCTGGTCAGCGACAGATTGGAATGAAACGATTTTGCGCTGATAGGGGAGGCCGTCGGGCCCCTTGGTGGTATTGGCATTGGCGATGTTTTCCGCGACAATGTCCATGCGGAGCTTTTCCGCATTCAGGGCGCTTGAGGTTATGTTGGCAGCAGAGAGAACGTCCATAGGTGGGGGAGATGGTTATCGGGTTGCGATCTTGTTTAAACGGACTTTCCTGTAATGGCCGCCCGCATCTGGCGGTAGGAGCCGTTGAGGAATTGGGTCAGCACCTGGTAATTGGTCGAGTTCGAACTCATCTGAAGCAGCTCGCTGTCGAGCTCGACATTGTTTCCGTCCTTGCGGGTCGTGAGGGCATTGGGATCCTTTTCGATGGTGGGCTTCACGTCGGAAAGGCTAAAGCTGGAGTCGCTTTTTATATGGTTCAGCAGCTCCTGCTCAAAAGTTTTGCTCACCTGCACCCTCTTGTAGCCTGGCGTGGTGACGTTGGCGATATTAGCAGCGAGAACCTGGTGCTTGACGACGGCGACGTCCAACATCATTTTTGTTGCTCGATAATCTGCGCTGCCAAACATCGAGTTTACAATTTCCATGAGACCCCTCATAGCAGAATGCGTGCCAACGCATCACACACACATCACAACATGCTGTTTGTTAGAGATGTATGAATCTATTTACATTCTGAGCATCGTAACCGCAGCTGCCATACTGCTTAATTAAGGCAAAACGGCTTCTGAAACGGAAAATTCTTCCGGTTTCCCCCGCTTTTTCTGGCAAAGTTGGTCCGGCACTTTTTGCCTGATGGGTCCGGACAGATATCGACGGCAAAATCTGCCTGCTCTCAGTGGAACCGAAGACGCTTTCCTTAAAGCGCTTCAAGAATCTCGAACGGCCGTGCATTTTACGACATCACAAGCCATCATGCTTTCCATTAAGTTGTTACAACTGTTTTTATACCCATTTTCGCACTCCTTTTCCAGTCAATTTGAGCGTGATGGCACGCCCTATGCTTTACATGAATTCAAATCCCAGAAAATGCTTGAAGGAATCTACAATAATGCGGCCAACCTGAACATGATCGAGCAGTGGCAAGCCTCGATCTCCCAGAATTTGGCCAACAGCCAAGCCTCTGGCTTTAAACGCTCGCAGTTCAGCGTCAACTCAGCCCCCAGCGCCAAGACATCTACCGGAGGCAGCCCGGCCAGCCAGCCCATAAGCCAAAGCCGCATCGACCTCAGCGCGGGCTCGATCCGCCAGACGGATAAGAACACGGATATCGCGATCGACGGGCCAGGATTTTTCCAAGTCCAAGGCCCCAAGGGCCAGACGCTTTACACCCGCAACGGCGAGTTCCATTTCAATACGGAAAACACCCTTGTGAACGCAAGCGGGCAGCCTCTCATGGGAGAAGGTGGCCCTATTGTCGTCGACCCCGAAAAAGGACAAATCACCATCGCCAAGAACGGAACAATTTCCCAAGGCAAAAACACCTTGGGCCACATTCCCCTTTATGACTTTGCCAAAGGCGAGGCAGACCTCACTCAAATTGCCGGCGGCTTTGTGGCCAAAAAAGGCGTTGTTCCCACCCAAGTCGAGAAGCCCACGGTCGTTCAAGGAGCCATCGAAAACAGCAATGTTTCTCCGGTTACGGAAATGATCAGCCTCATCATGGTCTCCAACGCCTACCAGTCTTCGCAGAAGCTCATGAGCTCGCACGACTCATTGATGGGTCAAGCCATCCAGACTCTCGGCGCACCCCCAACAGCCTAATCCCTTAACTAAAAGCATACTATGATTCCTTCCCTACATTCCAGCGCCACCGGCATGGAGGCCCAGCAGCTCAATCTGAATACCATTGCCAACAACCTGGCAAACGTGAGCACCACCGGATTTAAGAAAAGCAAAATCGAGTTTGCCGACATGCTCTACTCGCACCAAAAGGAACAGGGCACGGAAGTCGGCGGCGGCAATACCCTTCCCGTCGGCACAGAGATTGGAAGCGGCAGCCGGGTCGTCTCAACCTCCAAGGTCTACACTCAGGGGCAGCTCAGCCAAACCGGTGGAAATCTCGACCTGGCCATCGACGGCGATGGATTCTTCCAAGTCGTACGTTCTGACGGCAGCTTTGCTTACACCCGGGACGGAGGATTCAAGATCTCGGCCGAAGGGAAAGTTCAGACCAAAGATGGAAACAATGTCACTTTCCCAACGCTGGATCCTAAAGCCAGCTCGGTCACCATCGCGCCCACTGGCGAGGTCACGCAGACGGTCGCAGGAGTGACATCCTCCGTCGGAACGATGGAGCTGGCCCGGTTCAACAACGCCGCCGGGCTGCGGAGCGTCGGAGGCAACCTCGTCGAGGAAACGACGGCCAGCGGCACGGTCACCCTTGCCCAGCCCGGCGCATCATCCTTGGGCAAAGTAAACCAAGGCTACCTTGAAACCTCCAACGTTAATGTGGCCGAAGAAATGGTGAATATGATTCTTGCCCAGAGAGCCTACGAGATCAATTCGAAGGCCATTCAGACCTCCGACCAAATGCTCCAACAAGTCAACCAGATCAAACACTAGTGAAAACCCCGCTTTACATCCTCCTTGTCGCCGCCACGTCAGGGGCCATCCAGGCCAACGACCTGGCTTCCATCCTCGCCCCGCTCACAAAACCGGCAGCCCCGGAAGCGCCTGCGGCTGCCTCAGCTCCTGCGGCCGACCAGTCCCTGATCAGCGAGACAGATCTCGCCGCCGCACTTTCCCGCGAGCTGAAAGCCCAACTCTCCTTGGAAGGCGACCTTCGCTTGTCCCTCACCCAACGGTGGGCTTCCCCAAACATGCCCGCCAACGCCCCTTGGGACGTGAAGGTCTTGCAGTCGCCGTCGGGAGGCCTGACCTCGACCTCGCTGATCCGCTTCCGCATTGATTGTGCAGGCCAGCGGATGGGAGAGTGGCAGATGGTTGTGCGAGCTCAGCTGCTGCGCCCGGTTTGGACGGCCTCTGCGCGTGTGGCCCGCAGCCAAGCGCTCGACGCCTCGACCTGCCAGAAGGTTCAAGTGGATATGCTCCGCGAGAAGCAGACCCCCGTGACAGCCGAAACCGACATCACGGCCTACGAGGCCAGCCAGCCTCTCACGCCGGAACAAATCCTCACCTGGAAAGATATCGCTCCCCGCCAAGCCATCCGCAAAGGACAGCTCGTCGAAGTGATTGCCGCCGAGGGCGCCATGAACATCACCATGAAAGGGACGGCCATCACCAGCGGGTGCATCGGAGAAAACATCATCGTTCGCAACCTCGACAGCCGCCGGGATATTTCCGCCCGGGTCGTGAATAGCGTGAGTGCCCGCGTCAACTTTTAGCACATTATGAAAAACCATTCCTTAACCGTCAGCCTCCTTGCTGGCATGCTGCTGACCCTCGCTTTTCCCGGCGCCTCCAGAGCAGGATCCCTCTGGGTAACTGAGAAAAACAACGAGCGCGGGATGTTTGGCGACCGCACGGCCAGAGACATCGGCGACCTCATCACCATCGTCGTCTCTGAATCGACCGTTACCACCAAGGCGCAGGAGATTAAAACCTTCAGCACCGCCACCAACGGCTGGGGCGCATTCGTTTCCGGACTCCTCAATCAGTTCCTGCAGGCAGGCGGCCAGGCGGCAAAACTTGCCTTGGCACCAGTAGCCGCAGCGGGCGCAAGCGGCAACTCAACGGGAGGAAACGCCACCGCCGCCCCAGTCTCCCCACTCACCGCAGTCAACAACGTCACGATCCCAACGTTCGACCTCACCGCCAAAAGCGACTTTGATGCCGGCGGATCAACAACCGACCGGCTCACGGCCGACAACCGCACAACGGTCACCGTTGTCGACGTCCTTCCCAACGGCAACCTTGTTGTGGAAGGAGGCAAGATTATCCGCATCGGGAAAGATACCCAGTACGCCTCGATGCGCGGAATCGTCCGGCCGCTTGATGTCCAGAGCGACAACACCATCCTCTCGACCCAGATCGCCGATGCCCAAGTTGAGTTTGTCCCGGCTGGCGACCTCACCGAGGCGCAGAAGAAGGGCTGGCTCGCACGCTTTTACGACAAGGTTAAACCCTTCTAAAAAACTAGAGACTTCCTATTATGAAAAAGATACTTTCACTGCTGCTCTCCTTCCCCTTGCTCGCTGCTGTCCAGGCGGGCTCGTCATCTTCGAATGAGGAGAGCCCCCTGACGCTGACCCAGACAGGCGGCTCCCGCCTCAAAGATCTCACCAGCATCGAAGGCGCTCGCGATAACCAGTTGACCGCCTACGGGTTGGTGGTCGGCCTGGCCGGATCTGGCGATGGCACGCTCACTGAAACGCTCCAATCCATTGCCAACATGCTTAAGCGCTACGGAGTCAATGTCCCGGCAACCTCCCTCAAATCCGGAAATGTCGCCGCAGTCATGATTACTGCAAATATCGGCGCTTTCGCTAAGGCCGGCTCCCGTATTGATGTGACTGTTTCCTCGATCGGCGATGCAAAAACGCTGCAGGGCGGAGTGCTTGTACAAACCCCAATGCTCGGCGCGGATAACACCGTGTATGCAGTCGCCCAAGGAGCAATCGCCGTTGGAGGCTTCCTCGGAGGGGCAGGAGGAGCTGGCGGGGCCACCGTCCAGAAAAACCATCCTACCGTGGCAACGATCCCTAATGGCGCCATTGTCGAACGCGAAATTCCAACAACGGTCGTCCACAACGATACCGTCAACTTTCTTCTGCGTGATCCCGATTTCGTTTCCGCCGCCCGCATGGCCGAGGTGATCAACCAGATGTTTCCCAACACGGCCGTCGCGCAG
>Ga0194063_10001635_pt1 | contig 14391 bp, 13 predicted proteins | sample SepL3720m_MetaG_FD_155459 | JGI IMG/M metagenome (GOLD analysis project Ga0194063, IMG submission 155459) | Anoxic zone freshwater microbial communities from boreal shield lake in IISD Experimental Lakes Area, Ontario, Canada - Sep2016-L373-20m | ecosystem: Environmental > Aquatic > Freshwater... | reverse complement strand
GGTTATAAGAAAATAATGGCTAACAGACCGATGCACTTAACTCCCATGCCTTCGGCACTTTTGGCACGTCGCCTGCGGAGCAGGCTTTGGTGCCAAAAGCAAGTGGGAGCAAGTGATCGGGGACGTTCGGCATAAAAATATATATGCTACGCCGCTTATTTTGGAGTTTCCTCGCCGCTTGCGTAGGTGCTTTCTCTGCATTTGTTTTGGCATTGTGCCTTTATGGCACGCGCAGTCTGCTTGGCATATTCCAAAGCATGATATTGATCATCCTGCTTTTTACTGCCTACGCGTGGCTGGTCTTCATCCTTCCTCTTACTCTTTGGTTTAAGGAAGACAGCAACATATACCGTTTCCAATACTCAATCCCACTAGGAATCTTTCTCTCAATCGTTGCGTTTTCGCTATATATTGTCGGAATTGACCTTTTCATGCATCGTCCTTCAACCCTCATGATGGTTTTTTTATCCGGACGATCTTCTCTCATTCTACTATTTCCCACGCTTTTTGGCACATGCGCTGCGACGGCGCTAAGCATTTTAGCTAGACATATTAGAAAAAGCCGAACAAGCTCGTGCAGTTAATCGCTGGCCGTTAGGAGTTTCGATGAACACCGATCCGACATACCACCGCTCAGGCACAGGGCCTGCGAAGAGCAGAGCAGGCCGAGCGCCTTCGCTCCCATTCTCTGCGATCCACCCGCCCCGCCAGCCAGCGATACCTGACGAGGGACGTTCGCCAGAAACATATGCCTCCGGCGACACCTCATTTTGAAAGCCACACACCACGCCAAGGAATATGGCGTGACGCGATGACGATCCGGACCACGGAGGCCAGGCAGCAAGAATATCCAGAGGCCGAGATTACTACGACCGCCAAGCCGGACCGCCGAGATCCTTGCCACAGCAAAAATATGCCAGAGGCGCGGCCTGAAATGATTTCCGGTTTTCCCACCCCCACGCTTGCTACCACCCGCCTCTAAAAGGCATATTTCAATGCACTTCCTTTTTGAGTTCCTTGGCCGGATACTTTTCACCCTGTTGCTTCTTCCCATTACTTGGATCGTCGTATCCCCATACATCTTGATCGCTGCTTTTTTTACTGGTAGGCCATATTGGGAGGCCGTTGGCGATGGCTATAGCAATGCGACTGATTTCTGGAGGGACATTCTGACCTCGATATGAGAAGAAAATATGCGAACGGGCCGGTGCAACGGGCCGGTGCAGTTAATCCCCATGCCTTAGGCACTTTTGTCATTCCTCCTGCTTTTTCCGCTTCGCGGGCAGGAGCCATGCCAAAAGCAAGTGGGGATACCTGACCGCTGAGGTGGATCAAAGCCGGAAGCGCACCTCGCGCACGATCTTCTTGCCGAACCGGGCCTGTAGCTTGTCGAGGATTTCGCGCTTCCACGTGCGTTCGAGCTCGTAGCGGACGCTCGGCTGGATGACCTGCACGGTCAGCGTCCCGCCCGCGAGCCCCGACGGAATGGAATGTTGGGCGAGAAAATCCCCCACGACCTCGCGCCACGCGTCGGTGACCTGCTGCTCGCAAAGCCGGTCGGCCAGGCCGAGCTTCGGCAGGATCTTCTGCAGGAGATCCGCCACCGAGGCGCAGTGGTCGCGCTTCGGCTTCGGCTCATCAAGCCCGCGCCACTCGGACAATACTTTTCGGCGCAGGGAAGCGGGTGACATGAGACAGGAATTTTAACCCCGGAGGAAAAAAGAGCACGGAGAAAAATATGCGGGGCGACATCCTTTTCCCCGGAGCGTGTCTCCTGAAAGAAAAAAGGCCCGCGGAGAATTTTCCGCGGGCCTTTTTTCAAAGGATCCGGTTATTCGCCGTCGCTGCCGATCGCCTCGACTGGGCAGCCTTCCAGCGCCGCCTGGCATTGGGTCTCTTCGTCGGGGGAATCCGGCTGCTTGTAAACATACGTATGCCCGCCGTCGTCGTTGCGCTTGAAATTCGCCGGAGCGGTTTCGCGGCACAGATCGCAGTCGATGCACTGGTCGTCCACGTAAAATTTTCCGTTCGCGTTTTCTTTGTATTTGTTTGTTGAGTCGGCCATTTGAGTGAATTGTTGGAACGCGAAGCTTGGGGATCCTCCGCCAGATTGCAATCGTTTTTTCTCAAACCCCCGATATTTTGTCCCACCATGCAAGCGAATCCGAAGATCCCGTCCCGATCCGGCGGCCGCCTCAACGACCGGTCCCGCCTGTGAATGTGGAGGAAAAAGTTGCGCGGGTGGGAGAAATCATCCGGCTTCATGCGCCGCTGATCATCGCGTATTCGGGCGGGGCGGACAGCACGTGCCTGCTGGCGCTTGCGGTGCGGGCCGCGGGGGACGGGGTCCTTGCCGCGATCGCGGACAGCCCGAGCCTTCCGCGCGCGGCGCTCGCGGAAGCGCTGGCTGTCGCCGCGCGCATCGGCGCGAAGGTCGAGGTGATCTCCACGGCGGAATTCGAGAGCGAAGACTACCTGAGCAATCCGGCAAACCGGTGCTACTTCTGCAAGGCCGCGCTTGTTTCCGCGCTCGAAAAAATCGCGTGCGGGCGGGGGTTCCGGGCGATCGCGTATGGCGAGAACGCGGACGATCCGGCGGATCTGCGGCCCGGCTCCCGGGCGGCGGCCGAGTTTCATGTCCTTGCCCCGCTGAAAGCCGCGGGAATTTCCAAGGCCGAGGTGCGGGCGATTTCCCGGCAGCTCGGCCTTCCCACCCACGATGCTCCCGCCCAGCCGTGCCTCTCGTCGCGCATCCCCCACGGCACACGTGTCACCGCCACCGCGCTCGCCCTGATCGAAACTGGCGAAGCCTTCGTGCGCTCACTGGGCTTCCGGGTCTTCCGCGTCCGCTATATTGAAGGCCCGCCGCCCCGCGCTCGCGTGCAGATCGCGCCGGAGGAAATGGCATCGCTTCCCGCCTGCGAGGCTGCCCTGCGCGAAGGCCTCGCCGCGGCCGGGTTCGCATCGGTCGAGATCGACCCGCAGGGCTACCCCTCGAGCGGCCGGGTCGCGATGAACCACCGCCCCGCATGATGCCGCAATTCCGCCAGCGGATCGCCTCGCACAACCGCCACGTCGTCATCGCTGCCCTCCTGAGCCTTTTCGGGGCCTGGCTGGCATGGACGGTCGCCTATGCCTTCGTCGTGGGAATCGTCATGGGGATGCTCACCGTCGTCCACGGGCAGGAGGTCATCGCCGGAGAGATGCTCCTCGGACTTCCGGCATGGCTCCATCCCGCCGTCCTGCTTGCCGCCTTGGTGAGCCTCGTGTGGGAGGCGGTGGATGAACGGAAAAACCGTTTCCATCCGGTCAGCGACCGCGCGGTGATCGGATGGCACATCCTCGGGGACATCCTCCTTCTGCCGGCGCGGCTGACATTCGGGATCGGGCACCAGTTCGCCGCGATCATCCGCCTCAACCGCTCCGAAGAGGACGAGGCGTTCCGGCTTCTCGGGCACATCCATGCCGAAAAGCGCTGCCCGTCGCACTCGCTCGGCGCATGGTTCCCCAATCAAAAACGGCTCCACAAGATTTTGGTGGCCCTCCAACTGGCTGGCTGGACCGACCTCCTCCGCACGGAGGCTGGCTGGATTTACATCGTGCGCAGCACCGAGGCTGCGGAGCTTGACGCCATGTTCGCCGACGGGGAGGAAGCTTCCGAACCTTTACCCGGGGAGGAGTAGAGCCCGCGGGTTCGGCCATTGATCTACTCCGCCTGGGCGGCTTTGTAGAGCGTGGCGTATGGGCCGTCCCGGGCGAGAAGTTCCGGCCCGGAGCCGTCCTCGACGAGCTCTCCATTTTTTATCACGAGGATCCTCCCGATCCCGTGCACGGTCGAGATCCGGTGCGTGACGATCAGGGTCGTGCGCCCGCGCATGAGGTCGCCGATCGTCTCCATGATCGCCTGTTCGGTCGTGGGATCGAGGGCGCTGGTCGGCTCGTCGAGGAGTAGGATCGGCGCGTCCTTGAGAAATGCGCGCGCGATCCCGATCCTCTGGCGCTGCCCGACGCTCAGGTGGCCGCCCCGCTCGCCGACCGGACTGTCGAACCCCTGCGGCATCTGCATGATGAAATCGTAGGCCTGCGCCCGGCGCGCGGCCTCGAGGATCTCCGCTTCCGTCGCGCCCGGCTTCCCGTAGGCGATATTTTCGCGAACCGTCGTGGAAAAGAGCAGCGTGTCCTGGAGAACCATCCCGATGTGCGAGCGCAGGCTTTTTTTCGTGATGCTGCGGAGGTCGTGCCCGTCGAGCGAGACGCTCCCCGAGCCCGGATCGTAAAACCTCGGGACCAGGCTCAGCAGCGTGCTTTTTCCCGTGCCGGTGCCGCCGACAAATGCCACCGTCTGCCCGGGCCGGATCTCGAACGACAGGTCTTTGAGGATAACCCGCCCGGTGGCATATCCGAACGAGACGCCGGAAAAAGTGATCCGGCCTTCCGCATTTTCCAACTGCTGCGCGCCGGGGGCATCGGGCACGTCGTTGTCGCGGTCGAGAACCTCGAAGCACCGCGCCGCGCCCGCCGCCGCACCCTCGAGCGCCCAGGCCGTGTAGGTGAGCTGCTCGAGCGGCTGGTAGAGCATCATCAGATACGAGGAAAACACGAGGAGGTCGCCCAGCGTGAACGCCTCGCCCGGCGCCATCACCTGCAGCGAGCCGATGTAATACATCAGCGCCGTGCCGACCGCCATGAGCGTGCCCACCACGAGCGCGCTCGCCACCGAGGTCATGTTCAGGCGCATGTTTGCCTCGAGGCTCTGCGCGGCCCGGCGGCGGAACTGCCGGATCTCGAACGCCTCGCGCCCGAACGCGTGAACCATCCGGATCTGGCTCAAGCCCTCCTGCGCGAGCGTCAGCAGGTCGCTCTCGCGCTCCTGGATCGTCGTCGATTGCCGGCGCACCCGCTCGGCGTAGTGGCGGATCGCCCACACCACAAACGGCAGGATCGCAAGCGCGGCAAGCGTGAGCGGCCAGTTCATGCGGAACATGATGATCAGCGCGCTGACGAGCATCACGAGCGAGGACAGGATCGTCGCGAACCCTTTGTTGTAGATCGTCTGGATGCTCTGCGAGTCGTAGGCGACCCGGAAGCTCGAGTCCGCGCTCCGGCGGGCGTCGTGAAACTTCAGCGGCAGCGCCTGCAGCGCCGAGTAGAGGTCGGTGCGAAGCTCCAGCAGCGCCCGCAGGCCGACGCGGATGAAAAGGTAGTTCGAGGCGAGATTCACCAGCCCGGCCAGCACGCTGATGACGACCATCGCGAGCGAGAAGCCCAGGATCGCCCCCGCGGGATTCGCGTCCCCGAACAACCGGTGGACAACCGCCCGCGCCTCCGAGGTCCCGCGCGACGGGTCGAGGACGCCGTCCACGATATACTTAAACGGCCACGGCTTCAGAAGGTTGAAGGCGATCGCCGCGAGCGTCAGCGCGACCCCGCCCAGCGTCGGCCAAATGAACGGCCGGAAATACCGCAGTGCCCTCGCGTAAATGTTCACCCGTCTGTGCTAACCCTCCCGCGCCCCCTTCGCAAGCCGATTGCCGGAGGCTATTTCGACGGCTCTTTCTTCAGCGCCTCCTGCAGCGAGCTCACCTCCTGCTTCAAGGCCTCGGGGTTTTCCCGCTTTTGTTTTTCCACCTGCCGGACGATCGCGTGGACGGTGTCCTTCAGCTGCTCGACAGCCAGCAGCTTCAAAAGCGGGGCGATCGCGGAGCCGGGGGTCGCGAGGTTCGTGTAGCGGATGGCCGCCCCGTCTTGGAACCCCTCGATCCGCAGGCTGCCCTCGCTGGCTTTTGTCTGGATCGCGCGGAGCAGGACCCACGACACACAATAGCTGCCGTCCTCGCCGGCCGTCAGCGAATTCCTTGCGGTGTAAAATTCGTCGGGAAAAAAAAGCGGGATATCGATCCCGTAATCCACATCGAGCACGCACGGGGACGGACGGTTGGAGATGTTCGACTTGAAAACTTTCGGGATGTATCCCTTGGCCTCCCGGTAGTCGAAAAAGACGGCGGCGACCTCCTCGGGCGTGGCGCGAACCTTTTGGTAGAGCTTGACCCGTGGCCACGGTTTTCCCTCGACCTCCTGCTTGATCACGACCTGCTCGCCGCGCGCGACCTGGTCGAGTTGGGCCTTGTCCAGATCGTCGAGCAGGGATTCTGCGGAGAGCAGCCGGGCGCAGGCGATGAGTGCAATCAGGGGCCGCGTGTTCATCTCCGGAAATCAAACCCAAGGTTGCGCGATGATGCAAGAAAGGATAGTTTGTTTTCTGCCATGAATGATTTCCTCCGCCCCTGCAACTGTGTCCAACCTGACGAAAAAGATTGCGAGAAGTGCATGGAGGAGGCCGGCCCCGTGAAGGCGCCGGCCCCGTGCATTTGCCAGCAGGCCGGAAAGCACGCCGATCCCGCCCGCCCGGCTTCCGCCAGCCCCCCCTCGTGCGCTGGCAGCCCGCCGAAGGCCGACGTCCCGTCGGCCCACATCGCACGATGAGCCCATAGCGCCGACGTCCCGTCAGCCACCGCCAGTCCCCTTCGTGCGATGGCAGCCCGCCGAAGGCCGACGTCCCGTCGGCCCCACATCGCTTGACGTGGGGTCAGTCATTTTCCGCACATCAACTATTTTCTGGGAAGGGATCAGGAGTTCTGGGATCCTCGTGCGTCCCCGGAAAATACCAATGGAGCGGGGACGCCCTCGTCCCCGTGGTCTGTGCGGACGGGTTCCGGTATCGGGCCGGAGGCCCTGCCTCCCGGCAATTGTTGAACTTAACCCAAGTTTCTTACGGCAGGGCTGGAACCCGCATGAAACCTAGGGGGTCGCGCCAAAGGCACTACAAAGTCGTCAGTCATTTATCACGGATTTTTTGGCCAGGAACGCGTTTTTCCATTCGATCCCCAGGCTTTTGTAAACCAGGGCCTGCTCGGCATCGGGCACTCCGGCTTTGCGGATTTGGATGAGGCGTCCGTCTGCGAGCGGGAGCGAGGTGGTCGTCAGGCTGTGGGTGCTCAGGAGCCCCCGCACCGTGATCCAGTCTCGCATGTCGCCGAGGGGTTCGAGCTTGCGGCGCACCCAACACAGCAGATGGTAGGCGAGCACGCTGATGAAAATATGCCCGCCCACGCGGCCCTCCAACTGGTGGAAGTTCGGTCGCAGTCCCAGCGAGCCTTTGAGCATGCCAAACCCATCCTCGGCTTTGAGCAGAGTCATATAAAGGGACCAGAGTTGCGGGGCTTGCAGGGTCTTGTCGGTCTTCAAAACATAGTCACCGCAGAGCGAGAGCGCGTCCCGCATTTTCCCCTCGTCGCGCGAGGCCGTGAACTTTCCATCCCGGTAGCCGAGGGAGTAGAGCCCGGAGAGGCGCGGATGTTTTTTCAGGAGCGCGCCAATTTTGCGCTCGATGGCATCGGGCTTTTTGAGACGGCCGCTTTCGATGCGTGCCCGCAGGGTTTTTACGCCGGCAAGAAAGCGCGCCTCGGCTTTTGAAACCATCGCCTCCTCCTTGAGCCGCCGCTGCGCGCTGCGGCAGAGCACGAGATGGCTGTCGGGATCCTGCGGGTCGGCGATCTTGCGAACCTCGACCTTCTGGTCGCTCTCGCGCCCGGGAAGCTCCTCGAAAATCTCTTTTTCAAAAACCTCCGCATACTTCGCGCCGCTGCCCCGCGTGATGTTGACCACGTAGCTGTAGCCGCGTTCCTTGAGCATCGCGAGGTTGGCTGCCGAGGCGAATCCCGCGGCGAAGATCACCACCGGCTTCAAAGTGCCGTCCGGGACTTCTAGGTGATCGAGCGCGGCTTCGAGCGTTTTGGTGTCGGCGATGTTGCCTTCGAAAACCTCGTGCGCCAGCGGCAGCCCGTGCTCGTCGAATGCCATCCCCACGGCCCCCTGCCGGCAATCGTTGCGCTTCTGCTTGTTCTTGCCGTGGCGGGCCTTCGGATTCCTTTCGCAAAGCCCTTCGAAGTGGGTGTTGGTCACGTCGTAGAGGATCACGCTGCGGCTCAGAGAAAAGAGATCCGCCTCGTGTGCCCGCAGCTTTTTTTCGATCACCTTGCGGCGGGCGAGCAGGGCGTCGCTCGTGTGGTAAAGCCGGTCTTTGGAGGTTTTTGTCAACCGAACTCCCAGGATCTCGGGCACGTCGGTGCGGTGGGCCCAATCGATGAGAGCCCATTCGCTCAGGGGTTTGATCAGGCGGTTGGCAACCATGAGCTCCGCGGTGGCGATCTGGCTGGCGTTGAGCTCCATCTCTTCGAGCATCGGCATGAACCCCAGCTCCTTCCAAGCTTGGAGCGCCACGAGCTGGGGCCCGAGTTGCACGCCGCCACCGGTAGAAATTTTGTCGAGGATCACGCCGTCCACGGTGGCACCTATGGGCGGTTTGGCCGACTTCGAGCGCCCGAGAAGTTGCACGATCCGCGCCACCCAGGCGGCCGCCTCTGGCGACAATTGAGAGGCGAAGAAGTCCTGAGTTCCCTGCAAATATTCCTCGACCGCCTGCGCGATGCGGTGCTTTTCGCCTTCGGGAACTTGAGCGTCTCCCAGCGAGACAAGGATGCGCTGGCGCGGCCGCCCATCTGTATTGCGATAGGAATGAACGAGTTGCACCAGTGGAGTGCCCTTGATTGGGTTAGGAACGGATCCCAGTGCCATTCCCCCCGTCCCCGTTCCCACTCCACCAGGGACGTTAACAAATAATGTCCCACCTGGGACAATATTTGTATGCAATCCAGATGATTCTACTGGGCAGGTTATTGCGGATGGCTCATTTCGCAGGAAGACGGCGGCTTTTTCTACATCAGGGAATTTACAAAAAATGTCCCAGGTGATATATTATTTGTAAATGATTTGGCGGTCATGCGGGATGGTGTTTTGCGGATGGTGAGCCTTTCGGCAGGCGGGGGCGGTGCGCACGGGGAAAAGCAAGCAGGGAAAAATCCAAATCCGCGTCACGTAAGAGAAGGAAAAGGAACGGGGAACGGTTTTCCCTGAGGTGGCGAGCGCGGGGGCATCATCGAGGGAATATCGATGACCGAAATTCTTTCAGGATTCCGCTACATGTGGGTCAGAGCCAGGCGCAATGTAGAGAGGAACACGGAAAACCAGCGCGATAGCGCTTCGTAAAGAGGGGAAGACGAATGTTTGGTGCAGGGAGCACAACCGAAGCGCAGCGAAGCAACGTGTTTCTCCAGACTCGATCTTACGCGCGGATCAGGGCGGAAGTTCGGGGATTGCGGCGGCGGGGCGAACCTGATAGCTTTCCATTTGTTCGGAACGGAAGAACGGGTCTTCGTGGGTTCGGCCTCCGAACAGTGAAGTATGCATCGCTCGCCATCTCGCAATCCACCGGTTGAGAAAGAGGACTTTGATCTTTGGATCGAAGCCGGGCATGCGGAGAAGCACTACTGGCTGGATCTCTGGCACTACCGCGAACTGTTTTTCATCCTGGCTTGGCGCGACGTGGCGGTACGGTACAAGCAGACGGTCGCCGGCACCGCGTGGGCGCTCTTCCAGCCTTTTTTGAGCATGGTGATCATGACGGTGATTTTCAGCAGGGTCGCCGGGCTGCCCTCGATCGGCAACGCGCCCTATGCGATCATGGTCTTTGCGGCGCTGCTGCCGTGGCAGTTTTTTTCGAGCGCCCTCTCGGCGTCCGGCCAGAGCGTGGTCTCGAACCGGGACATGATTTCGAAAGTTTATTTTCCGAGGATCATTGTGCCGACGAGCTCGGTGCTGGTTTCCCTTGTGGATTTTCTTGTGTCCCTGCTGATCCTTGCGGCCCTGATGGTTTGGTTCCGGTTTCCGCCGGTCTGGAATTTGTCGGCCCTTCCGGTGTTCATGGTTCTGGCGATCGTCTCCGCCTTGGGGGCTGGTCTGGTGCTGACTGCGCTGACCGTGCAATACCGGGATTTCCGGATCCTGGTTCCGTTTATCGTGCAGTTTGGAATGTATGTGAGCCCGGTCGCCTACAGCAGCGATCTGGTCCGGGAAAAGCTCGGCGCCGGGCTGTTCTCGCTCTATTGCCTGAACCCGCTTGTCTTCGTGATCGAGGGGTTCCGGTGGTGCATCCTCGGGGGAAAGTGCCGGCTGCTCGAATCTCCGATGCTCGTTTCCCTCGCCGTTTCCTTCCTCCTCCTTGCCTTCGGAATCGCGTATTTCCGAAAAACCGAACGCTCGTTCGCGGATGTCATCTGATGAAGGAAGATGTTGTCATCCGGGTCGAGGGGCTTTCCAAAAAATATTTTCTCGGCCAGCGGGCTGGCGGCGCGGGCGGGTTGAGGCATGTGATCGAGGATGCGGTGGCGGCGCCGTTCCGGTGGGCCGGGCGCGCGGTGTCCGGCGCTCGGGTTCCGCGGCGTGTGGCGGAGGAGACGGAATTCTGGGCGCTCCGGGACGTGACGTTCGATGTCCGGCGGGGCGAGGTGGTCGGGATCATCGGCCGGAACGGCGCCGGGAAGAGCACTCTGCTCAAACTGCTCAGCCGGATCACCGAGCCGACGAGGGGCCGCATCGGACTCAAGGGCCGCGTGGCCAGCCTGCTCGAGGTCGGCACCGGGTTCCATCCGGAGCTGAGCGGACGCGAAAATGTGTTTCTCAACGGCGCTGTGCTCGGCATGCGGCAGGAAGAAATCCGGAGAAAATTCGACGAGATCGTCGCGTTCGCCGGCGTGGAAAAATTTTTAGACACCCCGGTGAAGCGTTATTCGAGCGGGATGTATGTCCGGCTGGCGTTTGCGGTGGCCGCGCATTTGGAGCCGGAGATCCTGATTGTGGACGAGGTTCTTGCGGTGGGGGATTCCGAGTTTCAGAAGAAGTGCCTTGGGAAGATGCACGAGGTTTCGACCGCCGGTCGGACGGTTCTTTTTGTGAGCCATGCGATGCACTCGGTCCAGGCGCTCTGCCGGACCGGCATCCTGCTGAACCAGGGGCGGATCGAAACCATGGGACCCGTGGGCGGGGTGATTGCGGTTTACTCGAACAGGGCGCGGGAAACCGGTGGCGGCGGCGACATCGCGAGCAATCGCTCGTTGGGCCTCTCCCTGAAAACGGCGACGTTGCGGCAGGAAGCCCCCGCCGGCACCCTGGTGGTTTCGGCGCACTTCTACCTCGACAAGACGATCCCGAACGCCGGCCTTGGGATTCACATTGAAACGGCCGACGGGGTCGAGCTCTGCGACCTGCGGCCGGAGACAACCGGGCTCGCGTTCGGCGATCGCAAGGGACCCCTGCACATCAGCGTCGTGCTGGAGGATCTCTCGCGCCGCCTCGGTGCCGGCACCTACCGCCTCGGGCTCAGCTTCCACGAGACCAACTGGCGCACCTGCCTCGAACGCACGATCATCGGAGAATTTGTCGTCCCGGCTTTCGATGTCTATGCCAGCGGCTATCCGCCAAAATACGAGAAGGACGGACCGGTCGTGCTGCCGGTGCGCCTGCTCCGCGCCGAATGATGGGCGCGAAATCCGATGGCGGGCTCCCGGAAGTCGCTCGCTGCATTCCCCTGCTGCTCGCGTCGCGCCGGGCGCCTGATGCGCCGGGCGGCCTGGCCGGCTACGAACGCGGCCTCGCGGCGGAATTCGAAAAGCGCACGGGCGCGAAGCCGGTGCTTTGCGCGCTCACGGGCAAATCGGCCACAAGCGGCACCGTGCTTCTCGACGCGATGGTCCGCGAGCCGAGGCGAATCTGGATGCGCCTTGCCTCGCGACCACTCTTTCATCCGCTGCTCGAATTCTCGATCCGCTCGGCATACCGCCGGGCGGCGGACCGCCTCCTGCCCCGCCGCCCGCGCACCGTGCATTTTATCGGGACCGGCTGGGATTTTATCGGCTTTGCCCTGGCCGACTTCGCAAAAAGGAACCGTGCCCGGTTCACGATTTGGCCTGCTGTTCACCCCGGGCAATGGGGGGATGACCGCATGGATTTGCGGCTTTATCAAATGGCCGACACCGTCTTTTGCCAGTCCCGGCACGAGCAGGATCACCTCGCCGCTCTGGGCCTGGATCGCGCGAAGATGCCGGTCTGCGGATTGCCTCCGATGTGTCTTCCGGACGGAGACGGATCGCGCCTGCGCGGGCGGCTCGGCATCGGAACGAGGCCAGCCGTGCTCTTTCTCGGTCTCCGGAGTTCGGGGAAAGGCTACCCGGAGCTACTGCAGGCATGGAGGCGGGTCCGCGCGGCTTGCCCCGAGGCCGTCCTCCTCGTCGCGGGGCCGGATCCCTGGGGAAAATTCCCGCTGCCCGAGGAGGAATCCATCCGGGATCTCGGCATGCCCGACGAGGCCACCAAAGCCGATGTCCTGGCCGGCTGCGACGTGCTCGCCCTCCCTTCCTCACACGAAGCCTTCGGCATCGTCTATGTCGAGGCCTGGAGCTACGGCAAGCCCGTCCTCTGCGGATCGGCCCCCGCCTCGCGCGAGTTGGTGTGCGACGGGGTCACCGGCCTGTGGGTCGAGCAGACCCCGGAAAGCATCGCGGACGGCATCATCCGCCTGCTTCGCGACCGCGATCTCCGGCACACGCTCGGCGAGGCCGGACGCCGGCTCCAACTCGAACGCTTCACCTGGGACGCCACCCTCGCCACTCATCAAATGGCTTGGAAGGGAACGGGGCAGTAGGCAGAGGTGCTTATGCGTTTCCGGTCTTCACCTCGATGATGTCGTGCGGCGCGCTCTCGCGCATGCCGGCGGCCGTGATCCGGGTGTAGCGGGCGTTCTTGCGCAGATCGGCGAGGGTCGGCGCGCCGAGGTAGCCCATCCCGCTCTGCAGCCCGCCTGCGAGCTGGGCCAGGACGGTATCGGCCGACGCGGAGACTTCCTTGAGCGCCTCGACTCCTTCGGCGGCGGACTTCTGCGCGGAATCTTTCGCGTGCCCGTAGCGGGCCGCGCTTCCCGCCTTCATCGCCGCATGGCTGCCCATCCCGCGGTATTGTTTATAAAATTTTCCATTGATCTCCATGATCTGTCCGGGGGCCTCCGGGCACCCCGCCAGAAGGCTTCCGCAGATCACCGCATCCGCGAGCGTGAGCGCCTTCACGATGTCCCCGGATTTCGTGATCCCGCCATCCGCCAGGATCGTGACTCCGCAGTGTGCGGCGGCTTTCGAGCAGACGTAGAGCGCGGTGAGTTGCGGGATCCCGACGCCCGCCACCACGCGGGTCGTGCAGATCGAGCCGGGCCCCTGGCCGACTTTCACCGTGTTCGCGCCGCAGGAAGCCAGGAACTCGACGCCCGAGGCGCTGGTGACATTCCCCGCGATGATCGGCAGCGCGGGAAACGCCCCACGGATCGCGCGCACCGCATCGCCCACCCCGAGGGTGTGGCCGTGCGCGGTCGAGACGGCCACGGCATCGACCGAGCGTTCGACGAGCGCCCCCACATGATCGAGCAGGGCCGGAAGATCCGGCATGCCGGACGCATCGCGTGGCGCGCTCACCGCCGCACCGCAGACAAGCCGGAACTTCCCGTCGCGGGACGGCTTCGTCCGCAGCGAGCGCTCCTGGGTGATCCGCTCCATGTCGCTCAGCGTGAACAGCCCGCGGAGCCGGTCGTCCGCATCCACCACCAGAAGCTTGTGGATCCCGATGTGTTCGGTGAAAAACCGGTCGGCTCGCGCGATCGGATCGTCCCCGAGTTCGCCCTCCCGGATCGTCAGCACCTCGGTGCGCGGGATCATCGCCTCGGTGACCGCGCGCGCGGCAAAGCGCGGCCGCACGCACTGGCCGGGCAGCAGGCCGAGCAGAACCCCCGACTGGTCAACCACAGGAAACGTGCTGAAGGAAAATTTCTTGTCCTCTATCATCGCCAGCACGTCTCCGATGAGCTGCTCCGGGGAAACCTTGATCGGCTCGCGGATCAGCCCGTGCACATGATTCTTGACCCGCGACACCTCGGAGAGCTGCTGCCGCCGCGGCATGTTGTAATGGATCAGGCCGAGCCCGCCGTTCAGCGCCAGCGCGATCGCCATCCTCGACTCGGTCACCGTGTCCATGTCGGCCGAAACCACCGGAAGCTGCAGGAAAAGCCCGGGCGCAAGCTGCGTCGCAAAATCCGCCTCCCTCGGCAAAATCTCGGAATACAGCGTCGCCAGCGACGCGTCATCGTAGGTCAACGACAGCCCTGCATGGGCCGGAAAAAATTCGTCGGCAGACCGGTAAAACAGCCGATCCAATCCCGCCGACAAGGACAAAGGGGTGGCTTCCATGAGGGATCATGAGCGGCCCGCCGGGAAAAAATCAAGAGAAATTCCCGCGACAATATTTTTTGATCCGCTCTGAGCGCGGTTCAGCGGTTTTTTCCGGTGCGGCGGAGGAAGGTCGGGACGTCGAGGTCTTCGCCCTCGACGATCGTGGGCTCGATTTTTTCGAATCGTCCGCGGGTGACCGGTTCGAATTGGAGGGTTTCCTGTTTGATTT
>Ga0194063_10001634_pt1 | contig 14395 bp, 14 predicted proteins | sample SepL3720m_MetaG_FD_155459 | JGI IMG/M metagenome (GOLD analysis project Ga0194063, IMG submission 155459) | Anoxic zone freshwater microbial communities from boreal shield lake in IISD Experimental Lakes Area, Ontario, Canada - Sep2016-L373-20m | ecosystem: Environmental > Aquatic > Freshwater... | reverse complement strand
TACTATGGGGATAGGCTATGGATGGAGGATCGGGTAATACCGAATGACTCCGTACCTCAAAGTTATAACAGTTTTGCCTGTTCTGTCACCATAGGGGCTGTTGGTGTTGGACTAATGGGTTGTGCCATACTCAGGACAATCGGATGGATCGGGAGGTAAATGATGGAGTGGTTCTACTCAATCCTTTTTCTGATAATACTGCTGTTGTGCGTTGCTGGAGCGGTCTACTTCTTCTATCGAGCGATCCGTTTATTCATTATCAGGAAGATCAGGCGAGGTGTTGTCTATCTCATCCTGTCCTTACTATTGGGTTTCATCGTATTCTTTGTAATTTCCGCCGTCATTGGGGCTAGAGAATATTCTCGACGTTGTTTATGTGGCAATAATCTGAAGCAAATCACCCTTTTCGTGAAGATGTATGCCAGCGATCATCAGGAAATGTATTCATCCACTCTGAATGGTTTGACGGGCGATTACCTAAAGACAGGCGATAAAGAGGTTCTTGTCTGTCCTTCATCCCATCATAAATCTGGTGCCTTAACGAACATACACGAATGGACAGATTACGCCTATGTGTCGGGTTTGACAGATGGCGACCCTAGTGGTTGCGTCGTAGCGTTTTGTTTGCCCGAAAATCATAAAGGGGAAGGGGCAAATGTCGCATTTATTGGAATGTGCATTCAGTGGTACTCCTGTCAGCCTTACAAGGATTCAACAGGACAGCATCAGCCAACCTTTCAGGAATTGACCAATACCCCATCCCTGTTCTATGGAACCACGGATGAAGCAAAATTGGCTGATTTGAAAAAACGGACGAGGATTATTTACCCGAAGAGCTGTCGTTAAGAGGAGAAGAAATGAATAATTACAACCGTGCCGATAAAGCCCTTGCCATATTCAAGGAAGGCATCAACTGTTCACAAGCCGTTCTGTCCTGTTTTGCAGAGGATTTCGGAATAGATAAGAACACAGCGTTGAAATTGGCGGCCGGGTTTGGCGGCGGAATGGGAAGAACGGGACATCGTTGCGGGGCTGTTACCGGCGCATATATGGTCATCGGCTTGAAATATGGGGCAACAACAGGTCAGGATAAGGCAGCGAAGGAACTGACCTATCAAAAGGTTCGGGAGTTCAATGAGAAGTTCGAGGCACTCAATAAGACCGTGACCTGCCGAAATCTGTTGAATTGCGATATCAGTACGCCGGAAGGATTTGAGGAAGCGAAGCAAAAGGGACTGTTGACTACCCTGTGCCCCAAATTTGTTAAGGATGCGGTGGATATTCTTGAAGGGATGATGTGATGGCTCCGTTCAAGCAGACTCTGGGGGATGGGGCATTTGGTGGTGAGAAGGCATAGGTGTTAGTCAATGAAACAGAAATGCTACATGTGCGACAACGATGGAACTACTGTTGAGCATGTTCCGCCTCAATGTTTCTTTCCAGAAAAGAAAGATTTGCCTCATGGGGTAAACCTGCGTCGCAATCTAATAACTGTTCCATCCTGCATAGAGCACAATACGAAAAAATCAAAGGATGATGAATATGTGCGGTTTATTGTTGTCTCTCATATCGGGAACAATCTTGTGGCAGCAAATCTGTTTCTAACTAAGATTCTTAGGGCGATTGAGCGGAGACCGGCATTACGCAGTGTTTACAATGCCGAAACAAAAGCAATAGTCTCAGATGGAGTCAAAGCAATGGCGTTCAAGGTCAATACCTCTCGGTATAACACGACCATGCAGAAAATCATGAGAGGATTATATTTTCACCATTACGGAGAACAATGCTCGTTGAAAATCATGGTGCAAACACCAGCTCTGCTTGCCCTTAAAGATTGTGATCCTCAGATGGTTATCAACATGAAGAAAACCCTCATGGCAAAGGCTACCAGCTTCCTTAATGAAAGTAGCGATAAATACGGCGACAACCCGGAAGTTTTCTACTACCAGATTCACAGGGAAGTCCATGAAAGCTCTCTGTTTGTGAAAATGGTCTTTTATGAAGGGGTTGAAGTGTTGGGTATTTCTCACCCCAGCATTCTCTCCGCATTATGACTTCTCATGCATTACCTTGTCCCAAATTACCTGATTTCAGATTACCCTTTGGGATAGGGTTTATGGATTAGCCTTACACCACCGCCCCGTTTGCAATAGCCGACTCAAAAGCCCTGTCCACGAAGGCTGAGGATACCTGTAGATATTTCATGGTATTTTGGATATTCCTATGCCCCAAACGCTGTTGAATGACCTGTACCGGCATTCCCGCATTCGCCAAATGAGTCCCCACAGAATGTTTCAGGATATGGGGATGGCATTTCTCAGGGGATAATCCGGCCTTCTTCCCTACAGCCTGAACGATCCGGAAGAACTGGCTACGGCTTACAGGAGACCCCTTCCTGCTGATGAAAAGGTATGGGGTAGGGGATTTTGGACGCTTCCTGAGCCATGTAGAGACAGCCTTGACCTCATCCTTAGAGAGCTGCTGCCAGTTTGAAATGGAGCCTTTACCCCTCTGACAACGGATATTCCCGGCCTCAAGATCTATGTTTTCCATCGTAATGTTGCATATCTCTGAAGCCCTGAGCCCATGACGGTATGCAAGTAGGATCATGGCGTAATCCCTTGCCCCCCTCTGTTTCGCCCCCTCCAGTAAGGCTTTAAGCTCATTTTGGGTCAGGAAGGTCAACGTCTCTGCTCTTTTCTTCTTCATATGCACACCCTTTCAATGCAACGAAATAGGTATATTGTTGCGTAAAGGTAGGGTGGGTGTGCAAGGGAGGCAAGGGGGAAGCAAGAAAACGATTCTCGACAATCGGGAAATATTATCTAAGCATAACGAAATGGATTCACAGATGAGTTTTGAGGAATGTAAATGAACTGTTCGCTTCCCAATATCAAGTTTTCCCCATCCTCAGTTCGGTTTGGCTTGGGTTTGATGCTCCAATTGATGATTTTGTCCGCTTGTAATACAACGATGCCGGATAAGGATTCTTCACATAAGTTATTTGAAGCAAAAGTTGATGAAGTATCACTAACGCAGGCTGTAAAATTCAATCAATCAATGGGAAGTATTCAAGCTGACATACAGAAATCATTGCCCGATCTGTTCGATAAGTATTGGAATGATAGGACACTATCCATCCTGTACTCTAGTTCAACAGGCCCTGTTGATGCAACTCTTGACAAGAACATTATTATTCCAATTTTATTCACTAAACACGTTATTTCTGATACCGAAGTAAATCTGCTGTTTCTGTATCTGGCAGAAATGACAAAAGTCCGCATGGCGGAAGCTCTACGGGATAGGATGTGTGATAATCCTCGTCCAATCTTTGTTAAACAGGTTTCGGGCGTTATATCAAACAACGTAGATCATCTACTGTTCCAGACAGCAGCAACTTCGAGTAATCTAATATCTCAGATAAATCTCACAACAATCGATGCATTCAAAAGGCGTTCATGGATACAAAAGATCTTTCCAGCACATAAAAGTAGTCAGGTTGAACGATTACGGGGACAGTGTTTAATTCGCTTTTCGCATTCCTGCAAAGATCTGATTGCTGCAAATGCGGAATTATTTAGGCTCAGCGAAAATCCTAATGATTATGTCATGAAAAACAGTGACGATGTCGTGATGTCTGAAAATAAATTCGACCGAGAACTATTGAGTGTTCAGAGATATATGGCGAAAGCTCGTACCGTTGAATGTGTTTCATCGCAGACTTTAGAACTGCTTCGTTCTCATTTCTCGGAACAGAATATAACGGAATATCGAGACAGTTATCGTGGAGTAATCAATCGAGCTATAAATGCCAAGAGAAAAGAAGATCAAGAAAACTTTGTAAGACTTTGTAAGGAATACAACGTCCCGCATCAAGCAAACATTAACAACGGGGTAATCCATCTGTTCAGTAAAGATGATGAAGCTGTATTTCGAGATAACCTTATTGAAGCGATTAAAATAGATTTAAAAAAATCCATAAACGAGTATCAGGCATATGCAAATGACTACAAAGTTCCGCCAGCATCACCAGGGGTTGTTCAAATGCAGTCATCGGGCATGGGTGGTGATGTAATAATCTCTAGTGATAACTGGACAGCATTTTCGGAGGCTATGGATGTAGTTGATTTCGGGACAACAATTGGTCAGGTATTGATTTTAGCAGGTTTTGATATCATGCCAGGAAACCCTACTCTCGGTATAGCGATTGAGGTCGTCGGCCAACTGTGGTGTGGCATCATAATTGTTAAGGACTTTATAATTAACCCTATTAAAGATGATTCTGAAATTGCAGCGTTAAAGGAGAAGGCTCATGTGAATATTGTTGGATCAATATTTAATGATCATAAAAGTGGAGTGCTTGTGATTGTTGTGCCAGCAGTTGAAAAAGCTTTTTCTGAAAACACGGAAGGGAAAAGGAAGTAATGAGAATGAACATTCTGAGTTTATTTTCTGTTTTCGTCATGTTTGCGATGGGGACATTTGGCGGCGTTGCAAGTTCAGGCGTGGAAATGTCTAAAAAAGTTGCTGATTGCATTGCGGATCTTTCAAAAAAGTTCGGAGCTGACGCTGAAGGTCTGGCAAAGGTGTTTAAGGGAAAGAATTCCGATGAGGCATTAGAGTCGATCCAGAAGATTGCGAAAGTTATTCCCTCTGAAAAGTATAGCGTTTTTAAAACTATATTGGAGAAATTGTCTGAGTCCCAACTGAAAACACTGGCCAAACTTATTGAAAAATATCCGGATCTTCTGGAGGTGGTCGGCGACCCTCAATATTTAAAGTTTATTGAAAAGTATTTTGTTTATATAGAAGCATTATACCGTGTTGCAAAGCAGGTGCCCGGCAAACAAACTGTTCAGTTATTTGAAAAGCTTGTCGATATGCGTGGTGGCGATCAGGTAATCGGCGTATTAAAAGATTGGGGCACCTACATGGGGGCCGGCAAGTATGAAGATTTGATTCATCTTAAGAGGTTGTTAGACGGGAAAACATACAGTCCAGAGGCAGTCGTAAATGTCATAAATGGTTTCAAAAAGGCCGCTGGCGAAGGAGTCATATCTTTGTCTCATTGGGGGGATTTCTTGGAGGATATGGCTAAAACCGCTATTGATTCGGGGAGAATGCAAGTTGGGATAAAAAAAGGGTCAACACTAATTCGTGGTCAGCACACTGGACGTACTGGAATAGACCTAATTGGTGTTGCTGAGGATGGTAGACCACTTATTCTTGAAGTCGGCGGATGGAAAAACTTTGCAGACAAAGGATTGCGAGATGCTTCCGGAATGGTGGAAATGAGCCCGGCATGGGTTGCTGACCGATGGAATAAGATTTTTAATATTGCTGACCCCAATGAACTGGAAAAAGTAATCCAGAAATTTAGGGAGATGGGGATACCTCCGAGATATCTTCCACCTAATATAGTAACTCCAGAAATGGTGAAAACGGGTTTTATCAGGAAAGTTGTTGTTCCAGATACCACGCAGGTCAAAAACCTTGCAGAGATCGGAATGGATGGAACGAAGGATGTTGTAACTTTTTAATCTTTGCCATATTCCCTGTCCCATTCAATAACTTAGAAAGATTGACCATGAAAGTATCACCAGTTTGTTCTCTTGAGATTGGAACTACCCGAATCACAGCCTTGGTGGGGGATTTGGATGAGGATGGAAACATCTCTATTACAGGGAAAGGCGAGTATGCATTGGTCGGCTCGGAATTAGGAAAAGCCCCTGATGTTTCCCGCCTAAAGAAGGTTCTGGGGGATGCGGAAGAGAGTGCGGAGACCTGTATCGTCCGGTTCCATTTGGTAATGCCATGCGTAAACATCACCAGCTTGATTCCCAACGACACTATCCCCGTCCTGACCTCCATCAGCGATCCCGAAATTCAAAAGAACATTGCCCTGATTGAAAGCATTGAGTACAAAGTAGATGAGGTTGTCTTCAGTGGTTATTGCTCTGCCCTTGCTGTAACGACGCCCGAACAGAAGGAAAAAGGCGTCTTAGTTTTGGATGTAGATGGTGAGATCTTGACCTGTGCCGCTTTTGCTCAAGGGGCGTTAGTTGGGGTAGGTGCCTTCAAGGTTAATGGCAGGATTGATTCAGAAGCCATCCACATTATTCATAAATCCATAGAAGGTGCCGGTACTCTGAACTCTATTGCCGATGGGATCTTGCTAACAGGCGAAGGAGCCAATACCCAAGGACTTTCAAATTTGGTCGCAACTACCTTTGGCATGAAATGTTCCATAGGGCTTCCTGTCGGGTTCAAGGGGTTAGATGCCGCTCTGAATAAACCTGAGTACGCCGCTTGTCTTGGAATGATTCGGTACGCCTATACTGATGGCCTGAGCAAAGTCATCCGTCCATCTTGGTTCAAGAGAATATTCGGAAGAAAGTGACATTGGGAGCCACGAGTTTCAAGCCAAGCCAAATCTGTAAGCCTTACAATATTGGCCATACTCATCCGATTACCCACCCGTCAATATACTGAAGACCGCTTTGCTGACAGGTAGGTCAATCTCCCGTCCATCATAAGAGACCATTCCTGCTTTTCCGTCTTCCTTGAAAATGCCCTGGGGAATGTCCATATCTCCTCCAAACCACATCCTAGAACGGTAATCAATAATTTCCCCGGTCCCCAATCGTATCCAGAAATGAGGGCTGAACTCCCCTTGGCCTTTAACGACTAATGTGCCGATGAAAACTTTATGCGGGATTTTTTCCATTTTCAGGATATAGGAGATAACCCTGGTCATACCGTCGCACTCCAATGGCAGATCAACATAGGGCTCCAGTAGCTCCTTGATGATGCCTATGGAGGGAGAAGCAGGATTAGTCATTGGCTTGAGATCCTCATGGCGGCCTTTGAATTGGGACAATTGTCAAAATTGCCTTACCCCGCCGCCCCCTTCACCATTTGAAACGCCCTTATCCTACTTACCCCCAGCCGTTCCCCTATTTGGGCATAGGATAACCCCTCCTTTCTCAGTTTTAACGCCCTCTGGAGCCTCTCAGGGGCAGTCTTTGGCCGTCCTAGACGGGTTCCATTGACTCTACGGGTTCTTTCCAGACCGGCCTTTGTCCGCTCGGAGATCCTAATTTTTTCCTGCTTAGCCAACGTTGAAATCAGGGAAATAATACAATCTTTGAACACGCCAAGGCTTGACAAGTATTGCTCGGTATAGGAATGCCAGGCAACGCCATAGTCATCAAGGATTGTCAGGTAAGCGATGGTCTTTCGGCTTCCCTCTCTGCTGAATCGATCCAACGCCCAAAAGAGTAAAATGTCGTAGGACTTGCGGTGGGCGAGTTGGAATACCTGGTCAAGCCCTTCCCGCTCCTTTGATGACTTCCCGCCCGATGCAATGTCAATAATCTCATCAACGACGAGCCAGTCCTGTTTCTTGGCATAGTCCCTGAGTTGAAGGAGCTGGGATTCTGTTTCCTGATCCCTAGTCGAACAACGGGCATAGATCAGGCATTTCTTTTGGGAGGGCTCTGGAGGGGTAGCAATTGGTTTCGCAGGTTTAGTCGTTTTCATACCCACATCGTGTCCTGGGTGTGAAACCGGGCCAAGAACGAACTGTTAAATTTAACGTTGCGAAAGAGCCCCCTGAAAATGCCAATGAATAGGGCGAAATGGGGGTAGGGTAGGTCTGCTAAAACAATCGAACGTTAAATTGAACAGGGGAACTTAAAGTCATCTTCGGTTCCTGATATAATCCATCCAGCCTGCGTCGAATCCCTTTTTGTAATCCATTTCATTCAAATCGCCGCCAGCTTTATTCTTCCACATGGATTCCTTCATTTCTTGAAGGCTATACTCGGCTTTAATGATATGTGCAAATGACTGCATTGTTTTGGCATCATTCCACCCTGTGCTATATGAGGGTGAATTTTCTTTCGATGGCATAAGCCAGCATAATATAAAGAATCCTACAATCACAACAATCGCAACAACCAAAAGTTTTGTTCCCGGCGAATATGTAATTATTGGCATCGGCACTAAAGTCTGTTTTTCCGAAGCACTTGGTCTGCGAAATGCCTTTGGATAAATAACAGTAGAGCAATAGGGGCATTGGACTTGCGACATAACATGACCACAAACACATTCAACCCCATTGTCAATTAGGGAGAAGCTATCAGTCTTTTGGCAGTTCATGCAAACGAGAAAGATGTCATTGGCATTGCATCTTGGGCAGGTTCCTAAAATCGCTGAAGGAGTACTCTGACTTGAAGTATCTTTTTTGGTTTTCAACGGCGTGGCATATTCGACCCCATAATACTGAGGAGTAGAGGATGGTATGCGTTGACCCTTACGAAGATCCTTCCCGCACTTAACGCAGAAAACATCGTCTGCACCCATCCTTGTATTGCAAACGGGACATTTCTTTTGTTGAGGTTCAGTTGATTGAAATCCCTTCTGGAGGATTGGCTTTTGATTAGAGGTGGAAAGAGAAGATCGAGGAATGACGATTGAAGTGTTACAGTCAGGGCAATTGACGTGAAGTCCTGCTCCCGCTTCATCAACTACAAGGTTGTTCTTGCAGTTTGGGCACTTGAATTCAATGTCTGGCATATGTCCCCACAATTATTGAAAAAAACTACTAGTGCCGGAGAGTCTCATCAACAGCATCATACAGCCCTCTATTCTGATCACGAGTAAAGGGGGCGACAGTCCAATACCCAGGATGAAGCGTATCTCGTACTGGTTTATATCTTTCGAGTAACTGTGGGCTGCCAATGATAGTTCCTTCGCCGCCGTAAACAGCTGCCTGTCTTGAAGCGTCTAAAGCTCCAGAGTTTTGCCTGCTATGACTATCAGCGTATGCCCATGCTTCTTTGAGTGAGGCGAAGTGTGTATGCCTTTGACCTCCGAGGCGTAAATCTTGATCTCTATTTTTTGTTCTTTCGTCAAGGAATGCCAAATACTCTGTATGCTTGGACACAGCCTGTTTCACCCATGTGATGTTGGGTGCGCTCGGGTAATCTGCAAAGATTTCTCGCATTAGTGTATTGATGTTTTCGTCAGTAACGTCACCACACAACACTTGTGCTGAGATTCTGCCTAATTCAACTGCGAGTTCTTCCGCTTTCTGAATGTCTATCTCCTTATGGTGACTCTTAATAAAATACCCCATGGCATTATATGCCCCATAACAGCCATGGCCCCATACGCTGAGCCCTAAGCTCTCAGTATATTCTCCTTTGTCGTTGATATGGACATGTAGCGTGGCCATCTCTTCCAATATGCTATCCAGAAAACTCTGTATGTCTGGATGTTCTGCACAGAAACATAGGGCCCATACTTCACGAAGGAAATAATCCAAATGGTCTTGGGCGGACATAGCCATAAACGACTTTCCAGTTCCATTGCACATACCACAAGTGGTATACCGCCATGATAATCCATTGCTATGCAATTCTGAATGACCAATTGTGCCCCTTCCATGACATCCCCAGCACTGTTGAAAAAGGTTACTTATAGCGAAACGTTGCTCATATCCTTGTGGAATGCTAGTCGCAAAATGCTCTCGCATATATTTTGCCCCGGCATCACCTCCCTGGAGATCACTCTTCCGGTAGCGGGACATTGCCAAAGCACCGACAACAGCACATTTCAATCGCATATCGTTTCCATTCTTGACGTAGTCAGAAAGGATTTCTTCGGCTGCTATATTTCTTTCTAGTGATCCTCCGAGATCTCTCTCAGAGTGAAGTCTAATTTCTGCTGCAATACGGATCTTTGCATAGTCTGTATCAGAGGAATCTGGCGATTGATTTGTTGAAGTGTTGGATTGCTGAGCAAGTGAACGTTGCAGTGTTTTAGAAGCACGGGCATCATTTCTGATTTGTCTCGCCCACGTGAGGACGGAATAAAGTCGCTGATCATTTGCTAAAAAAACCTGAAGGCTAGTCAACAGTTTCTCAGCCTCATCTCGCCCCACTGCTTTGGGATATTTGACCAACGCTGACTTTACCATGGTCATCGACTGATTAGGATTTGCCGTCTCCTTGGCAAGCTTAATGACGTTATCAAACTGTTCCTGATCGTGATTTACTTCTGAAGTAGTCGCCAACGTTGACGACGATTGTTGTGATGATCCTTTATGTTTCTGAGTGTTGAGCAACGTGCTGACATTGCTATAGATGGAGGGACTTAGTAGCGTCGCATAGCAGACCGTAGCAATTCCAAGCGGTTTCACCCATGATTTCCGGGTATATGACTTGCCATACGATTCTTTGATATACTCAACCTGTTTCTTTGCGGCGAAGCTGTACCAACTACCTAAATATATCAAAAAGATTAAACCACTTAACACACGTAGAGGCAGAGCGAAAGAACAGTCGAAGTCAGTCGAAATGAGGATCGCAAGACTAAGTATGAATGAGATAATAATATAGTTGTACGCCCAACGTTTATTAATCGTGGCGTTTCGATCATCTCCGATCATCTCCCAGTTCTTCGAAACAATCAAAGCCCCAAAAATTGGCGTAAAAATTAGACTCCAATTGGCGGCGGTAGTAGGATTCCACAAAGCAATACGTTTGGACTTAGGCTGAATTCTTTTTCCGGTTCTTAGATCTATTCCGCAATGGACGCAAATTACCGCATCGACAGGAAGAGGGTTGTTGCAATATGAGCAAGACGTTTCTGCATTGTCCTGTGGCTCTCCATATGTGATTCTATAGGATGTGGGTTTGCTGCTGATAACATTTTCTTGCACATCTCTCAGTTTAAGCCTGTTGTGCTTCGGGGATAGTCGTGTTCCATCATTAAGATTAGTGCCGCATTTAGCGCAAAACATCGCACTTGAAATAACAGCATTCCCGCAAGAGGGACATAACTGAGGAGCGACTTCACTGTTTATCGAGAGGGATGGCAATAGGATGTCGGCATTACAGTTTAGGCAACTGATGGTTGTTCCCTGTAGTGCATCCATCTCCTCTTTGTCAATCAGTAGGTCTGCGGAACATTTTGGGCATGAAATTTGTACTTCGCTCATGTAGTCCTTTCAGGCTGGAAGTTTGATTCGCCATACCTTATCGATTTTCTGATCGATGACTTCCTTCCCCTTTGGGTTAACAGATGACATAATACACTTCGCCCAAATTTCTATAATCATGATTAAATACTCCCATCGTGTGTTTCTGTCTATCGGGGAAACCCTGATTTATTCATCCCCGCCAATTTGGACAATTGTCAAAATCTACCCAATACCCTTGCACTAAAAGCGTGACATTTTGTCGCTAACCTTGTTTTTGTCTCCCCAAAATATATCATCAGGTTTAACCAACTATTTTGAATTGGCCCAATAAAATCCAACACTTCCACCCTTCCTGGCATCAGACAGATAAATATTTCCATCCACATAAAGGAAACAGTAATTATGCAGTTGCCGATTGAGTTTTAAGGATGGGTTCTGGTGTTGGTTCTGCTGTACCAATTCGCCCTGACATAGCCCTCTTGCTTTTTAAAATGGGCTTGGTCTGAATGTCCCACTGAATGCGAGTGCCTTTGCCCGTTGAGTAGATCCTGATCCAACGATTGGCTCCAGGACTTGTTGGAGTCGAATATACCTGATACATGGCTTCGGTTAGGACGCCTATGAGCCCCGATGGAAGCCCCCTTGCGCCTGTCCCCCGTTCAATGGCGGCATCTATTAGGCTATCAATGGCGGTCTCCTCAATTTCCAGGTCAATACCCTCAAGGGAAAGTTCCTTGCGATATGCGCCAATAGTGTTCACTTCCAAAATATGGCGAAGCTCTCCTCTTGGTAAAGTATCGAAAAACGTGAATTGTTCAAACCGTCCATAGAATTCCGGCATGAGTCCATAAGCACAAAGATTTCCCGTAAAGGATTGGTGTGTATCACTCTCGGATCTCCCATTGACGCCGCCCCCTCCAGGAACAAAGCCAATCTTAGGGCGATGTCTCCCTATGGAATCCAATCCACTGAATGCGCCACAACCGATAAAAAGGACGTTTCCCGTATTGAAGGGAACCCGATTGCTACGATAATCGCCCAGTTGTTGCGGAACCTCTGTCACTGAACCTTCAAGTATCTTCAACAAACCCCTCTGGACACCATAGCCCGAAACGTCTTTTGTGGTTCGTTCTCCTCCAAAAGGGGAAAGGCTACGGGCAGTACCAGCCACCTTATCTATTTCATCAATGCAGACTATTCCCGTTTGGGCTATGGATACGTCGCCATTGGTCTTGAGAAGTAATCGAGTCAGGATGGTTTCAACCTCATCACCCACGTAGCCTGTCTCACTGAATTTGGTTATGTCCACGATGGTTGAAGGCAGTTTCAGAATCTTATCAAAGAGAAGGGTGACGAGATGAGTCTTCCCGCAACCTGTTGGCCCTATGCATAAAATGTTCTCCCGCTTGGGCAAATCCTTGGGGTCAATCTTATCCACATGAAGTTTGCGGAGCCGTGCAACATGGCGGTAAGCAGATAGGCAGAGTACGTGTCTGGCTTTAGCCTGTCCTGTAAATCCCTCTGCACTTAGCAGGAAATTCATACGTTCGGGAGTAAGGATGGGAAGGTTGTTGACGAAATCAGTGAGGGAACTGTTTGAAGTCCCTGCTTTCTTCCGTTTTGCTGCCTTGGCTCTATGAACCGTCTCTTGATTGATGCCGCAATTCAAAAGGGGATTGCCATTTGTAAACCATCCGACCAAATTACGGCTTGGATGAATATAGTCCCCCTCCAAGACAAACAAGCCGCCTTCTACGTAACGAGCGATTGAATTCCTGGCGAGAAGCCGACCTTGAAGGATATTTTCCAAGTCCATTACCGAACCTAAACGATAAGCGATGTTGTCAGGGGTTTGGTCTGCCCGTAGAGAGGCGAGGTCGTAGAAAACACTCAAGGATAGGATATGGATGAAATCGGGTGGGGGAACCTTGTTTGGGGTAAGGTTAATCACTTTACGGAAATCAGCCATGGATTCATCAGTGGCAATGGATTTCTGAATAGCGATAGTGGCCGTTTGAATCCGTTTCAGGATTACTTCAGGATCTTCGGTAATATTTTGAGACTCGAAAGGGTCAGGGTGCTTGCGGTGATGGTAAAAAGAAATATCCTGCCCGACCTTCATGAATGGCATGGAACGTTTTATATGAAGAGGGATTTCCATAGGGGGCTCCAAAGGGAAATTTTAATTGATTAAAAAATAGGGAGGAGTCTCCAATAGACCGCCCTCCCTGTGAACCATCCCATACCCTTGCTTCTTACCGCATATGGAGTTTGAGGAGCCCACCATCCCGCTCGACATAGTATTTATCAGCGGCCTTGTTTGCGGAGCGATGAGCGGAGCCGTCTTCGGATGGGGAGACCACAACCGCCACATCAAAAGACATGTTTCGTTCCGGCTTTCCAATGGCGGTCATTCCTTGCTTGATGAGATCCGCCCGACTGATCCCCTTATCCCGATGCTTGAACAGGATTTCCCACAGCTTTCCATAGGAGGAATAGAGGCGATAGGGATTGCCGTTCGGGTTATCGGGTTTATCAGACTTGGCAGACTTGGCGGGTTTGGAGGTCTTTACCGTTTTGGCTACCTTCGCCACCTTGACTCCCTTGACCGCCTTCCCATCCTTGGCAACGGGTTTAACGGGTTTAACGGCTTTGACCACCTTGACGGTCTTGCCGGGCTTGGCTCCCTTGACCACCGTGGCAACCGTGGCAACCTTGACAGGCTTAGCAGGAACCTTACTCGCCTTGTCCGTCTTGCCTTTGGCGGGTTTGGCGGGTTGAGAAGGAGCCTTTACGACTTTTCCGACGTTTACAACCTTCGCCACCTTTTCCGTCTTGGGGGAGACAGTAGCCTTCCCATCCTTGGTTTCAGTCTTGGCGATCCCATTTGCAACAGTTGCAACAACCGCCACCGCCGTACCCGCATCCTTGACCTCGTTTACGTTTACCCCATTCGCCCCATTCACAATCGTTCCACCGTTAGTACCATTCATCTTGTCCCTATCCTTTCAGTTTATTGGTTATTGGTGGGTCACCTTATGCGACTCACACACTGGTGTGGATGTTAGCATGGACTTGGTGATAAGTCAATAACAAACTAGTGATTAGTTAGAGTGTAAAGGGCGGAAAGTGGATATATTGGAGTGCGAAACAACCCCGAAAATGGCAGACCGAGCGACACGAAGCCTGGCCGCAACCGCTGCTGAGCATGGATATTTCGCTATTTTTGCACTCCATAGCGGTAATAAGCAGGCAGGAGTGAGAAATAAGGGGCACAAAGCCGACGCAGGCGGATCTCAGTGGATCTCAGTGGTCGCCAGGAACCTCCAGGATCTCCTCGGACTGGCCAGGAAGCCACTATTTGTCACTCAAACAAAGCTGGAGTGAGTTTGCCGCCCCAAACCT
>Ga0194063_10001633_pt1 | contig 14399 bp, 20 predicted proteins | sample SepL3720m_MetaG_FD_155459 | JGI IMG/M metagenome (GOLD analysis project Ga0194063, IMG submission 155459) | Anoxic zone freshwater microbial communities from boreal shield lake in IISD Experimental Lakes Area, Ontario, Canada - Sep2016-L373-20m | ecosystem: Environmental > Aquatic > Freshwater... | reverse complement strand
TATTCACCGTCATCACGGACATGCATGAGTCGCGTTCAAAGCCGGTTGACGCCATGAGCGATGCAACTCCTTCATGAATAGGTAACTTTTCTCTGGATACAGTATCGGTAAGGGAAAGGACTCAGTTCCCTGCGTCAGGTTTCACAACAGCCCACATGGTAAAGAAAATACGCGCCGCAGGGAAAGCATCCAGCATCAGAGCCTCATCCTTGGTTACCCAGCGGGAAGCAGTTATCTCCTTCGTGTTTATCACGGGATCGCCAGTGGGGCATTCTGCGATAAAGAACACCAGAGTTCCATCCTGAGCGTCCATGGGAAGCCGAATCATTTCGGTAAGGTCATCAAAAGATAACGTGTATCCCGTTTCCTCCGCCACTTCCCGTATCGCTGCTTGACGCCACCCTTCAGCGTTCTTCAACCCGCCACCGACAGGTTGCCACACATCAGGATGACGTGACGTCGTCACGACAAGCATACGGTCACCACGAACAAGACCTACACATACACCGTCACGGACCACGTTCGTTATTCCTTCACTCGTATGAACACTGACAACCTTCGACCACGATAGTATCGGCAAGCAACCGAGTCCTAGCGTTCGACAGTTACTGTGACAGTGCAGGACCTAAAGCGATAGCGAGCATGGACACCACAGCAACGACCGCCATAACAGCGATCATGATAGTGCGGTTACGTTTCTGCTGCTTACCTGACTTGATAAACATACCTGAGTTTTCCTTCCGTGGACCGTTATCGTATCATAGGCTCGGGAGCGTTTCTGGACGACTACTGGGGGCGTGTGTGTCAGTAGCCGATAGTATCCGCATGAAGAACAACATGAAAGGAACGCGGCTTTCTCACTCTGACGTTGTTCAGGTGATGGGAGCGGGACCTTTCGTGCTTTCCTTAGGTGAACCGACAGCATCCCCTGTTGTCCGCGCTGTGGTGGACGTTAGCGCTCACCCCACGGATGAGAACGTTGTTCTGTTCCATGACATTCGGATGCTTTTGGATGTGTGGAAGAAATATTACGTGTTCCCGAACATTGACGAATGGACGCATTCCACGTCTAACTGGTACACCTGCACGTTCACAGACAAAAACGGTGTAGAACGATCCGCTCCGCATTTCTTCCTCGCAACCATCAACGCCCAATACGATGACGATGGAATTCTTGTCCGGTCGTTCGGTGAAGCCATCAAGAAGTCATACGCCGCTGCTGGTGCCCTCAAAGACAGTGATGTCGGGAAACTTGATTTGAACCCGCTTGCTTACATGCTCACGAGCATGGTAACCGAAGCGGTACAAGCGGGATGGCTTACCGTGAATGAATACCCGAAACCGAAACGCGAACGTAAAACAGCGTAACAATCAACTGCGATTCCCCCGTTTTCATGTCGTCCTCAGTTACATGTCGTCCGAATCCATGTCGTACTTCTCCGCCCATTCATCTTCAGGGTCATCCGGATGCGGCGGAAAATTGTAATAAGCAAGAGGGTACCGGTCAGAGAACTTCGCTGTATTCCATGTGTAAGCAGTCGCGTTCACGTTCTCCAAAGCCGCATCCACAACGAACTGAACAGGATCTCTAGCGAGAACAAAATCAAGGTCGCCATCTGAACAGTTAGGGTTACCCGCAAGCGCTCGCCGAACTTCCGGTTCGCGGTCACGAAGAAGGATGAAGAAATCGTCGTCGTTCTCCGTTACCGCCGCTAACTGGACGCGATCCTCTGTGGTGAAACCAGCAAGTTCGTTGAACCGTTCCTCTTCTTTCTCCACCATCAGTGTTAACCGTTCACGCATCCGTTCGCGCATATCCGAGTATTCCTTCGCTTCCGCAGCGGCTTCGGCTTCCTTCGCTGCGATCAACGCAAGTTCCATTTCATACTCATCAGGATACCGGTACATGTGCTCAATGATGGCTTCCTCATGAAGTGTACTTCCGATCCTTCGGACAAGAGTTCTCTGCGCAAGGACGTCCGCAGCGGCAAGCCTTCTCGCTTTATCGCGGTCTTTCTTCTCCGCAGGGTCATCCACTCGCGACCACACATACAAGTCGGGGTCACCCATATGGGCGGGTGCTAATTCCTTCGCCTTTTCATACATGAGGGTAAGGTCAGCAAGCCGGTTCTTAGCAGCGAAATACGGGTCAAATAAAGGAAGTACGGGAACAGAAGGAACCGGCGGAACAGGCGAACTAGGGTCAGAAGCGAACTTGCCGTCCTTCTCGCGTTTCTGCTTCTTACTGCTCACGCCAAACCTTCCTGTTAGATTCACTTGCGTACCTAACAGTCAGAGTATCACACAATAACGAAGACGACCGCTAACTAGTACGCTACCCTGAAATCAGGTTGCCGCTCACGGTAATAAGGATGGTCAGAGTTCAACGGATGCGGGTCATATTCAATATCGCGATACATGGATTCAAGAATGCTGCGCGCCTGATGGACGGATAACGCGGACACTTCACGAGCGCTGTAATGAATTCCGTATCCCGGTCCGCCGTGACGTAGAACGGGTTCCCCGTTCCTCAGAAGACGGAACCGGTAAGTGAACGGACGAGGAGTGACACGCGCAGCGAGAACGCACAGCAGCCGGTTCGTGGTTCCCAATTCAATGGGAAGTTCACGGTCGATCGCTGAATTTACTTCATGGAACACATCCATTGCTTCAGGATCACGTCTCCATGACTGAGGAATGAAATTGAAATTCACTGCTTCCAACCATAAAAAATCATCTTCCGTAGCATTGTCAGGTATCCGGATTCGCGATTTCCCCGGTTCAAGTTCAAACTGGAACCGGTACGTCTCCCAGACGCCCGTCAAAGAGAATAATTTCTGCCCGCGAGTTACTTTCTCCACCCGCATACCCGGAATACGCGTGAGAGCATCAGCGAACATCCATTCGGCTTGCGTCACATACATGAGTTTTTCCAACTCTGCGAGCACACCAGATTCAGCGGATTCGTCAGCGTACAAGTACGGGTTGAAAACAACTATCTCTGTTATCGGGGACGTCGTAATAGGAAGAGTAAGAAGAAGATTCTTCTCCTTCGAAGTTGGGTTATCTCTTAACGTGTCCACCCACACTCGGCATGCCCAACCGCCTTCATCCGCTCCAATAAGAACAGGCACAGCACGCAGAACACCGAAAGCATGCTCATTCGTAATAACGATCTGAATACCGTTACCGTCAGGAAGCAAAGTAGGTTTCACGCGCGCCACCGGAACAGGCATACGCACGAGTTGCTCAGGCGTGGTATCCCATTCAGAAGCGGTAAACATATGTGGTGGCTGCATGATTTTAATATCGGACTGACTGATACTGGTTGAGTTTACAGGAGTTTTATCATAACAATGATGGGATCTTCTGTCCATTCGGGAGCGCCGCTAGCCCCGAGTTCCCAACGCCCATCCATACGTTCATGCGAATGCTCGTACCCAAGCGCTGAATACAAATGATGCGCTTGCAGGTTCAGCGGATCCACAGATAACTGCACAGAAGGAACACTTCGGCGGATGGCTTCGGCTTCTAGCGCTTTCAGTATCGCTGTCGCGTATCCTTTCTTTCGCTCGGTGGGTTTCGTCGCTATCATCTGGATCTCTGGACGGTAAGGAGAAAGAAAATCTATCGCACCAACAACCGCTACTTCGCTGTCACTGGTGTATCCCGCGAGAACTCTCACGGTGTTATCTATCGCTGACCTGTTCACCATTGCTTCCAACGCCGCTGGGGTCGGACCTTCATTACCCCAATCGCAGGACGGAATATCAATGGGTTGCAGATCCATGATCGTTATCGGATCAATAAGGCTAAGCATGGTAATTCATTCCCAACATAAATAAGGGGCGCCCGCTAACCGGGTGCCTCATGACTGTGCATCATTCATATCGGTTCGCGAGACCCCTCGGAGGTCATTATAGAAAGTGTCGTTACCCACATTCGCAACGGTTTAGGTACATCCCATGGTATCTAGAGTACGAGATACGCAACAAAACTACGCATACACAGGTGATATGAGACGAATATGCGTAGTTTCTCAATAAAATGAGTTGTTTTTTGGTTTATACTTAACCTATTTTAAACCGAGTAGACACGGATGCTTCCGATATACACATGTGTAAGGAACCAATCCAGATAAACTCCGCCACATTATTCAGAAAAGGAAACACCTCATGAAGGCTCGTGTTCTCGCTTCCATCGCAGCAGTCGGCATCGCCGCTACCGCTCTCATCGCTCCTGCAGCGTCCGCTGCAACAGACCGCCCCATCAAAGCAAGCGAAGTGACTAAGCATAACACTGCTGCTTCCTGCTGGACCATCGTAGGCAAGAACGTTTACGACGTCACCAAGTGGGAATCAAAGCATCCCGGTGGCGCGTCATCCATCAAACTGATGTGCGGAAAGAACGGAACAGCGCTTTTCAACGGCAAGCACGGCAGCAGCGGCAGCGCTAAGGCAGTGCTCGGCAAATACAAGATTGGGCACGTTGTCAAGTAACGAATAAGCACGGGAGATGCAGAGAGGTCTTCCCCATCGTAGTCAAAGTGCCCCACCACAGCATTTTGGATATGTGGGAAAGGCTCGGAAGTTTCAGAATAATTGATGCGCTCTTTTCATCCTCACGGGACACGGTGGACAGTTGCTTGTCTCCTGCGGCGAGCATCACCAGACGAGACACACGCGGTGATGTCTCCAACTCGCACACATTCGCTGGTAACGCACCGTTCTCTTTGTAGTGCGTTTGGATAGCGCGGGTACGATTCTGCACCTCATTACGCGTGTACTCGTTACCCGAAGCAGCAATCGCAGCCCACAGAGCATTCCACTCCGTGTCCGTACGAACTTTCCCATCAGCAGGGAACGTGGCGAGGATAACATCAGTGAGAACAGAACGGTACACTCCGCCGCGCAGTAATCGTATCGCGTGTTCCTTACCCGCACGATACACACGGTCTGGGATATACATATCTTGTAAGCGAATATCCCAACCGAGGCGGTCACACGCAACATACCCCTTACCCGGCAGGCTCCGCCCAGAAGGGTCAGCCTTACCTTTCAGAATACTAAGGCTGGTAGTGTTCCATTGCTCGGCGACAACCTGCTTGGTAATGAGCGTGGTGAGGTCCGCGAGCCAACCCACACGTACGGCAACCTGTGCCCCTGACAGGACGACTCCTGTGCTCGTTTCCACGCCACCACGCAAAACACACGAAGCAGTTGCAGTCAAAGAAGGATGTATCTTCATAGCCTTTCTTGCTGTTAAGGATATATTCGGTATCGGCATTTATCCTAGTGTACCATGTCAAATACGCTAGCAGCGACACAGCCTGTTGGTTTAGGAAGGGAAGACCTCTCACTCGTTAAAGAATGAAACGCTCTACCGGTTCGGGAATCCATGCCCCGTCCACCGGAACGAGATACCGCGTGAGCGCACGAAAAATTATGGCGGTGTCCTCACCCGGCATTCCACGGTGGAACTTCCCGTTTGTCAGAGCCGCGATTTCCCTATCCGTGATCCCTTCCGTTAACCGTTGGTTCCTCGTTGAACGGGGAAGCCTAGCACGGTAGAAAGGTTTCTCCTCATAGTGACCAATATCGTCGTATTCATGAATTTCCAGTATCGAATCGTATGCTGACAGGTTGAAATTGAAGAAGTACTCTTTTCGCCAGAAACCTCCGGTACGCAGGCTCTGCTGCCCGTTCAACATGTTGTAAGTGAAGCGTACATCCTTCAAAGGAAGAATACTTCGCATTTCGTAGTCAGCGCGGGCTTTCATCATCGCGCCCGCGACACTGTTCAGGACACTGTCTGTCCCGTTTATCCCTCGAGGGAAATATGAAACAGGAGTGATGAATTCTTGACGTGAATCAGCAGTAACCGTGGCTTTGCAGTGAGGCGGTTCGGTCGCAGCGAGCACCATCAAAGCGAGAGTTGCATTATCCGGATCTGGCTGACGTTGAGGTAACACCCAGAATCGGCAGTCCCAGCCTTCTGCTTCCCTGTTAGGTACTGCCTCGGTAAGGACATCAGTGGACACGACTGTGGAGATGTACTGAAAACCATCGGGGGTACGACTAATGGGACCTTTATGAGAACGGTGGACGCTTGGTTTGGCACGCACTATCGGAAGGTCTCTGATAATTTCGTCTGGATCCAGCGTCCACGGAAGCATGAGGTCATTCATTGGCGTTCCCGAGTACAGTGAAAGGTGGGTCTGTGTCTGGGAACTGTCGGGTATCTTGTTCCTTCGGTGTCGCTTCAAACTCTATGTAAGGGTATCGAGTTCGTAGTTGCTCACGTGCTTCTTCAAGAGTACGCGCTCGCGCAACCGCTGCTGTCGCTACTAGCCCCATTGACTGCGGACCAATCTTCCTGTTCTTACTCCAGTTCTTCCGAATATCTTTCAACTCAGGAGTGTCTATCCGTTTGAAGAAGAACGAGAAATCGCTTCTCTTTAGCCGTGATGCAAGGGTGAGGAACAGCGCTGTAATTTCGCTTGAAGAAAGCCAAGGAACTTCGGGGGAGTTTTTGTTCCGAAGAAACAGTTCAGTTATAACTTCAACGAACTCTCCTTCAACATCGGGAGGGTTATCAAATTCCATTTCCGCCATCCACAACGGAGTAGTACGAACAACGTGTACGAATCCTTGACTGCTCGCGTTTGGGTTACCGCCTACCTGTAAGGAAGCCGTGTCACCGTTGTACGCGAAAAGGAATGGGTACCCGTACCATATGCCAGCAATCTCATGACGAGGAGCATACGTAGCACCGTTGAAAGTGATATCCTCGGTACGCTGCCGTATCCCTTCAGTGTCGAACCTTAGACGCGCTCTACGTAAGGACACATCTAAACCGTGAAGAACCGAGAGAACTTCAGGACTGAGCCCGCTTTCATCTTCAGTGTTATTGCTATGTTCCCCATGCTGGTTTGGTGATAGAACGAAAGTTTCCGATGGCGGCTCCGATTCCGCTATCACATTCAAGGATAGAACAGCGAGCCCTCTATCTTTCATATGATGGCGAAGAAACCATGCGGTTCCCGTCCAGTCATCGCTTCCAATAACGGGCGGTTCCATATCAACGAGAACACTGAAAGGAGCAGAAGGAAGAACGCACCGGATCCCTGTAGGAGTAACGGTCAGGGAATAAGCCTGAAGAAATTTCGGGTCGGCGAGACATTCTCGAACGATACGGGCAGGATCGGTTGTCCAGCAGGTATTTATCTCCGTCACCTCCCTTATTACGTATAGGCACTACCGCTAACAAGGGTACCAGAGAATAAGTTGGTCCTACGACTAGTAAATAGTGAACGGTGGCATAGACACAGGGAAGACACGCGGGTCACTATTGATAGATCTTGTCGGCAGTTCCCTGCTGGTAGGATACTTCTCCTTTAGGGCTTCCACTGCCTGCTCTTCGGTGAAAGCGTATACCGTTTCCATCCAGTCGGGATCCATCTGGAAATAGTAAGGAAAAGGAATGGGAGCGAGACTCCTTGCCGTGGTACAGAATAACGCCGCGAACCCTTCACGAGTTACCCATCCGCCATTGTCATGATGAGCCATCCGACTAAGATAAGGAAGTTCCTCTGGGGTAGCCTTGCAGCCCACGGGTTTACTCAAATCTATGGAAGAACCCCATAAGGCAAGGTCAGCGTTGCCCCCAACTTTCAAGATGGAGGCATACCTGCGGGTTGAGAAAACGAACGAGTATCCATACCATGTTCCGTGGACGAGGGAGCCTTTGTCCCCCCATGACGTCGCGAAATCAATATGAGGGACACGTTCGCCAACGAAAGATGAAATGTACTGCGCTTTCAAAGAATACCCCGTGACAGCGACTTCATGAAGTACGTTCTCGGCAGCGAAACTTTCGTTGTTCATCGCTGTTTCTCTCGCATGCACCAATGATGTACCAGCCGGAGGCTCAACGATGGTTGTCGTCGTGTGCGGAGGTTCCGTTCCTGCCATCACTGTGAGCGCTAACTCACGCATCATAGGTTCCTGCTCCGGCTTGTCCGAGAACCACGCGTTAACGTTCCACTCACCTTGAACAGAACTAGGGGTGACGTCCATCAGGTACGCTACCGGAGGAGAGTCAGCGACAACGAAACGGAAACCGTTATCTTTTCTACTGACTTCATAACTTTTGTTTCGCTCCCTTATCCTCCGCGCAGTGGACAGCACCTCATCAGGGCTCGTTGTCCACATGACCGTCATACCACTACCATACCACAAACGAAAGAAGAACTATGTAGGGCGGGCGAAGAATTTCAGTCCGGTAACGTGACAGCGAAAACCGGCATCACTACGGGGAACGTACGCGGGTCCAACTCGGCAGGTGTCGCGTCGAAGGCTAGATCGGGAGAGTCCGCAGCAATAGCCGCCATAGTCTCTTGCGCTTCTTCAAAGGTGTAAGCGGAAACGTTATGCACGTACGTGACTGGTTCCAGCAATGGAACATTCTCAGTGAACTCGGTCAGAAAGAACCGGTAAGTGAAAGGAACATGTTCAAGCAGACGAGCGCACCCAGCGATAAGGTACGTCAGGTCACGTTCATTCACTCGCTCTTCCACGTCCTCGTCATGCTCTAACCGGTCAAGGACTTTACGTGATTCAAGCGGAAGGATATGCCCGTCAAGCATTGTCGGGCTCTCCCTAGTGCGTTCTAGTCGCACCTTCCACATGAGGTTCTCTCCGTCGTTATCACCGGAAATCTCCAAATACAGAATACTACGACGATGATAAACGAAGTTAGTCTTATATCCATGCCAGCGACCTTCAAGTCTAAGGTATCCGTCACTTTCCATCCGATGAACGATGAAACCGGGTGCGCACAAACGCAGCAGTTCCGTTTCATACAACGCGTGCTGCCGCTCCAGCATGACGTAGATAGCACGATACACTGCTTCCCCACGAGTGCGTTCCCTATCCACAGGGTTCCGGCGCCGCATCGCTCGTTCTTCCAGTTCCGTTTCCGGTTTCCTACCCCTGAAATCGGTGATATCCACCGTGCAGTACGGCGCTTCCATCGCTGCGGTAACCGTCAAAGCGAGAACAACAGAAGCGGGATCTCCGCTGCTGTTCGGAATGAACCAAATCCGGCACACCCATGTATCTGTGCCCTCCACAGGGTCCGCTTCCAGCATCGCCGCGACAGGAACACCACAAAAAATGAACCTCACCCCCGTAGGAGTACGAGACCATTGATGTGTGGAGGAAAGCGAAGAAGAACTAGAATTAGCGACAACAGCGTTGTACTCCCCGATCACCAGATCAGGGTCCATCGTCCACGGCATGTCACCGATAGGAATATCGCTCATATCTTTCTTACTATACCACATTATGAGGTATTTAGACAAATATATTCAAACCGGAATAGTATTCCACCGATACGCTTGCGCATGGATAAGGAAACCGTGACACTTCAACGTATTACCGCTTCGGTAGCGACGTTAGCCTCTGTCGGCTGGGTGTTCCTCCTCGGATGCTTATTCCTTGTCCAAACGGATGACAACGGTGTTTTCATTCTTGTCCTCCTTGCTTTCACCGGCATGGTCATCCTCACCTCCGTAAGTGTTTACTTCACCCTCCGAAATCCACTGGGTCATCGTGAGCGAGCGCTCGGAGCCGGACTCATGGGAGCGAACGGAGTGTTCCTCCTCGTGTGCCTGCGTGTACTCTGGGGAATCTGGTTCCCACTAGACGAGGCAGCAGAGGACCTCGCAGGGTCTGTTCTCACCATTCTTGTTCTCGCGCCCGTAGCGGTGACAGGAGCCGCGTCAGGTCTGATGATGTTCGCTCTTGCGGGTAAGACGAACGATTAGGGCTGCAGCGTCTGCGCAGCGAGTTTCGCTCGGGTTTCCATCAAAATGATACCCAGCATGTTCTCGCCCACACGGTTCTGCCATGGAACACTAGAATCCAACCTCACACCCCAGATCGTGTCGTTCCACGTGTTACCTTCCTGTAGGTAGGCATCTCCCGTGTTACACAGCAGGACGGCAAGGTCAGGGTTCTGCGAGAACTTCGCCCACACGATTTCTCGCATCAGGTCAAACTTAACTGTCTCCCAGTCTTCACGCAGGGGAACCTTGCGTCCCAGCCGTTTCACTTGACCAGCAGTGGGTGTAGCAAGTATCCAACGGATGTACTCGTTACCGTCAGGACGGTCGAGGTTCAACTTCGCGTACACGAAGGCGTGCTCTGCCGTAGGAAAAGTTAAGTCCCGCCACGTGAAAGGATGTCCATCATAGAAATTGGACAGGAACGAGAACGGGTTACCTTCAGTGAAAGTTTCCACGACAATATCAGGCTGCTGATTCCACCTGTTCGGCACGGTGACGTTCCTCACTTTCGTTTCTATAAGCATACCACACGTCAGCCGATACGGTACGCTTAAGAAGTAAGCGTCAAAAAGAGCACACGAAAGGTAGTCATGCCACAGTTCAGGGCGCTCGTTGTTCCCGTCAAGCAGTCCCTTCCCGTCCGATTTGTCACGGTTTCCCGAACCGAATCAGCACGGCTCCTCAAAGACCTCATCGGTGGGTCGTGGGAAGAAATCGTGTTCGCTTCCGACGTGATGCTGATGAACGCTTTCGCTGAGGAAACCAACCTGCCGGTAAACCCTCGAGCGGAAGAGATCGCTGGATGGTTCGCTACTGGACTCAACTGGTCCGGACGGGTACGCGGAGATGTCGTCTTCGTCGGCGTTGACGGCGAAGGACGATTTGTGGATGTCACCGAAGATGACGCACTTGAAATCAAATACGCGTTCGACTGCTAACGAGTTAGCCCGACACTGAGGTACTCAGTATAGGCGTTTTAGAGATAGAGAACGGCAAGTCCGAATACATGTAGTCTTGGACCATCTGTTTAGTAAGTTTATGGAACACCTTCCGGAAACGTTTCTCCGTAAGGTAAATACCGGCGTTCTTTTCCACCCATGGTTTCCCCTGAACAGAGAATCGGCGTTCATTCTCAGAACCCGCGCTCGTCCACTCATGCGGAATCGCTGTGTGCCATAACGGGAACTCCCCATCAGACATTAAAGAAAGAATGTAACTGTTCGGTTTATTAGAGAACTCGATAGAACGCCCGCCCCATACACCTGTTAACGTGAGCGTGTCATCCGGATGAATACCGACAGTGAAAAAGTGAAGCCCCGTCGTATGAGCGCGTAAATTCTCCGTCGCGTACTGCGCTTCTTGCTCCCTCAGCAGTAACGCGAAAGCATGAAGAACCATCTGCGGTGCGCCGTCTTTCTGAAAAGAGAACCAACGAACGACGCTGTCACTAGTTTTCCATCGCGGTCCAGTAAGAGAAACAGAAAGGTACGGCTTCTCCGAAGACGACACTGTATGAAGCGCCAGTAACGTCATCTCTTCCTCGCTCATACTCGGAACAAACCATGTCTCACATGACCATCCCGTATCATCATAAGGGCGCGCTTTCAGTAACCCTGTAACGAACTGAGACCTAAGAATGAACTGCAACTCTCCTTCGCATAAAGTCAGAGACTCCTTAGCATGTTTGCGTAGGACCCCTTCCGTTTTGTACGCACGAAGCACCTCGTCAACGTCACCCGTCCACGGAAGGCTTACACTCCCACTCATGACAACTCCCGACGAGGACGCTGCGTAATAGCGAAATCAGGAGGGTTCCTCGGCATAACCTTGTAATCCTGCTGACGCAAATACGTCAACTTCACCGGCACATGACCCCACGGCAGCATAATCGTGTCATAAGCAGCATCATAATCAGGCGCAGACGTCGTCACAAGGAAAGAGTCATCCAGCGCAGAAGACTCCAGCAAATACACGTAGGACGGCGACCCAGAATAAAGGTACTGCGTGACCGTACGGAACACAGCAAGGAATTCCCGTTCCGTCAGCACCGTACGAAACGGATCACCAACAAGATCAGTCACAACGTTCCTGTCGTCCTCGTTCGCGAACACTACACTGGGAGAAGATAAAGGAACTATGGTACACCAGAACGGGTCACCGTTCACCCCTACTTTCACCATAGCGATACGCCGGTGATACCGAAAATCAACAGGATACCCATGCCATGTACCACGAATGTTATACCCGTGAATACTACGCGCATAACTGAGCGGCTTAAAAATACGGTCAAACTCGAGCCCTGCTGCACGGTCTAGAACGGACTGAGTCGCTACAGTAGAGAAAGCCTTCATCAGGACCCCAGCGAACGCATCCAACACCACATGAACGTCAGCGGCAGGAACATCCCAAATAGCGTAGAACATGTTCCGTTGCTTCGGATCGTCTGATGACACCACTGTACTGAACACAGGAGGTTCCGTTTTACTGATAACCTGTAACGCTAGCATCGCTGTAGAAGAATCCATCATCACAGTCGGGTTCGCTACCCACGCATCGCACACCCATTCGGTTTCACCGCGAGGAGTAGCCTCCACCACCCCAGTATACCGATCTCCCCATATCGTGTAACGGACACCAAACTCAGTACGAACAAGAGAGCGATGCTCAACAAAGTCAATAAAATTCGTATCAGGGAACTCCTTCACCAGACGATCAGGATCAGTCGACCATCCGATGATTTCCGATTCATCGTCAGTACCCACTCGCTCGCCTCCTCCCGATATCTCGTTAGTGTAACCGGTATCGGACGGCGGAACCGTCAGGACAACACACAAAGAATAACAGGCTACATCACAGTACAGGCGGAAGCATTCCCGACGCGCTCTGGTACTGCTCTATCTCGTCCTCACCATTGAACTTCGCATGAGCAACGTTCAACACCTTACTCAGGGAGTACAGTACTGCGCGAGCACCACCCGTATTCGTGTCCATGCAGAACTGCTTGAAATTCCAGTTAGAGCAACCGAAAGGTTCATCAAGGAAGAATTCAAAGAACGGCTCACTGTCAGACTGAGCAATGATACCCGCGAAATACAACGAGTCATGAGTAGACGTATTCGTGTGAAACACCCACATGCGTAACCGCCATCCTCCACCCGTTGTCGGAATAGCGTCAGTGATGATAGCGGTACCGTTCCCATTCCATGCAAACATCACACCTTCATGAGTGCGGTACATTTTCGTGCCGTAACTACCGTCCCATTTCAACGAAGGCGCAGCAGCGAACAACTCATCCGCGTCGGTACACCACGGATACTGGATACCCTTAAGGGTTCTACGTAATTCCATGACGACTTCTAAACTCGTGATATGCCTGACGCGCCATAAAGTTACTTCGTTGCTCTTGAACAAGAATGATGAATGAATCCAAAGTCAGCAACGCCGAACCGTACCTGTTGACCCTGAAAGGATGATCCGTATGAGCGACATTATCGTAAGGCTTATAAAGAACTTTTGTGCCTGTCGGCGGTTCTGTACTTATAAGGATTTCCGCCGCTAAACGCAGACTATCGGGATCCTTAGTGAATGTTTCAAAAGCCCACACTTCACATTCCCATGAACGAGTTTCCCTGTTCGGTACGGCAACAAGAACAGTCGCGACACCATCTTGTGTTTCAACGATACGGATACCACCCGAAATAGCGTGAATGGAGCGTGTTCCGCTCACCGTGGAATAGTTACGGCGTTTCCCCACGTTCAGAACTTCATGCACATTCACTGACCACGGAGCAGGAGAGGCAACAGTGTCCATGCCTTCGCCCCTTCCTTCGGTCGTCAATGTACAGGGTTCCTCCCCTTATTGTAGCAGAAATCTTTCCCTCACGGTAGTGTCCTGTTATCGGACGATACGGGTACGTGATACACTATGAAAGAAGGAGGGCAACGTGAGTAGGCTGGTATGGCTGCGGGTTCGCTGGTGGGCACGAAAAGCATACCGGTATGCCATGAATAACAGCGACCGTATTCAAACCTTCACAAAATGGACGGTTATCAGCGCGATACCCATGGTTATGCTCGGGTTTCTGGCAGGCTCTGCCCTCTCCTCAAAACTCGGTACCCTCATGATATTCCTGTCCATCCTCATGATTTTCGTGTCTATTGCGGGAATCATTCTAGAGGACTCGCTGTGCTCACGACGCGGACCATACCAAACTCTTCGCAGGGAAGAAGCAGTAAAACTCGCGCACGCCTGTAAAGGAAGAATGGGCAGAAAAAACGTTGAAGCATGGCTGGACATGCCCCTGATTTATGACCGTAAAGTTGCACTGATTATTGTCGGCATACCCGTAAGTCAAGCACTCACATGGAAGGTTCATCGGATGACGATGGAGGACCTATCCGTGGCAGCCGCACTAGCGGGAGTGCCTACCGCTGTTTAGCGGAACTCAGCGAGAAACAGTGGGTGGCTCTGACGGGAACACCCTGTTGTCCTGACGAACCGGTTGCAGGTTGAACCGCACATGAGGTTCATTCCTGATAAGAGCACGAC
>Ga0194063_10001632_pt1 | contig 14404 bp, 13 predicted proteins | sample SepL3720m_MetaG_FD_155459 | JGI IMG/M metagenome (GOLD analysis project Ga0194063, IMG submission 155459) | Anoxic zone freshwater microbial communities from boreal shield lake in IISD Experimental Lakes Area, Ontario, Canada - Sep2016-L373-20m | ecosystem: Environmental > Aquatic > Freshwater... | reverse complement strand
TTGAGGCGATATCTGGGTGCAAGCTGGTCGCGATCTGCGATAGCGACCCAGATGCTCTGGCTAGGGGGATTGCCCTTACAGCTGAAGCAGAACCGGTTAGCGACTTTGGCGAGTTGCTAGCCAATGACCAGATTGATGCGATTGCCCTCGCCACTCCGGTGCCAACTCACGCCGATTTGGCGGTCAGGGTTCTTGAGTCCGGCAAGCATTGCTTCGTCGAAAAGCCGCTTGCTCAGTCGGTAGCCGATGCGCAGCGTGCAGTTGATGCTGCCGACAAGGCCGATCGTCAGCTGATGGTTGGTCACCTGCTCGAGTACCACCCTGCGGTTGAAGCGCTGTCAGGATTGATCGCTGATGGTGAGCTCGGCGACCTCCTTTACGTATATGGAAATCGGCAGAACCTTGGCCGGATCCGGTCCGACGAGAATGCGCTTTGGAGCCTCGGCGCACATGATGTTGCCGTAATGCTCGCGCTGCTCGGCGAGGTGCCAAATGAGGTCGAGGCCCGAGGTGAGGCCTATCTGCGCGCTGGCGTTGAGGATGTTGTCTTTGGCTACCTGCGGTTCCCTTCGGGAGTTGCAGCTCACCTGCACCTTTCATGGCTTGACCCGCACAAGGAGCGTCGTCTTACTGTCGTCGGCTCAAAGCGGATGGCCGTTTTTGACGACATGCGAATCGAAGGCAAACTGACCGTCTATGACAAGGGGTTTGATGAGGATGCGCGCTCGTGGGGCGAGTACATTGCTCGCGCGGGTGGCTCATGGTCGCCGCGCATTGCCAACAATGAGCCGTTGAGGACCGAAATGGAGCATTTCATTAACTCGATCCGCTCAGGCACCCCGGCGCGAAGTGATGGTCGCAGCGGATTGCGAGTCGTTTCTGTGCTCGAGCAGCTGCAGCAATCGCTTGATCAGCACGCGGCTGAGAGGAAGCAGAAGGGTGGCTGACCATCATGGTGCTCATATTGAAGATGGAGTCCAGCTAGGCTCCGCCTGCCGGATAGCGCCTGGCGCCGTGATTCACGCCGGCGCGGTGATTGGACCAGGTTGCGTGATCGAATCCGGGGCCGTAATTCATTCAGGCGTCAGGCTTGGTGAGAGCACGCGGATTGGAGAGCATGCGGTAATTGGGCGCGTCCCCACGCTCGCCAGCCACTCTAGGGCCCCTGAGGCCACTCAGACGCCGGTTGAGGTCGCAGCTGGGGTTTCGGTCTGCGCAGGCGCGATCGTGCTTACAGGAGCGGTAATTGGCGAGGGTGCGGTGATAGGCGATCAGGCCCATGTTCGGGAGCGCGCGGAGATTGGCGCCGGAAGTGTGATCGGTCGCGCTACAGCTGTTGACAATGATGTGATCATTGGCCTTCGCGCCAGGGTGCAGAGCATGGTCTACATCACAGCTGGCAGCTTGGTTGAGGATGATGTTTTTATTGGGCCCGGCGCGGTCACAACTAACGATGACACGGCCGGTCGGCATTCAGGTGAGGTTCCGCTGGTTGGAGCACTCCTGCGACGCGCCTGCCGGATTGGCGGTGGCGCCGTGATTCTGCCGGGTGTTGAAGTTGGCGAGGAGGCTTTCGTTGCCGGTGGCGCAGTCGTCAGAGCAGATGTTGCTGCCCGAACCGTCGTGGCAGGGGTACCAGCGCGCCTACTCAGGGATGTGACCGACGAGGAACTGCTCGAAAACTGGCGTTGAGTCAGGCTTCGCCGCGAGGGATAGTTCCCTCGCTTGCATCGGTCCAGATGATCTGATCGCGAGCCGGACCGACGCCGATCAGGGTCACGGGTACACCGACGAACTCTTCAATGAATGAGATGTAGTTCCGAGCCGCTTCGGGTAGGTCTTCGATAGCCCTGCACTCAGTGAGGTCCTCGCTCCAGCCCGGCATCTCGATGTAGCGCCCTGTTGAGTGGTGCAGAACACTCTGGTGGTAGGGGAACTGTTCGAACTCAGCCCCGTCCTCACCCCGATATCCGGTCGCCAGCTGCAGGCTGTCAAAGCCGGAGAGCACATCAAGTTTTGTAATTACCATTCCTGAGAGCGAGTTGATCCTCGCTGCGTAGCGCAGGGCTACAAGGTCAATCCAGCCAACTCTTCGAGCTCGACCGGTAGTTGTGCCGTACTCGCCGCCACTCTCGCGAAGTGTGTCGGCAAGCTCGCCCTCAAGTTCGGTCGGGAATGGGCCGGATCCAACCCGCGTGGCGTAGGCCTTTGTAATTCCCCAAACCTCGTCGATATCGCGTGGACCAACGCCGGTGCCAACGCAGGCGGCGCCAGCGATCGGGTTCGACGAAGTAACAAATGGGTAGGTGCCGTGGTCGATGTCGAGGAGCACTCCTTGGGCGCCTTCAAAGAGGACGGTTCGGCCAGCATCGAGGTCATCCCAGATCAGCCGTGCGGTGTCGCGGATGTGTGTCTCGAGCCGGTGTCCATATACGAGGTACTCCTCTGTGATCGCCTGAACATCGAGGCGGGGGTCCTTCTGAAACGGACGCAACGAGAGACGCTTTGGCTCAAGTGCGGCAATGATCTTCTGCTTGAGGATCTTCTCGTCGAGCAGGTCCTGAACGCGAATCCCGAGCCGGGCAGCCTTGTCCTCATAAGCCGGTCCGATGCCGCGCTTGGTTGTACCGATCATCGCTTCGCCAAGGCGATTCTCACCAACGTTGTCGAGTATCAAGTGGTACGGCATAATCAGGTGTGCGTTAGAGCTAATCCGCAGTGTTGAAGTGTCGATGCCGCGACGCTTGAGCTCGTCCAACTCACCGCAGAGGACGCTTGGATCAACTACGACACCGTTGCCAATAACGCAGGTTGTTCCAGGGTGAAGGATTCCCGACGGGATCAGGTGCAGCTTCCACTCGACACCGTCGCGAACGATTGTATGGCCGGCGTTGTTACCGCCCTGGAAGCGGATAACGGTGTCCGCCCGCTCGGCAAGTAGGTCGGTGACCTTGCCCTTACCCTCGTCGCCCCATTGGGCGCCAACTATGACTATTCCCGGCATGTTCGCTGGAGTCTAAGCGTGCGCCAAGTTATTGGGCTCGCGAGATGCTCGCGAAGCGCGGATATTTGGGTTGGAAGGCGAGTGTGACGGTGTCAAGTGGACCATTCCGGTGCTTGGCGATAATTAGATCCGCCTCGTTCTTTCGCTCGCTCTCTTCCCCCTTGTAGTAATCGTCCCGGTAGATGAAGATCACAAGGTCCGCGTCCTGCTCAATCTGGCCAGACTCGCGAAGGTCTGAAAGAACCGGGCGCTTGTCCGGGCGCTGCTCAACTGCACGAGAGAGCTGCGAGAGGGCAACAACAGGAACTTCAAGCTCGCGAGCAAGAATCTTCAAGCCACGACTCATCTGGCCGACTTGCTCAACACGGTTCTCAGAGCGGCCGTCTGCTCGCATCAGCTGGAGGTAGTCGACGATGATCAGGCCGAGACCCTTGTTGCCTTCTTCGCGTTGAAGTCGTTGGTGGAGTCGGCGAGCTTTTGCGCGAATTTCCATGATCCCGATGTCGGAGGTGTCATCGATGTAGAGCGGTGCCTGCTCAAGCTCCTCGCAGGCTTGGAGGATGCTTGGCCACCGTGCTGCCTCAACCTTGCCCTTGCGGAGCTTCTCGCCGGTTGTGCTCGACTGAGAAGCGACAAACCGCTGGGCAAGCTCTGCCTCTGACATTTCGAGAGAAAACAGCGCGACGGCGCTGTCATTCTGCAGGGCGGCGTTAACCGCGATGTTCGTTACAAGTGCCGACTTACCCATCGACGGCCGGGCAGCAATGATGATTAGGTTTCCCGGCTGGAACCCACCAGTCACATGATCGAGGTCGGTAAAGCCGGTTGGAGTCCCGCCGTGTGGGCGATCGCCACGCGAGAGGGCTTCCATCCGATTGATCTCTTCGTCAAGTACCTCGCCGACGCTGCGGAAGTCCTTCTGTGCATCGTCGCGGGCAACCTCAAGGATTGACATCTCTGCTCGCTCAACAATGTCCCGCGCATCGCCCTCGCCGGCATTGACCGATTGCTGAATCGCGTGGCTACTTGCCAGCAGCCTTCGCATCAGGGCAAGGTCGCGGACGATCTTTGCGTAGTTGCGAACGTTTGCTGCCGCTGGAGCCGCAGCTGCAAGTGAGTCGAGTTGACCCTCGCCTCCAGCTGCATCTAGCTGGCCTTCGCGCCGCAGACGCTCCTTCAGCAGCAGAGTGTCGATTGGCTCTCCATCGTTGTAGAGGCCGAGCATCGCCCTATAGATCGTCGCGTGCTGTGGACGGTAGAAGTCTTCGGGGCTCAGTTGGGAGCTAATAACGATGCCGTAGAGCGATCGCTCCGAAAGAAGAATCGCGGAGAGAACCGACTGTTCAGCATTGAGGTCGTGCGGTGGTCCGCCGGAACGCTCGAGTGACGCCAGTTCGTTGGTAAGCGAGTCTGATTCCACAGTCAGGCGAGCCTACCTGCGCGAAGCGCCATCCCGACCTCAATCATCGCGCAACCTGCGGGGTTTCCAAGGCAGGTCGGGCGGGGCGAAGCAGGTCAGATCAGGATTCGGCGACGATCATCGTCTTGACCGCAGCGATCTTGCCGCCAGGGATCTCGACTTCGACCATGTGAGTCCCAATCTCCTTGATTGGGTCCTCGAGACGAATCTTTCGCTTATCGACCTTGATGCCACGGGCTTCCCGGATTGCCTCGGCAACATCGGCTGATGTAACAGAGCCGAACAGTCGGCCGTCGTCGCCAGCCTTGCGTGGGATTGTCAGCACTGTCTTTGAAAGCAGCGCCGCATGCTCGCCGGCCCGCTCGATTGATTCGCGCTGTTCGCGCTCCTGCTCGATAGCGCGGCGCTTTGACTCCTCAATGGCAGCGTCTGTGGCCTCACGTGCAAGATTCCTTGGTGCAAGGAAGTTGCGCATGTAGCCCTTGGAGACGATCACTACGTCGCCCTTTTCGCCGAGAGTCTCGACATCTTTAAGAAGAATTGCCTGTGGCATGCGTCCAGCTACCTTGAGTCGCGATCGCGTCCACGACCGCCGCGCTCTTCGCGGTCATCGCGCTCTGAACGGACAAGGCGCCCTTCAACATCTACATGCTCGCCAACATATGGGAGCAGTGCAAGTTCACGCGCCTGCTTCACGGCCAATGCGATTTCGCTCTGGTGGTGACGGCATGCGCCTGTCATGCGACGGGAGCGAAGCTTGCCGCGATCAGACACAAACTTGCGCAGGGTGGCTGTATCGCGCCAGTCGACATGCTCGACCTTGTCCTTGCAGTATGGGCATGACTTACGACGGCCGGTGCCGCCCTTCTTGTCACGCCGCTTGTCTGTTCGCTTTGAGCTTTGCTTCGCCACTAGTCGTTCTCAGTTCAGTTGTTCAAAAAGGAATGTCTTCTTCACCGGCACCGGATGCTGCCGGTGGTGCGGAGAAGTCGCCATCATCAATCGGCACATCCCCGCGTGGAGCCGGGGCGCCACCAGCCGCATCGTCGCGACCTCCTAGGAACTGTACCGAGTCGGCCACAATGTCGACGGCTTGACGCTTCTGTCCCTCGGGTGTTTCCCATTGGCGCCACTCAAGTCGACCATCAATTGCAACCGGTCGGCCCTTCGAAAGGAACTTCGAGCAGTTCTCGCCTTGAGCGCCCCAGACGGTTACGTTGAAGTAGTTGGGCTTGTCCTCCCACTCGCCACCAGCACCCTTACGACGCGAATTACAGGCGATCCTAAGGTTGCAAACTGCCATGCCGCTTGGCAGTGCGCGGAGTTCAGGATCAGCTGTCAGATTGCCGGTCATAACTACGCGGTTGATGTTAACTGCCATTTTGGAGACGCTCCTTTTCAGACTTTCGCAAGAGAATTTCTGGCGAGTCTAGACCCGCAATGCTGCTCTGCGCGGCTGTGACGCGCCCAGTGAACGGAAATTGCGTGATTCCGAGTCAGTCCGCTGGTGTTTCTGCGGGCTCAGCTGGTGCAGCTTCAATCTCGACGACTGCTTCGGCAACAACTTCGGCCTCGTCAGTTGGCTCGGCGCTGACGTCAGTCTCTGGCTCAGCTGGTGCTGCCGGCCTCTCTGGGGCAGGCGAGCGACGGTCCTCCGAGCGTGGCGGAGCATTAACGGCGGCAGATTGGTTGACAGTTGCTGGGGCTCCGTCGACTGCCTTGATCAGTCCATAGCGGAGCAGCCCATCGGTGATGTTCAACTGGCGGGTGAGTGCATCAACCATCTCGCCTGGCCCGTGAAAGCGAAGCAGGCGGTAGATGCCCTCAGTCTCGCCGTCAATCTCGAAGGCAAGCGGGCGCTCGCCCCACTCGTTGTTCTGCTCAATAACTCCGCCGCCCTTTGCGATCAATCCATCGATCGTCGTTGAGACAGCGGAACGGGCGGTGTCGTCGAGACTCGCCGCGGTTACAAGCATTAGATCGTAAGTTTGCTCAGGCATCAGCGGCCGGAGGGTAGCATTGGGGGCGAGTTGGGCGCGGCCCTCCCCTAGTCATCGAGTGGATCCAGACGATGATAGGAGTCGGCGGGAGGTTGAACGAAAGCGGTCAAAGAGGCCGCGAATACTGCGAATTCTGGTCGCAGCTGGCGCCGCGACAGCGGTGGTTGCACTGCTACCTGGCGGAGATGAGGAGATTGCGCTTCCGCCGCCGGATTTGCGCTTGCCTGTCCAGTCAGGCGGGTTGGCGAATGATTCACAAAGCATGGCTAGACGACGGCTAACTCGCCTGCGTAGCGGCAGACGCGGCCGGCCCAGTCGTAGTCAACCGCTGCGACGCCGAACCGGTTCAAGACCAAAACAGCAGCATCGCAATCAACGTCATCCGTCAAGCATTCAGACGAATGGTCCGCGATTCGGAGGTTGGGAGCCACCATCGCCTGCACCAGCCGCTCCCCGCATGCCGACAGCTGGCAGCGAGTTCACTCCATTTGCTGTCGGTCAGTCCCGATAGTCGGCGCGTCGGCGAGCGATGTCATCGAGTTGCTCATCAATCCAGTCGCCCGGATCTCGCGCCGTAACTATCTTCAGCAGCCCGTCGTGGCGGCGAGCACGCTCCGCTGGCTCCATTGTCAACGCCGTGAAGATCGCATCGGAGAGCTCTTGAATGTCAAATGGATTTACCGACAAGGCAAACTCACCGAGCTCCTCGTGTGCTCCCGTGTTCTCCGAGAGGATCGACACGCCGTTTCGCTCATTGACAAGCGGTCCTTCCTTGGCAACAAGGTTCATGCCATCAAACATGGCGTTGACCAGCAGCACGTCGTAGTGGCGATAGGCGGCGACTGCCTCGTCAAGATCATCGCGAAGTTTCAATTGAATCGGCATCCAGTCTGGCGTTCCATGCCGTTGATTTACAACCGCCACGAGTGCCTCTATCCGCTCAAGGTATTCGCGATACTCGGGAATGTCGCTTCGTGAGGGCATCAGCTGGGCTATGAAGCTGACCTTCTCCAAGAACTCAGGGTGCTGATCGAGGAATGTGTCAAATGCCGCGAATCCACGCAGAACATTCTTTGACAGGTCAGCTCGATCAACTCTCAGAATCAGGTGTTCACGCCGCCGACGCTTGAGGTCCTGTTCAAATGCCAGAGTGCGCTCGCGGCGGGCTACGGCACGAGTTGTGTCGGCATCAATCGGCAACGGATACGCGCGGACCCAGACAACCCGTCCGTCGGTAGTTAGTACGCGTCCCTCGTCAAAATCGACCTCAAGACCCATCAGGTCGCGGCAGCACTGCAAGAAGTTGCGGCGGTAATCCTGAGTGTGAACGCCGATGATGTCGTTGCTGAGAATTCCCGTATAGAGCTGCTCGCGGATTCCAGCTGGCAGCACTCGCCAAGCATCCGACTGCGTCCAAGGAATGTGGATGAAGTGGTGAAGCAATACATCTGGCCGTGCCTCGCGAATTACCTTTGGGAGTGTGTAGAGGTGGTAGTCATGAACCATCACGACCGGGTCTTTTACTCCGTCGATCTCCTCGATCACTGCGTTAGCTAGGTCGGCGTTGACCTGTTTGTAGCCAAGCTCGAAAGCTTCAACTTCGCCCTTTCTTATGTCTGGAGCGTTTGAAAGGTCCCAGAGGTAATGCTGGATGAACCACAGCATCGGGTTTGCGACAATGTTGTAGAAGCGGTCGTAGGCGAGTGGGTCCGACTCAACGAGGCGCACGAGGTATTCACGGTCAGCATCGGGCAGCTTCACAGGGAAGGCTCGGCCATCGTGGAGCCGCGCTGCCGCCGCGTCCTCCTCGGTCATTGCAGAGGCCACCCAGGTCACATCTCGGTAGGACGCGAGGCCAGTCAGCGCCGTAACTAGTCCACCTCCACCACGACGCATACCCCCATCAGGCTCAAAACTGACAGGGCCTCGATTCGAAACGAGTACCAGTGGCGCCGAGTCGGACATCAGCCCACAGGCGCCTCACCAATTATCCGCAGCCAATCGCGCAGCAGCCGCGGTGAGAGGAAGTGCTTACGGACATGTTCCTTACCAGCGAGCCCGAGGTCAATTCCAAGCTGCGGGTCGCGGAGCAGTTCAAGCGACCGAGCCGCACACTGCTCGGCGGTCTGAACGAGGAAGCCAGTCTCGCCATCGGTTACCTGTAGTGGAATTCCACCAACATCGCCGCCAATGAAGGGCCGCGCCTTCCAGAGGCCCTCTGAGACAGTCAGGCCGAAGCCCTCGCGGGTCGACTTTTGGATCAGAACATCGGCAAACGATTGGAATGCGTTGACCTCAATCGAACCAACATTGTTGAAGTTATTGAGAATGTGAATATCCGGATCACCACCGGCGTGCGTGACGGTCGCATTGAAGAAATCCCAACCCTCTGGGTCATCAGAGGCCATTGAACCAACGAGTGCCAGCTGAACATCGGGGATCTCCTGCTTGACGATTCGATAGGCGTCAATTACTCCAAGCGGATCCTTCCAAGGATCAAACCGTGAGACCTGACAGAGCAGTGGTCGCTTCGTGTCAATGCCGAACTGGTCACAGATGTAAGTTGCTTCCGTCGGTGGGAAGACCATGTTCTTCGGCGCCAGTGGGTCAATTGCCGGCGGCACAATGTTGACCTTGCCTTTCATCCCATCCGGGACGTACTGCTGCATGTGGAAGACCGACTGTGGGTAGTCGGCAATTTCGGGAAGCAGGTGGGCAATCGTGTCGGGGTTTGGGGTTGAAAGGTCAATGTGGCAGCGCCAAACCCAACTCTTGGCTTTGTCCTTTGCCAGACCATGAATTGCGGCTGGTTGTGGATCGTGAACGATGCATGTGTCCCAACCCGGCGCAAGTTCTCGCGCGTTGAGTTCGTTGTAACGACGCCAGGTTGCCCACTGCTCCTCGCTGAGGTCGGTCGGCGCTCCTTGGAGGGCATTGTGGAGGAGCTTGGTTGCCGAGAAAAAGTCGTCACGGCCGTAGATGACCTGCCACTCGGCATCTAGGCCGACATCCCGCATCAGCGGCAAGATCGTGTAGAGAATCTCTGAGACGCCGCCGCCGTAGGCGGTCGCTGAAAGGTGAAGGACTTTCTTTCCCTCAAGCGGCTTAGCCAGTTCGCGTATCTCGTCGATCATGTCGCGACCGACGATCGAGGCGTAGTCTTGGAGCTCCTTGGTGCCGATTTGGACTTTCTGCAGCATTACAAGGCACATTACTCGCAGCGGTCCGGGTTGGCGATTGGCTGTCGTGGCTTTGCCAAACCGCCGAGGCAGTTAGTCTGGGCACGTGTTGGACGCCCGGCTGCACCGTGCTGCGCTGATTGTCCTGCTGATACCGGCGTTGATTGTCGCTGCCTTTTCGCTTCGACCTCCGGATGAGGCTAGGACGTCATCGCTAGCGCCAGACGCATTTGATCTCGCTGCTGCGCGAGCGGATTTGCGCACGCTCGCAGCAATCCCTAATCGTGGTCCAGGAAGTTCCGGTGATCGCGCGGCCGCCCAATTTGTAGCCGGCCGACTACGGGCTGCCGGGTTCCGCGTAGCTGTGCGGACTGCCGAGTCACAGACCGTGGCGGGCCGACGCCTCACGACCACCGTCGTGGCGACGAGAACCGGGTTCTCGCAGCGGGCGGTTGTGCTCGCAGCCGATCGCTCTTCTCCCGGTACAGGCGAGGCTGGATTAACTGGAACAGCAGCGTTGTTAGAGGCTGCCCGGGTCCTCGGCGGTCGAACGCTTTTGAACGCGGTTGAGGTGGTCTCAACTGGAGCCGGCCCTGGCGGAGCGCTGGCTGGCTTTGATCCGGGTAGCACGCCGGTCATTGCGGCGCTGGTCCTCGGCGACCTCGGCAGTGGCCCGCTGAAGACCCCGTTCGTGATTCCCTGGGCTGAGGTTCGTGGAACTGCTGCGCCGCTTGCCTACGAGCGCAGCGTCGCTGCCGCCGTTCGCTCTGAGACGGGACTCAATCCCAATCAACCGAGTTCACTCGAGCGGCTTGCAAGGCTGATGTTGCCGCTGACCACTACCGATCAGGGCCAGTTGGTCGCTGACGGATTCCCGGCAGTCACGCTCTCATCAGTGGCCGAACATGGAACGCCGGTCGCAGGCGCCGACTTGCGCCGACTAGCCTCATTTGGCCGAGCAGCTCTGCGGGTGGCTGGCATTCTTGACGGAGCTCCTGCCGCCTGGCCGGGACGTAATTCGGCGGCGATTCCGGTACGCGATCGCATCCTGCCCGAGTGGGCTCTGCGCTTGATGGGCGTCGCAGGCATCACTGCGGCATTGGTTGCCGGAATCGACGGTCTGGCTCGAGCACGAAGGCGAGGAGTGGCGGTCATCAGGCCAGGTCTTTGGCTGATCGCAGGCTGGCCACCGTTTTTAATCGGTTGGCTGGTTCTGCTGCTTGCTGCTGCTGTCGGCCTGCTCGGCAACCTGCCCGAATCAACTCCGCCCGTTGGGACCGTAAAGCTGGTCTGGCCCGCAGTAGTTGGCCTGTTCTTGATTGTCGGCGGACTCTGGTTCGGTCTGCGCCGACCGCTCGCCCGCCCATTTAGCGAGGCAGGTGACCCTGGGCCTGGTGTCGCTTCAGCATTGATGCTGCTTGGCACCGCAGCGACCGCGCTTATTTGGGCATTCAACCCGCTTACGGCAATCCTGCTCGTTCCATTCATCAATGTTGCTCCGTGGCTCTGCGACCCCCAGCGTGGCCCGCGAAGGCGGGCCGCTGTACTTCTGCTTTGTCTGAGCCTGCTGCCATTGGTTGTGGCAGTGATTGCCCTCGGATTCGCCCTTGGCGGCGGACCCCTCCAACTGGTTTGGCTTCTGATGCTGGCATTTGCCTCAGGGTCCGTGGGTACCGCCGGTGGCTTGATCGTCACCCTTGTGCTTGCGCTGGTCTTCGGCGTGCTGGTACTTGTTCTGCGACCGCGGGTTTGGAGCGGCCCTGAAGTTACGACCCGCGGACCGATTACCTATGCGGGACCGGGTTCACTTGGCGGGACGAAGTCCGCCGTCTATCGCGGCTAGGTTTTGTGTTCCCAGCCAGCGATGTCGCGACGGCCGTCGATACTGGCGCCAGGCTCGCCAGCAACCACATTGCCGATCCAAGTAACTCCGCAGTCTGAGCAGGCAGCTTCGACTCGCAGCCGCTGATTGCTGGGCGCAGTGAACAGCAGTTCGAAGTCCTCACCGGAACCGGCCGCGAACTGCCAACCTGGCATGCCGACCTGCTCCGCGACAGCTTCAACACCCGGATCGAGCGGCAGTAGAGATGAGTCGATCTCAAGCAGCAGCCGACTGGCTCGACCAACTTGGGCGGCATCGGCGGCTAACCCGTCGGAAAGATCGATCATTGCTGTGACTCCAGCTGCTGCAAGTCCCAAACCTTCGACCACTCGGATCGCGGGTCGACGATGCCGATCCGCTAACGCCGATTGATGGTCAGCATTTTCCGAGAGCAGTGCAAGTCCTGCTCCGGATCCGCCAATCGAGCCGGTCAGGCCAATCAGGTCGCCGCTTTGCGCACCGTCGCGGCCAACTAGCCCACGAGGTGATTCAGCGTGGCCAATTACGGTTACCGATGCGGCCAGTGCTGGGCCAATTGATAAATCACCGCCGACAATCGAGCTTCCGCAGTCGGTCGCCGCTTCGCCAGCACCAGCGATCAGCTCGGCGGCCTGTGCCTCAGTTGTGCCGCTTGGGAGCGTTAGTGCGAGCAGCGCTTCACCGGGTAGAGCGCCCATTGCTGACAGGTCTGACATTGCCGAGAGAACGGCGCGAGCTCCGAACTCGCGGTACGTGAAGAATCTCAGGTCAGCGTGAATTCCTTCGATCGTCTGGTCGACGCTTACGGCGATTGCCCCAGATGAAGCGAGCACCATTGCGTCGTCGCCAATGCCTCGGATTACTCGCTGATCCGCAGATGGCAATAGCAACGCGAGCTTCTCGAGCAGCTCGAGTTCACGCACTTGGAGTCCAGGGTCGCCTAGCGGTGGCGGTAGATGATGCGCCCACGATCAAGGTCGTAGGGCGAAAGCTCAACACGGACTCGATCACCAGGGAGAATCCTGATTCGAAATCGTCGCATCTTGCCAGCAACATGGCCAAGGACCGTGTGGTCGTTGTCGAGTTTGACGCGGAACATCGCGTTTGGGAGGGCTTCAGTTACTTCGCCTTCCATTTCGACCTTCTCTTCTTTGGCCACTGTTCTCCTGAATCTTTGCCGCCCGGTCAATTCCAGACAGTGGAACCGTAGCAAGGGGCAGGTATGGCACTACCCCGCCGGTCAGCGACCACTCAATTCGGAGCGGTTCCTCCGCCGCCAGTACCGCCGCCGGTACCTGTGCCGCCACCGCCGGTATTACCGCCACCACCGCCACCGGTACCGCCACCGCCGTTGTTGGCAGGTGGCTTCTGCGGTTTGTGTTCATAGGGGTTTGGTGCTTGCGGTGTCGAGGTCGTTGAGTCACTGCCGGAGCCGGTCGTGTCCGACTGTCCCGAGGAGGAGTTTCCGCCAAAGAAGGCCTGACCACCAAACGGCTCAAGCGGCGGTGGGAAGGAATCGCAATAGCTGCCATGGGCGACGCTCATGTAGTCGTGCCAGATTTGAGCCGGGTAACTACCACCGGTTACGCCGTACATCGGTCGCGGTGGATTCGCATACCCGACCCAGACGGCGGTTGAGATCTTCGGCGTGTAACCAACGAACCAAGCGTCCTTGTAATCACTTGTCGTGCCGGTCTTGCCAGCGGCTGGGCAGCCATATCCTGCTGCTGTACCTGTTCCCGATTGAACATTTTGCTCGAGGATGTCGGTCGCAACGGAGGCGACTCCATCGCTAAAGACTCGCTTGCGATCCTGTTTGCCAAGGTGGTCAACCCGACCATTCGGGAAGCGGACAGTCGTGATTCCGGTTGCCTTAACATGCATTCCACCCGCGGCCAGCGTCGCGTAGGCATCTGCCATTTCAAGTGGAGATACGCCGATCGTCAAACCGCCCAGCCCCTCAGCGGGGAAGGCGTCAAGCTTTGTTGTAACGCCCATGTCATAGGCCGTCTGGCGAACCTGCTCGGGCCCAACATCGGCATCAAGTTGCGCATAGACGGTGTTATCTGACTGCAGTGTCGCTTGAAGAATCGACATTGAGCCACCGTAACTATGCGAGTAGGTTGAGACATCGTAGGAGGGGAAGCCATCCAGCCATCCAGCTGACAGCTCCTTTGATTCGTAGGTCGTTGAATAAGGGTCAATGCCTTTTCGGAGTGCGGCCACCAGCACCATCACCTTGAAGGTTGAGCCGGGCTGACGGTGCCCCTGTGCCGCATAGTTGAACTTTGTCTCGCCGTAGTCGGCGGATGAGACCATCGCTCTAATGGCCCCGGTTTCAACGTCAAGCGAAACGAGCGCTCCAGCTGGAGAGTCGTAGCCGGTCAGCTGGCCTGCGATTGCACTTCTCCCTGCCTCCTGAAGCGCCGGTTCGATCGTCGTGTCAATTGATAGCCCGCCCTGCCGGACAGTGGCGACGCCATAGCGACGGTAGAGCTCTTGAGTTACATAGTCGAAGAAGAACCCTTCGCGGCGGGCAGTGAAGTAAGAGTTGCGCTTCGCGCCGAGCGGCTCCTGTTTTGCAGCGTCGGCTTGCGCCTGCGTGATGTTGTTGTTCTTAACCATCGCGTCAAGTACCTCGGCGCGGCGCTTCCTGGCTGCCTTCGGGTTGAGCAGTGGGTTGTACTCCGACGGCGCCTGCGGCAGACCTGCAAGTAGGGCGCTCTGAGCGAGCGTCAGATCTTTGGCGTTCTTGTCAAAGAACATCCTTGAAGCGGCCTCGACTCCGACAGCGGTCTGTCCGCCTACCGTTCCGTACGCGACATCATTCATGTAGGCATCGAGGATCCACTGCTTTGAGTGCTTCTGCTCAAGCTCAAGTGCCCACTTCGACTCCTTGATCTTGCGGTCGATCGACTTAGCGCTTCGCTCCCCGGGGAT
>Ga0194063_10001631_pt1 | contig 14436 bp, 12 predicted proteins | sample SepL3720m_MetaG_FD_155459 | JGI IMG/M metagenome (GOLD analysis project Ga0194063, IMG submission 155459) | Anoxic zone freshwater microbial communities from boreal shield lake in IISD Experimental Lakes Area, Ontario, Canada - Sep2016-L373-20m | ecosystem: Environmental > Aquatic > Freshwater... | reverse complement strand
GGTATTGCCACCTATTCTCAGGCGGGGGCGGCATTTGGATTATCTACCTTGTGGACATCCATCGTTGCATTCCCATTAATGGCTTCTATTCAACAAATGTGTGCCCGCATAGGACTTGTAACTTCACAAGGACTAACAGGTGCGCTCAAACGAAATTACCCCAAACCGGTGTTGTATATCATGTTGCTATTTAGTTTCCCAGCAATAGTAATGAATATCGGGGCCGATATTGCTGGAATGGGAGCAGTAGGCAACCTACTTGTGCCTAGAATTGATGCCATGTATTTCAGTGTTTTATTTACCGTGATTCTATTAATACTAATTATCTACCTTCCCTATCAGAAAATTGCTGCCATTTTAAAATACCTCTGCATTGTTTTATTGGTTTACTTAGTAGTACCCTTCTTATTTAAGCAAGACTGGCTATTGATTCTTCGATCAACATTTATTCCAACCATCCGATTTGATAAAGATTTCATTGGAATGTTGGTTGGTATATTGGGCACAACCATTTCGCCCTATCTTTTCTTTTGGCAAGCTTCTATGGAAGTGGAAGAAATGAAGCATAAAAAAAAGCACCTTTTGGTCAATAAAAAAATCATACACGACATGCAACAAGATGTTGATTTTGGCATGAGTTTTTCGGGCATTGTAATGTTTTTTATTATCCTTACAACTGGAACCGTTCTTTTTAATGCAGGCATCCATCAAATCAATACCGTAGAAGAAGCGGCTTTAGCATTAAAACCCTTGGCTGGGAATTTTGCCTATTTATTATTTGCAATAGGAGTAATCGGTACTGGATTATTAGCAATCCCTGTTTTAAGCGGATCGCTTTCGTATATGATAACTGAAACCTTTGGTTGGGAGCAGGGTTTGGACAAGAAATTTCATGAAGCCAAAGCCTTTTACATCATTATTGCTATATCCCTATTATTAGGCCTCTCCTTAAATTATGTAGGCATCTCTCCCATCAAAGCGCTGATATATACAGCCATATTATATGGCATCACTGCACCAGTACTAATAGCCATCATCCTACACATTTCGAATAACAAAAAAATAATGGGCACATTTACCAATAGCAAGTCCTCCAATATTCTAGGATTTTCAGCCCTTCTTATTATGACAGCTGCCGCCTTACTCCTACTCTACCTACAATTTAATTAATCAAAGAAAATCGCCTTCCCCTTGTTACCCGTCAATCGAATGCACTTCAATGGAGTATTCTATGTTTTTGCTTACAATATTTTAAGCTAAATTGCTTCTTAAAATAAACCCAAAATGAAGCAATTTGAATTTAAAAAATGGCTGCCCCATTTTATCGCCATCGCTGTTTTCCTGATTGTATCCGTTTTTTATTGTAGTCCTGCCCTCGATGGCAAAGTATTGCAACAACACGATATCAGTGAATGGAAAGCTGCGATACACAATTCAGCATTGTATGCAGCCAATCACAATGGCAAATACCCTATGTGGACGAATGGTTTATTTGCAGGTATGCCCGCTATTCAAATTGGCGGCTTGGGCAGCAATTATGTTTCAGACATAGTACATAATACCTTAACGCTCAATTTACCTAAGCCCATTAATTTCTTTTTTCTGGCTTGTATTTGTTTTTATATTTTAATTGTTACACTTAAAGTCAACCCCTATGCAGGCATCGTAGGTGCCTTGGGCTTTGCGTTTGCTACTTACAATCCTGTTATCATTTCTGTTGGGCATGATACCAAGATGTTATCCATCGCTTATATGCCCGCTTTATTGGCTGGCATTCTATTAATTTATGAGAAAAAATACTGGTTAGGGGCTGTGCTTACTGCGCTATTTTCCTCAGTAATGATTTCAATGAATCACTTACAAATAGCCTATTATCTATTTATAGCTATAGGTATAGCTAGTTTGTTTTATGTAATACAATGGATTAAAGAAAAAGATTTTAAGCACTTACTCATAGCCGGTAGTTTAGCCATTGTAGCTGCAGGAGCAGGCATACTTACCAATGCAGAAATGTTGATGGGAACTTTTGAATATCAAAAAGCAACAATTCGTGGCGGCAGTTCTGTTTTAACAGACACCAGTGCCAAAGCAAATAAATCTACTACTGGTCTTGATAAGGATTACGCCTTGAGTTATAGCATGGAAAAAACAGAACCCTTGGTTTTGCTATTTCCAAAAATGTTTGGTGGCAGCAGTGGCAAAGAAGAATTAAAAAGTGATAATTCTAAAGCCATTGAAGTAATCAGTAATGTACCCGCGGATATCCAAAGAAATTTTCCAGGCATACAAAATCAACTACCCATGTCTTACTATTGGGGAGGCATTGCTGATGGCAGTGGAAATGCAGGAACGGCTGGTCCTCCATATGTAAGTGCCATCATTTGTTTTTTAGCCATCCTATCTTTTTTTGTAAAAAACAACAAGCATAGATGGTGGATACTATCTGCGATTGGTTTATCTGTATTAATGAGTTGGGGAAGTTATTTTGATGGATTCAATAGTTTTTTATACAACTACCTGCCATTCTATAATAAATTCAGAGCCCCCTCCATGATCATGGTGGTGCCGCAATTATTACTTGCTTTCTCCGCGGTATTGGCAATACATTCAATAGCTACTACTACTGATAAAAAAGAATTGGTCTCCCTATTTAAAAAAGGAGCCATTGCCACTGGTGCAGTGTTTGCGTTTACCCTATTACTTTATTTTACTTTTGATTTTACCAGTGTTGCTGATAACACCATTTTAAAACAAGTAAGAAGTTCTAATCAACCATTATTAATAGATTTTGTAAGAACCTTTTTTGATGGATTGAAAGCAGATCGACAAACGTTGATGATGGGCAGCATTATAAGAAGCCTTGGATTTATAGTGGTCGCTGCAGGTCTCCTTTTCTTGTACTTTAAAAATATCATCCAACCTGCGTTATTATCAATTGCACTGGCATTGGTAGTCCTTTTCGATCTTTGGCTTGTAAATGACTTATATCTTAACAAAGACAACTATCAAGATAAAGAAGAAAGCGCTGTTAACTTCACCCCTACTAAGGCGGATGAAAGTATTTTAGCAGACAAGTCAGATTACCGAGTATTCAATGTGTCAGGCGGTGCTTTTCAGGACAACATGACTTCTTATTTCTATAAATCGATTGGAGGTTACCATCCTGCCAAACTAAGAATTTACCAGGATTTAATAGAACGTCAATTAAGTAAACAGGAAATTAATTTTTCTGTTATCAATATGTTGAATACAAAATATTTTATACAAAAAGATAGGAATGGAGCTACACAAGCTGTTCAAAAAAACGACAGCGCATTGGGTCCCTGTTGGCTGGTCAAGCAAGTTGTATTTGTTAAAAATGCAGATGAAGAAATGAAGGCCATTGATCAATTTAATCCAGCTGATACTGCATTCGTTCAAGAAAGCTTTAAAGCAAGTATTCCATTTACACCCATTGCTGATTCTGCAGCCAGAATTAAATTGGTTAAGAATGACAATGACATTATCAACTATGAATTCAATTCATCCAGCAATCAGTTTGCTGTATTCAGTGAAATATTTTACGATGCAGGCTGGAAAGCATTTGTAGATGGTAAAGAAAGTCCGATCGTGAAAGTGAACTATGTATTAAGGGGACTGGCAGTAAGTGCTGGTAAACATCAAATTGAATTCCGTTTTGACCCTCCACTTTTAAAAGCTGGCAAACAGGTTTCCTTGGCCGCTCATGGGGTATTGGCGCTCTTGATTCTGGTGTTTTTATTTTTCACTTTCAAATCGGGCAAACCCAATAAAGCCGAGGCCGCTATTTCATAATACGAATGGAATCAGCTCCAGACATATCAGTTGTAATGCCCGTATATAATGCGGCAGGCTTTTTATATGATGCAATTGAGTCTGTTTTAAAACAAAGTTTTAAAAACTTTGAACTACTGCTGATTGATGATGGCTCTACGGATCATTCAAAGGACATCATTCATCAATTCGAGGATGAACGCATCATTCTCATAAAAAATGAAATCAATCAAGGTTTGATATTTAGCTTAAACAAAGCTATTGGCCTTGCAAGAGGTAAATATATTGCACGCATGGATGCAGATGATTTGTGTTTGCCTTTTCGATTGCAAGAACAATTTACCTATTTGGAAAATAACCCGAATATATCGGTACTGGCTGGTTATATTGATTTCATTAACGAATATGGAGCGCCAAAGGGATTATGGCCAATGGATAGAAAAGCAAATACTCCAGCGCTGATAAGAAAAGCAATGATTACAGCCTGTTGTATTGCACATCCTAGTATTATGGCAAGAACAGCTATTCTGCAACAATACCCTTTCGCGCAGCAACAAAAAGCAATAGAAGATTATGATTTATGGCTGCGGCTTTTAGCAGACGGCTATGAAATTGATAAATTGCAAAAGAGCATATTACAATATAGGGTACACGAAAATTCTGTGACGCAGGTCGATAACCTTAAAAACAATGTATATTTTAAAATTGCCCGTTGCAAAAGAAAGTTTTTAGCGGCTGCCTTCAAAAAGGGAAGAATAAATACTTTTACAATACGGGTGTTTTTTAGAATGTTAGTGGATTATGTATTGGGTTTTGGAAAGCAAATGAAAAAAATAATCAAGCCTTGACATATCACCTGCAAATATTAAAAAGAAAAATCGAGGGCGTCCTCCTCTTTCCCTTTATCGTTTTGGGAGCAGGCTTATCCTATTTAAAACCACTAAAAGAAGATTTTGAGATTTTCTTTTTTTTCCCATTTTACCATACAGGTGGAGTAGAAAAATACAATCTAGCCATAGCGGCTGCCTGTAAAAATAAAAAAGCAATTATCTTTTTTACGCGTAAATCAACAGACAAAACCTTCTATAACGACTTCATTCAAACTGGCCATCGCCTGATAGACATTGCTGCATTTACAGATAACAAATGGCTTTATTTTTTAAATTTTATTTATCGTGGCATCATAATGGGATATATTCATCGTCAACCAAAGGCGCCCATTGTTTTCAATGGCCAAAGCAATTTTGGTTATAAAATGGCTCCTTGGATTCGGAGAGAAATAAAACAATATGAATGCATCCATACATTTAGTAGCTTTTCATTCATCCGCCAACCTTTTATTTCATTTTACACAAAAGCATTTTCCCCCTCCCATAAAACAATCGATGATCAACTGGATTATTATGCCAAAACATCTGTGCCTTCAGTAGAGGCAGAAAAATTCAGCTATCTGCTCACCGGCATAACATTACCTGCTGCCCCAGCAAAACAAGCTGAAGGCCTTAGCCGGGTTTTATTTGTTGGCAGAGGGTCTGCAGAAAAAAGAGTTGAATTAGTTGCAGCAATTGCTAAAAAAACAAGGGATACTGGCGCGCCAATTGAATTTGTTTTTGCTGGAGAAGTGAATAATTTTATTAGCGACGATTTACTACCCTATTGTACCGTAAAAGGAAATATTGCCAATCCAATAGAACTGAATCAACTATACGCTTCGTCGCAAGTATTGATATTAACATCAGCCTTCGAGGGATTTCCACTGGTAGTGATGGAAGCCATGAGCCATGGATTAACAATTATTAGTACTGCCGTAGGCGATATACCTGCACATGTTAAGGAGCAAGAAAATGGCTTCCTTGCAAATGTGTCAATGCCAATTACCGAATTAATAGAGTACTTTTCAGAACGATTATTATTTTTGCATGCTCATCCAGCGGAATTATCTCTTATAGGTAAAAATAATTACGCATATGCGCAAACGCATTTTTCCATTACAGCATTGTCAGAAAAATTAAAGCCCTATCTAAACCTTTAACATGAAACCCATTGGCTTCATAATCATTACTTACAATCGTTGCAGCGATACGCTGGAATTATTGAAAAATATCGCCGGGCTGGACCAGGCTGCTGAATTATTAGAAGAAGTAATATTAGTGAACAATGCATCTACAGACGATTACAGCGAAGTGAAATCTTATGCTGCGAATCGCGACAATAGCATCCCCATTAAATACTATGATGCCCCATCCAATTTGGGTGTTGCCAAGGGGCGCAACTATGCGCTTTCATTTAGCAAAGCGCCCTATCTGATAATGATTGATGATGATGCCGTTTTACAAAACAAAGATTGCCTGATACAATTATTACAAGAATTTAATACCACTAATACAGAAAGAAAAAAAGCCATTGTTTCTTTCAAGGTTTTGTATTATGACACCTTGGCTATGCAAGAAAATGCATTACCACATAAGCAGTTTGCAGACTATAAAGACAAAGCTTTTTTTGAAACCTACTATTATGCTGGAGGAGCACATGCTATACAAAGAGAAGTCTTTGAAAAAGTAGGTTATTATCCCGAAGATTTTTTTTATGGCATGGAAGAATACGATTTGAGTTACCGAATTTTAGATGCTGGCTATTCAATCGTATATAGCAATAAAATTATCATGCTGCACAAGGAATCTCCTTTAGGCAGAAAACCAAAGGAAGAAAAAATAAGGATGATGTGGGTAAACAAATCTAAAGTTGCCTGGAAATATTTACCCCTTCCCTATTTTTACACAACAGCTTTTCTATGGTCAGTACAATACTTAAAATTATCGGGATTTTCATTCCAAGGATTTTGGAAAGGCTGGAAGTCTATTGCCGCTATGAAAAAAGATACCCCTACACAACGCATTCAAGGGTCAACGATAGCTTATTTGAAAAAATTGAAAGCCCGGTTAAGTTATTAATATGATCATCATTAAAATCAAAGGAGGTTTAGGAAATCAGCTATTTCAATATGCTGCTGCCAGAGCATTCTCTATTACTCATTCTACCGAATTAAAACTAGACATCAGTGCGTACGAAGCTGATACTCTCAGAGGATTTGAATTATCGAATTTCGCCATGAATATTGCCATTGCTACAGATGCCGAAATCGATAGTTATGAGCAAACGTTTTTTCAAAAAATCCTGGATCGCTTAAAACCTTATTACCAACGAAAAATTTATAAAGAACCATTTTTTCATTTCGATCCGAATTTCACAAAAATACCTTCCGATGTATATGCAAAAGGGTATTTTCAATCTGAAAAATATTTCATAAACAGTAGGGGAATATTATTGAAGGAAATCAACTTACAAGGCCCTCTTATTGAAAATGTTAAATCAATGGGTGAGCAATTGAAAAACAGCCCTTCTGTTTCAGTACATATTAGAAGGGGCGATTATAGCAATCCGGCGGTTAGAGACTATCACGGCATATTGGAGATTGCATATTATGAAAATGCGATTACACTAATTAAGAAGCAGCACAAAGACTGTCTTTTTTATGTATTCACTGACGATGAGATTTGGGTTCGGAACAATTTCAAACTAGATACTCCGCTTGAGTTTATCAGTGCATCAAAGTCAACTACACATTATGAAGACTTCTATTTGATGAGTTGTTGTCGACATAATATCATTGCCAATAGTAGTTTTAGTTGGTGGGCCGCTTGGCTCAATGAGAACAAAGGGAAAACAGTAATTGCCCCAAAATCCTGGTTCAATAATGGGCCAAAGGATACAGCTGATTTAATACCTGCTGACTGGATTCTTGTATAGGATGGTTGGCAATGCTGATTGTATTATTTTTACCAAAACTTAGCGCATGTTCTGGAAGTCCTATTTTATTGCTACTGCAAAATCAATACTCATAAAAGGTCCTAAACGAATCATTCGTTTTTTTCAAATCCTAGCTGAGTTTATCCGATATAAAAAGCGTGCTGACAAAAGGTTCCCGGTAAAATTTAGCGATTTATACCCCTGTACCAAGGACCGATTGCCATCCACACCCTTTGACCAACATTATATCTATCATCCAGCTTGGGCTGCTAGAATATTAGCAAAAACAAACCCAGCCCTACACATAGACATTTCCTCTATTCTTAGTTTTAGTACCATCGTCTCCGCCTTTGTGCCAGTAAAATTTTATGATTACCGGCCGGCAGCTTTAACATTGAATAATTATGAAAGTGATTTCGCCGACCTAAATGCATTGCCATTTATCGACAATAGCATCGCTTCCTTATCCTGCATGCATACTGTTGAACATATTGGACTAGGACGTTATGGAGACAAGTTAGACCCAGCGGGTGATATTAAAGCAATTCAAGAATTAATTAGGGTATTAAGTCCTGGTGGAACTTTACTATTTGTAACACCAGTTGGGCGTTCTAGAATTGAGTTCAATGCACATCGAATTTATAGTTACGAACAAATAATAAGCGCTTTTTCCCCCTTACATTTGCAGGAATTTTCCTTGATCCCCGATACAGGTGGACTTATTGAAAATGCCCCTCCAGAAATGGTTGCCTTGCAATCTTATGGTTGTGGCTGTTTTTGGTTTAAAAAATAAAATATGTTAAAGAAAATATTTGCTTTAAGAAACCGATTGATTGAATTGTACCTAGAAAAAAAAGCAATTCCTAAAAGACTTGCTTTTTATAGTAGTTTTATTCAACCTGGTGACCTAATTTTTGATATAGGAGCAAATGTGGGAAATAGAGTTTCCATTTTTTTACATATCGGAGCAAAAGTAGTTGCAGTAGAACCACAACCAGCCTGCATTGCGCAACTAAACAAAAAATTTGGCAATAAAATCAATGTAGAGCCAGTTTGCCTGGGTGCAGCCAAAGGCGAGATGGATATGTATATCTCTAACGAAAGTACCTTATCAACACTTAGCAAAAATTTTATTGAACGCACCGGCAAAACAAGGTTTAAAAACAACCAATGGGATCATCAGATAAAAGTAAATGTAAATACGCTGGATAATCTTATTGGAAAGTATGGCCGACCTGCTTTTTGCAAAATAGATGTAGAAGGTTTTGAAGCCGAAGTGCTAAAAGGGCTGTCACAGGCCATCCCGCATTTATCTTTTGAATATTGCGTACCAGAGATGCAGGATAACTTACTAACCTGTCTACAAGCTCTGCACGCAATAGCACCCAATGGCAAATACAATTATTCTGTTAGGGAATCAATGGAATTAGCGTCAGCTGTATGGCTGGATCATGATTCCATGATTCAATTGGTTAATAGTGCTAGCTTTATATCAACTGAATTTGGAGATATTTATTTTAAATCTTAATATATGTTTACTGTTGGTACCAAGAACGAGTCGGATAGAGTAGCATGGATAGAAAGCACACTCAAAAAAATCCCTGCTGGATTAACTATTTTGGATGCAGGAGCTGGAGAATCTCAATTCAAAAGATTTTGTACGCACCTCAAGTATATTGCACAAGATTTTGGTCAATATGAAGGAACCGGTGAAACGGGTTTGCAAACAGGCTCTTGGGATAATAGTAAGCTGGATATTGTTTCCGACATTACCAGCATACCTCTTGAAGACGCATCGGTAGATGCGATCATGTGTACCGAAGTTTTTGAACACATACCCGATGCAGTAGCAGCCATTAAAGAATTTACAAGATTATTGAAGCCAGGAGGCTATCTATTACTCACTGCTCCATTTGCAAGCTTAACGCATTTTGCACCCTATCATTTTGCTACTGGCTTTAATAGATATTTTTATGAAAAGCATTTACCAGACCATGGCTTTACAATTGATGACCTACAAATGAATGGTAATTATTTCGAGTTTTTAGCACAAGAAAATAGAAGGATTAAAAATATTGCAAAGACCTACGCTGGTAAAAAAATAAATATCATTGATAAAATATTTATTCATGGCACCTTATGGACCTTACAGCGCTTGTCGAAAAAAGGCAATGCCTCATCGGAATTATTGTGTTATGGGGTACATGTTTTTGCAAGGAAAAAATAAGATCTGGTATTAAACGCTGGCTTTAAGAAGAAAATCCTGATACGCTAATTCAATGCCTTCTTTCAATTCAATTTTGCTTGTCCAACCCAAGCCCTTTAATTTTCCCACATCCATTAATTTCCGAGGTGTGCCATCTGGCTTGGTACTGTCTAAATGGATTTCAGCATTGCATTGCACCACAGATTTAATCAGCAATGCCAATTCATGAATACTAATTTCTTTTCCAGTACCAACATTTACAAACTCCATTCCATCATATTCTTTCATGAGGAAGTAACAGGCATCTGCTAAATCATCCACATACATGAACTCCCGCATAGGCGTACCCGAACCCCAGATAACTACTTCATTGGAGCCATTGACTTTAGCCTCATGAAATTTGCGAATCATAGCAGGGAGCACATGTGATTTTTCGAGGTCATAATTATCATTGGGGCCATATAAATTAGTAGGCATGGCGCTAATGAAATTACAGCCATACTGCAAGCGGTAACTTTCGCAAAGTTTAATTCCTGCAATTTTTGCGATGGCATAAGGCTCATTTGTATATTCTAATAAACCGGTCAACAAAGAGGCTTCTTGTAAAGGCTGTGGTGCCATTTTAGGATAAATGCAAGAGCTGCCCAAAAAAAGCAATTTGGTTACTTTGTATTGATAAGCCGCATGAATAATATTGGCCTCTATCATCATGTTGTCATATAGAAAATCTGCCCTATACGTATTATTGGCCAAAATACCTCCCACTTTGGCGGCAGCCAAAAAAACATATTCAGGTCTTTCCTTTTCAAAAAAAGACATCGTAGCTGCTTGATTTCTTAAATCAAGTTCAGCGGAACTCCTCAAAATCAAATGTTGAAATCCTTCTGCCTGCAGTTTTCGTACGATGGCTGAACCCACCATTCCATTGTGTCCTGCTACAAAAATTCGGGCCGATGTATGCATGGTACTTATTTACTAAAATGTTCAATATCTGCATCCATCATTTCTGCTATGAGTGCAGCAAGGCTGTATTTTGGTTTCCATCCCAATTTTGTATTGGCTTTGGTAGCATCCCCAATTAATAAATCTACTTCTGTTGGACGAAAATATTTTTGATCAATCTTGATTACTGCTTGCCCTATTAAATGATTGTATTTTTCAGAAGCACTGGCAGACACCTTTAAAACTTCATTCACTCCTTCGCCTTTACTTTCGATGCTTAAACCACAGTAAGCAAAACATTGTACAATAAAATCTCTTACTGAAGTTGTAATGCCAGTGGCAATAACAAAATCCTCGGGTTGCGATTGCTGTAACATCAACCACATGGCTTCCACATAATCTTTCGCATGTCCCCAATCACGTTTTGCATCGATATTTCCCATCCATAAACAATTGGCTTTACCAGTTAATATCTGAGCAATGCCCCGGGTAATTTTGCGGGTAACAAAGGTTTCTCCCCTACGTGGACTTTCATGATTAAACAATATACCATTACAAGCATACATATTATAAGCTTCCCTGTAATTCACCGTAATCCAATAGGCATACATTTTAGCAACTGCATAGGGAGAACGAGGATAAAAAGGAGTAGTTTCAGTTTGTGGTGTTTCCTGAATCTTACCATATAACTCTGAGGTGGAAGCTTGATAAATTTTTGTTTTTTCAGTCATGCCCAATAAACGAACTGCTTCCAAAATACGAAGCGTACCTACTCCATCTACATTAGCAGTGTATTCAGGACTATCAAAACTCACATGCACATGACTCATGGCACCCAGATTATAAATTTCATCTGGTTGAATTTGTTGAATCAAACGGATGATATTCGTAGAATCGGTTAGATCCCCATAATGTAAAAAAAAGGAAGTGTTGGATTCGTGTGGATCTTGATATAAATGATCTACTCTTGCTGTATTGATGGAGGACGCTCTTCGCTTGATTCCGTGCACTTCATATCCTTTGGATAAAAGTAGCTCAGCCAAATAAGATCCATCTTGTCCAGTAATTCCAGTAATTAATGCTTTTTTCATTGTGGTTTATTTTCAAGAAATACCGCTGCTTTTTTTTAACCGCGTATTTCCAACAATTCAAATTTTCTATTGCAAATGTAAGAATTCTCCCTGTTTTATGACTGTATACATTGCAGGAATAAATCAATGGCTTTTCGCTTATCCACGTTCAGTTTAAATTCAATATTCTTTGTATAATAAGTCTTCATATTATAGGATGGTTGATGTACCCCATTAATAACTTCATCCAAATGAGTAAACCCAAATGCATTGGCAGCATTGAATTGGTTGGTAAAAGAGGCAGTTACAGGCGAACTACTAATCCATGCAGCAAATACAAATGGTAGCCCTGTATGCATTTTCCATATTTCACCTAAATCATATCGATAGGCATATTGATCGTAAACATCCAGCGCCCGATCGCCAATGATGAGCGCAGCAGTAGTGCCCTTTATGGATTGTTCAAATCCTGGATTGGCGGCAATCAATTCGGGATGCTGTTTCCAATAATCACGCAATAATATCTTCAGTAATTCAACAGAAGTACGACTTTGGTAATCTAGGTAAATAGATTCAATGGATTCAATGGGTACATCACTATACAAGCAAACGCTGGCTACTGGGCCATTGCAACTAATACAATAATCTCCCACAAAGTAAAATTCCTTTAATTGAGGTAGGATGGCAATAGGCACCAGTCCAATATCAATTTGTCCATCAATGAGTTCATTTGCAATTTTTGAAGGATAATCAATCCTCAATTCTAGCTCCTCCTTCATCATTCCCTGCTCAAATCCATAAATCAGTGGCTTTGTATTTAAGTAACTTACTGCCCCCACTTTTAACTTTTGTGGCATTTAGTGTATTTTTGCAGCAAATTTACCGCAACAACATGGATTTAAATCAACTTTCCGCTATTTCGCCTTTAGATGGTCGCTACAGAAACCAAGTACAGCAATTAGATGAATATTTCAGCGAATTTGCTTTAATCAAATATCGCGTTTGGGTTGAAGTTGAATATTTCATTCGCTTGGGTGAAAAGCGATTTTTCAAGTTACCCGCATCTTTAAAAAAACAATTAATGGAGCTGGTAGAACAATTTTCATTGGTCGATGCTGAACAAATAAAGCAAACTGAGAAAGTTACCAACCATGATGTAAAAGCGGTAGAATATTTTTTAAAAGACAAGCTAGCTACTTTCGGTGCAAGCACATTAAAAGAATGGGTTCATTTTGGCTTGACTTCACAGGATATCAATAATACGGCCGTTCCTATGCTTTGGAAAAAGGCGATGGAAGACGAATATCTACCTGCCATAATCAATTTACAGCATCACATTTATCATTTATCGGAATCTTGGATGCAAATACCTATGCTGGCCCGTACTCATGGACAACCTGCGAGTCCTACATTGCTTGGAAAAGAGTTTAAAGTATTTGTAGAAAGATTGGAAAACCAGATACAATTATTCAGCTATATCCCCTTCACTTGTAAGTTTGGCGGCGCCACTGGTAATTTTAATGCTCACCATATTGCCTACCCGAAATTTAATTGGATACAATTTGCCAATGCATTTTGCGAAGACCAATTAGGACTGCAAAGACAACAATACACTACCCAAATTGAACATTACGATACCCTGGCAGCACATTTTGATGCCATTAAAAGGATGAATAATATTCTGCTAGATTTTTGCAGAGATATTTGGAGCTATATCAGTCAGGATTATTTCAAACAAAAAACCAAAAAGGGAGAAATAGGCTCTTCGGCCATGCCTCATAAGGTGAATCCGATTGATTTTGAGAACGCAGAAGGCAACCTTGGCATTGCGAATGCGTTATTAGAGCACTTGTCTGCCAAACTTCCTATTTCAAGATTACAAAGGGATCTTACAGATAGTACTGTTTTAAGGAATATTGGCGTGCCGATGGCACATACTATTTTGTCGATACAATCCATCGAAAAAGGCATGAACAAGTTAGTATTGAATGAGGCTAAATTGAAGCAGGATTTAGATCAAAATTGGGCGGTAGTGGCAGAAGCCATTCAAACTATTTTACGCAGAGAACAATATCCCAATCCCTATGAAGCTTTAAAAGAGTTAACAAGAGGAAAGGATGCCATTGACAAGAAAAAAATACATTCATTTATCAGTACATTGAAAGTTAGCGCAGCCATAAAAAAAGAATTAAAAAGTATTACACCCTCGAATTACTTCGGTGTTGCATAATGAAAAAATTCATTTTTATATTATTTTGTTACACAAAACTTTTCGGGCAGACAGCTTCCATCAGTGGTATGATTAACCCTAGTTCGGGTGTTACTGCTTTAGATTTTTGCAGCAATACGCTACAGGTATTAGAAACTCCATTATTTAAAATCGGGGATACCGTGCTGCTCATGCAAATGAAAGGAGCCGATTACTTAAATGTCAATAGTATTTCCTATGGAGATATTACCAACTACAATAATGCAGGGCAATATGAAATCAATTATGTATTGCAGAAAACGGCCACCACTATTGTTCTAAAAAATAATTTATTACATGCTTATAATGCAGCTGCGGGTGCAGTGCAATTAATAAAAGTGCCCTATTACCATAATGCGGCTGTTACAGGC
>Ga0194063_10001630_pt1 | contig 14437 bp, 7 predicted proteins | sample SepL3720m_MetaG_FD_155459 | JGI IMG/M metagenome (GOLD analysis project Ga0194063, IMG submission 155459) | Anoxic zone freshwater microbial communities from boreal shield lake in IISD Experimental Lakes Area, Ontario, Canada - Sep2016-L373-20m | ecosystem: Environmental > Aquatic > Freshwater >... | reverse complement strand
GTATAATGCTCATTATCAGCCACAAGCAAAATCTGGAGGGTTGAGGGGGTGTCTCGAAAAATAGTGTAAAGCTGAAAAAACAGGTTCTCATGGAATTGGGGGGATGGTCGCTCCCCCCATGGTCTAAGTTGTTCATAGAAAGAGATTTCCTTGCTCGTCACGCTGCGTTTTTTCACTCGGCCAGTTGATACGGCTCAAAGCAAAACATAGCAAAGACTCATCATCGGCTCAAAGCCCCGCAGCCAGATGACCAAGAAGCTCTGGGACTACATCAAAAAGAACAACCTCCAAGACACGAAGAAGCGGACCCTGATCAACGCGGACGATGCGTCCAAGGCGGTCTTCGGTGGCAAGAAGCAGGTCAGCATGTTCGAGATAACGAAGTTCGTCTCAAAGCACGTCAAAATAGCAACGCTCTACTGCCTCGGCGGCTCTGAAACAGGCCGCCGGAGATGTTTTTCGGAGCGGACTCTCGGTCGAAATGAGCGTGAAGCATGGACCGTGACGCTGCTTTCGGTCGTCGAGGACCGCGACGGTTCGATCTTCTTTCTGGCAGCCAAAGGCGAATCGGTCCCCCGGACACCGATTCTGGAGATCGGAAACACAAACCTGTTTGAAACAGAGGGAGAATTACGCGGGCGAAAGCCCCACCCGGCGCGCGAGGGCTGTGACGCTCACGCGCTGGCCGATATGCTCGCGCAGGGTTTGGAACTCACCGATGATCACCTCGGCCGCGGCTTCCGGGATCAGGTCGCCATCGCGATGGCCGTGAAACGCCGGTTTCTTCCCTCCATCCAAAGCTCCTTCGTGTGCTTGCAACGGAAATTCACGATCACGGAATGGAGTGCATCGAACAACGATACGACAGCAATCTGTTTCTTTCACTGTTTTTTCGAACGAGCCATCGCGCATCACCGAGTAATTAACCTATTTTGATACGATGAACATTGGGCGGCAGATCCCATGAGGTCCCAGCAGGGGTGAAAAGCGTGGCCGTAACGCCAGGTGGCAGTTCTACCACGGCATGAACCGCCTCTCCTTCGCGTTCCCATCCGCAGCGGATCAGGCCGCGGGGTGTTCGATGGGTTGCCCAAACGCGGTCCAACTCAACCACTGGGCAAGGACGAATTATGACGTGCCGGAAGCCCGGATTTGTAGGATCTGGGGCAAGACCAGCCACGTATTGCATCATCCATGCAGCGACATCGCCGAACATCACGTGATTGCGGGAGGACTCCCCATGCCAGTCTTCCCATAAGGTTGTGGCGCCGAGGGAAAGCCAATGCATCCAGCCAGGATAGGACTGTTGCATGATGAGTTTGTATGCGAGGGATGCATGTCCATGTTCCGCCAGCGCCCGAGGGACATACTTTGCTCCGAGTATCCCAAAATCCGGGCGACATTCATGACCCATCACGGATTCGACCAGCCGTTGAACGACTGCCTCTGTTTCGCTGGCGTCAACCAGGTTTTGGTAAAGTGCGCAGGCCTGAGCTGTCTGTTGGCCGTCCGCGTAAACGCCATTCCCGCGATAAAAAGCAAGGTTGAAAGCGTCTCGAATCTCAGCTGCCAGCGAGGCATAGGACTCTTTGTCCTCTTCTTTTTCCAAAAGGCCGGCGAACCGGGAGACAAGTGTCGCCGCAACGTGGTAGTATGACGTGGAAGTCAGCTCGGCAGGAGCCATCCGCTTCGGTTCCACATGGCACCAGTCACCAAGCCCGAATCTGAGAATATGACCTGAGGCCATCTGAGCACAGTAATCCAGATACCTCTTCATCTGCTCAAAATGCGTCTCGATGGCGGAAAGGCTTCCCGTGTAAAGATAGATGTACCAGGGGATGAGAAGGAACGCGCAGTCCCACGCCGGACCGCTCCCCCAGTTGTATCCCCAACCGGCCGTGGGCACGATCCCGGGCAGTTGCCCGCTGGGCCGCTGGGCATCGGCGATGGCCAGCAGCCACTGTTCATAGGCCCTCGCCGCATCAAAGTTCATCAGCCCGAACTCGGCGGCCAAGTGCGCATCGCCCAGCCAACCATTTTTCTCCCGATGCGGACAGTCGGTTGGTAGTCCAACGAAGTTCCCCCGAAAAGACCAATGCGTGGCTTGATAGAGGCGGTTCAGCTGCGGATCGGAGCTCTCAAAACTGCCGATGTGAGAAAAATCCGTCCGAACGACGCGGCCTTGGACCTCCATGGTGGCGAGGACGTCCTCCGGACCCTCTACCTGAACGAATTGAAATCCATGATAGGTAAATCTTGGCTCCCAAGATTGTGATCCTGTGGATTCTTTGAGGATGTAGCGATCTGTTTGTGTATCTCCCCCCTTGATAAAGCTTGCGATGTGATGTTGATCGACTCGTCGATCACCGTCCAGCCGCTCGCCGTAGCGAAGTGTTAATTCGCTGCCGGACCTCCCAGTCACGGTGATGCGTGCCCAACCAGCAATGTTTTGCCCGAGATCAAAACACCGGAGCGTGGGCGAAACGAACCATGATGTCGCCGGGGCAAGCGTTTCAACGACCCGGCACGGTGGGGCGACCTGCCGTTCCAGAATGCCTCCAGGCGGAGAAACGATGCTGGCAGCCTGCCAGTCGCTTGCGTCGAAACCGGGCTCCGCCCATCCACGTTGCTCCAATCTGGCATCGTAATGCTCGCCGTTGCGCAGGCCGTCGAAGGTAATTGGGCTGTCGTGGGTCCTCCACGATTCATCGCTGACCACCCGCGCGGAATCACCGTCTGCCAGTTTCGCATCGAGTTGAATCCGCAATTTGGGGTAGTCGCGCCAAGAGGCTTTGTCGAAGTGCCACACCTCGGGAGTGTGGCTGTTATACCAGCCATTTCCCAGAATCACACCGATAACATTTTCGCCAGTTCGAAGATGTTCCGTCACGACATGTTCCACGAATGCAACCCTCTTCTCATACTGGGTCACAGTGGGGCTGAGCACTTCATTCCCCACCTTTTTCCCGTTAATATACAGCTCATGGTATCCTAGACCACAGATACGAACGGAAGCGAAAGCGACAGGCTCTTCCAATTGAAATGTCTTGCGCAATAAAGGTGCTGGCAAAACCTCACCCTGCCAGCTTGGCAAACCCATGTTCCGGCCAATCCAACCTGCAATCCAAGGCTGAGATTCCTTCATGTGTTTGTGATCGCCCACTCAGCGAAGGAATTGTCCAGTTCTCACACTGTCGCATGAGTGGCCCGAGGGGCGCCACCGCGCTGATCGTAAACTCCGTTTTCATTGGATGAATGGCGGAGGACATTGCCCTGGGAGGTTGCGGGGCCGGAAGCGGAGAAGCAGTCCTGGAGGATCTGTTGCCAAGCATCGATCTGAGCTTCGCGGTGAAGCATAATGGTTTTTCCCTTACCGTGGTGATGGGTGAGGATTTGCCAAGAGTCCGCTTCCGCTGAATCGTCAGGAAAGTCGACTCCCGTCCAGCCAAGCAGCGTGGGATATGTGGGCGTCACGCGTTCCAGCCAGGCGTTGTCCTCATTCCTGCGAAACAGATCGGATGTGACAATAAGGCGTCCTCCTTGATGGACGTATTGTGCCAGCGCCTTCTCAATTGCAGGCTTATGCACGAGCTGGCGTGCGGCGACCACGAGATCGTACCGCTCCAGGTTGACGGGATCGAAAACAATGTCCACACCAAGCCCCGCCTCGAACAGAGCACGGTAAACAGTTTCGACAATATACTTGGGATATACCTGCCGCTCGGGGATCGGGAGATCTCCGCGCCATTGGTCGATCCAGTAAGCCCAGGAGCTGTCGAAATCGTATAGGAGAGCAACTCGAGAGGGAGCTTGGCACGCAGCTTTCGGCATGGCATGTTCGGCTGCCCAGGCCCGGACTTTATGGTAATTTGGCTGGGGAGTGCCGCTCAACTTGAGCAGGGCATTTCGGTCCATCTCCTGCCCGCAAGTGAACGGGAGCATTTTAAAGAGGTAGAACCATTCGCAGCCGTGGTCGGCCGCAAGGTCGAGCTCCTGGGTAAGGCGCGGGCTAAGCGTGCTGTATTCCATCATCCAGAAACGCTCCCCTTTCGAAACGCTGCGTGTGAGGTCGCTGTAAAACGCAATCTCGAATGGCCGGTCGCTGTAAACATCCATTCCAGCAACGTCGAGCTTTTTGAACAGGTGATGCACATTTACGTTATCTCCCCAGTAAAAGGTGTCCGTGTTGTGGGTGATCGGCCTGTCGGTGTGCTCCCGCATGATGTCAAACTGGCGATCGCAAAAGCGGACAATCGAATCTGAGGAGAACCGCTGGAAGTCCAGCTCAAGCGACGGATGGTGGCGCATAGGCAAGTCGGCATTAACCTTGAGGGGAACCGGGACGTCCTCCCACCTGGCATATCGCTGCCCCCAGAAGGCGGTATTCCATCGGCGGTTCAGCTCCTCGATCGTCCCATACCGGGTCTGGAGAAATTGCTGGAATTGGCCAAGGCAATGTTCGCAATAGCAGCGCTTTTGCTCGCCGCCGAGCTCGTTGTCGATCTGCCACGCCACGACATTCGGATGACGTCCATACCGCTGGACCATAGCGCCGACAATGCGGTCGGCGGCCTCAACGTAAGCGGGAGCATTGAAACAACGGTGTTGGCGCGCACCGAATACCGTCCGGCGTCCATCCGAGCCAACCGGCAGCACGTCGGGATGTTCCTGTACGAGCCACAGCGGGGGCACGTAGGTAGGTGTGCCAAGCACCACCTCAATACCGAACGAGGCCGCCTTTTCGATAGCGGAATCCAGAACCTCCCACCGGAACTCGTTGTTGGCAGGCTGAAAGCTTGCCCATGAGGATTCGCCGAAGCGGACTCGTTTGAACCCTCCTTCGGCGACAATCTGAAAATGCCGATCCCAGAGGGACGGCGGGTAGTATTCCGGGTAGTAACTGATTCCTAGTTGCATAATTCTTTGAGGATAATGAGTTGATGTCGACTGCGGCACGCTCGTCAGGAGCGAGATGTCCACTTCGTTTCCGAGTTTGCTAACCGCTTTTTCCTGCCACTTGTCAGATCGGCTAAGAGCGCTTCTTAGGAGAGCATTTCCCAACGGATGAGTGATTTCAAGTCTGACATTGCGCAGGAAAGGATCAATAATGCGCAGACCTTCCCACAGATGAATCGCAGCCGGATGATATTTGAGCTCGGGCTTTTCGATTTTCAACACTCCAAGGAGTGCATTGGTGGCAGCGTCTAAGGTGGTGCCAATGTGGGGAATGGCGCTGGTTAAGGCGGATTTTGGATGCTGCCCATTCAGGGCAGGGCTGTTCTTTTTCCAAGACCCAGGGCGGCGCGGACGCTTGCCCTGGGCTTTTGGATGTTGCCCCTTCGGGGCTTAACCAGCGCCATTCGCCACTGTGGGGAGGCCCACTTCTTTGCCGCGTGTCATTTGGCGCCGGCGGAACCTGACGCCCTCTCTGCCTTCCGGTAGTAACTGGGCGCATGCCCCGTGTGTTTTCTGAACGCCTGTTCGAAGTGAGTCGCCGAGCTAAAGCCACAATCAAAAGCGATTTTGGCATTCGTCTCTTCGTCAGCGGAAAGTTTGGCGAAGGCCAGTTCGAGTCGGACTCGCAGGATCTCCTCGAAGGGGGAGCATCCGACGGTGGCACGGAATCGGATTTCGAAGTTTCTTCGGGATATCGGCAAATACTCCAGAATCTCGCAAACGCGCAGTCCGGTGCCGGCTTTCTCGCGGATGATCCCCAGCGCCTTAGCGATCACGGGATCCTCCACTGCCAGTCGGCTGCTGGACATGCGCTCGACAATATTCATTGGCTCCAGCAACGTCATATCTGGGATCTTCTCGCCACGCATGAGGGAATGCAGGTTCTTTGCCGCCATCATTCCCAGATTTCTGCTGTTGGGCGGGATGCTGCTCAGTTGAACGCGGCTCAGACTGCAAATGAGAGCCTCGTTGTCGCATCCAATCACCGCGACCTCATTGGGAATGGTCAAATTCAGATGGTAACAGGCTTCTGCTACCGCATGCCCGAAAGAATCGCTAAAAGCAAAAACCCCAAGACGGGACGGTCGCTTCGGGCGGAGCTTTTTGAGGGTGGCTTTAATATGATTCAATCGGCGTTGGGCCGAGCCCCGTCGCAACTCCTCGGGCACCAGCAGCACGTGTGGCGGTGGTTTCCCAGCTTCCTTAAGCGCCTGTCGGAAGCCTTCCAATCGGAGGGAGCTCCGACGGAACTCAGGGCCGATATATATGGTTTCGGAAACAACAGGAAGGTTGAGATGCCGGCCGGCAAGGACGCCGATGGCGCGATCATCGGTCGTCACACACGGGATCCCCAGATCATCGTCGGGAAGGGTGAGGTTAATCGCAGGAATTCCATTTTTCTGGAGTACGTCGAGTGATTTGCTCCGGCGTTGAACGCAGAGGAGCGCTCCGTTCGCCGTTTCTGGCGGAAGGAAATCCGGCTGGAAGGCTTGAAAAAAGTCAAACGGATCCATCATGAATTTCCATTCGGGACAATGGCGCTGCGCGTAGTCGAAGACACCCCAGAGGCAATCCCGTGTGTGCTGGAAATACGGGAGGCCAAACTCCATTAAAATCCGTTTTTGATTCATATAATGGCTTTCTTTGCGCAATATTGATCCAATCCTACGCACTGTCAAGCTTGTCATTGATCCAGGTTTGGAGCCATGTTGTCGGAGTCAGCATCTTCGCAATCCCCCACCACCGCCACCAGCTCTGCAACCATCGAGTATCATGATCCGAACACCTCTCCGTTTCGTAAAGCTCCTCCCAATAGTTTTGCTCGTGCCTTTTCTTTCAGGGGGATATTCCCACGCGCAGGTTCCTGCTCAGGAGGCGGGAAGCGCTACGGGGCCGTCAAACTTTTCCGAGGGCGTGCGCTATGTCGATGGCAAGCCGTATTTTTCGAGAGCCGCCTTTTTTGGATACAACCACTGGATGTCCCCGACGGAGGAAAAAAGCCTTGGAAACTTCATGGCCATTCCTTTGAAGGATGTGGGGACGGTGCGGGATTATTATTCTTCGGCAAGATTTAACACCGGTTACTACTCGATTTGGGGACACACATGGCTGAACGGCAAGGCATTCGACCCCTCGTTGGTCAAGGATGCCTTTGTCCGCGCCAAAAAAGCAGGCCAGCGGGTCATCATTCATCTCCCAGTTCTCACTCCTGAGAGCGTGACGAAAGAATTGGGATTTGTCTGGGTGACCGAAGATGGAGAGAAAATTCCCTTTGGGAGCATGTGGGGAATATTTCACGACCCCGATCTGCAAGCTCAGGCGATGAAGAAGACCTACCAGCAGGTTTTTGATGCCGTGAAGGACGACCCGGCAAATATCGGATACCAGCTTGGTGCCGAGCGGTGGGCCTATGATTACGTGCGGCTAAAAAAAGAGGTTTCCTACGACGATTACAGCCTCGATCAATTCCGCAACTTTCTGAAAAAGCGCTTCACTCTGGAACAGGTTTCCCTCCGCTACGGGCAGGACAAAGCGTTCTACAAGTCCTGGGAGGAGATCTTCCCTCCGATCAGCAAGCGTCCGATGGACTATGCGCGCAGAGAACTTCGGAACTTCGATGTGGCCCGGTGGGACTGGTATAACTACCGCGAAAAGCAGACTGCCAATGTGTGGGTGAAGATGATCGAGACCTTGCAAGAGATGGATGGACACGGGCGCCCTTTCAGCTTCGAGCATGGGCACGGACCCTATTACAGCATGGGCTTTCACCCGTTTCCCGAAGTTTGCGCACGCACCAAGAACTTCTCCGTGGGGAACGGAGATTTCGGACAGGATCTCACCGCGACGCTCTCCTCAATGATTCAGGTGAAGGGCTGCGGAAAGGGACCGTGGATAAATAATGAGCTCGATGCGGGAACTTCCAATCGCTACCTTGATGCGGCCGATTTGCGGCGAAAAATCTGGGGAACAACCGCGCTTGGCGCTGGGGGATTTCACCTCTGGACCTTTTTCAACCTGATGGGAGCGAGCAGCGAGTTTACCACAGAAACCTATGTGGACCCGAAGCTCTATGATAACATGCCTCCGAAGTATTTTGAAGCACAGCACGCGAACAAGATGCTCGAATCGCTGGGGCAGACGCTAGCGGGATCGACAAGCCCCTCGCCCCGCGTCGCTTTGCTCCTGCTCGATGACTCACTCTTCCTGAACACCTTGGTTTCTGATTATCGCCCCGAGGGAGTTAATTTTTGCCGCGCGCTCACCACCCGCGGCCTGGCCGACGCTCTCGTGATGTACACGAAATATCACCTTGATGAAACGCCCATGGAAGGGATCCGTACGATCGTGCTGCCAAGGATGCCGCGTCTCACTGAAGATCGGGCAGCAAAGCTGGCCGGATTCGTTGAGCGTGGGGGCACGCTGATCCTCATGGGGCCGACTGCAAAAATCAATGAGGCTTGCGAAAAACAGGACACTTTCCCTTACGGGGTTCTGGCCACGGCCTCTGGCATCACCATGAACGATCTGACTCCGGCAGAAAACAGTGCCGCCGATATCGCTGCCGACTGGAACGGCCGGACCATCCACATCGACGTACAGACAAAGCTGAAGATTCCCAACGGGTCGAAGGCGGAGGTCATTGCGACATCTGGAGGGCAACCGGTGGCCGTTAGGAACCGCTACGGCAAAGGGATTGTTTACACCCTTGCCGGATATCCCATCGTGGCAGAAGAATCCGATCCGACGGGCGACTTCGTCGCCGCGATGCTTGCGGAAAGCTGCGTAACTCCAGCAGTGTCCGTAAAGAGTGGGAACAATAGCGACGCTGGAGTTTGTGCCGCCTACCGGAAAGGGCCGAATGGATCTCTGGTCTTCTTGATTGAGAACGCAAACAAATCCCACGCGCTGGATGTAACCCTCGACCATGTGGCGCTCGGCCTCGACCCTGCAAAAACATATTCGGTATTCGAGTGCTTCAGCGACGAGACCCACAAAGTCTCCAAGTCCGACGGATACCATTTTCCAACGGAGCTTGAGCCTGTTGGGGTCCGCGCCTATCTCGTCACTGAAAAGTCTTCGTTGGATGAGGTCATCCCCAAAGCCCAGCGTTACCTTGTGCCTCGGGATCCGGATTTCGTCCTTTTCGAAAAAGCCGCACGCGGTCAGCGCTATTACACCGGATCCGCGCTGCAGGAAACAAGTGCATGGGCCAGAGGGCGGACGATTGGCGCAAAGGAAGTCGGGGCGGAATCACCTTGCGACTTGGGAGATGGCTATTTTGCCCTTGATTTGAAAGGTTTCTGCAACGCGCCACTTCAGCGCATGCTTAAAAACATCAAAGAAGCGGCCTTCATCAACTACGGAAACACGGGAGATAGTGTTGAGAGCGGGGCGGCACTTGGCTTTAAGTCGGGTAAAAACACCCTCGGCGGGGTCCCGTTCTTTTCCAATGGTCGCTATATCGCTATGCAGTCACGCTCCGCCATTACATCGATTCCCGTCGGCAAGAAGCTCGCAAGCCTTTCTTTCTTCCATGGGGCCCAACTGGGTCAGGATGCATCGACCATAGGCTTCTATCGGATCCACTACAGCGATGGCTCGACTCAAACTGTCCCGATCGTCGTCGGGGTGACACTAGCTGACTTCGATCGTCCGCCGCGTTTTCTCAAGAAGACGCAACTGGTAACCACCGTGACCGACAACGAAAAAAAAGCCGACCTCCAACGCTATGATTGGAAGAATCCTTATCCCAACAAAGAAATCGAATCGATCGACATTAGCGCAAATCCAACGGAGGACCTGCGAGACTTCGCCATCTGGGCTATTACGGCAAAAGCTCATCAATAGTCATTCCGCTTATTTCCGAAAAGGCCATCCCACAGGGGCACTTGAGAGAAGCGTTTTCTCCAGTGCTCCTAAATTCTTGATGTCGCCTTTTTTGACGCGAATCCGCGACGCTTCCAGCGAGAAATCCACCCACCGTTCCGTAAGCTTGCGGAACTGCTTGAAGTTGGCCGACTCGCGGCGGATCTAGGCGAGATTCTCCGGTCGGACATATTCCGAACGGCCGCGCCCTTTGTGGGGATGGCTGGCCTGTTGAAAGGGCCGCTTTTTTGTTGCTGGGTCCCGGTATTGCAGACTGAGGCTTTTCACCCACGTCGCTTCCGGATTCCCCGGCGCACAGCCGCCAGTCGCGCTGTTCGTTCTCATCGGCCAAAGTGGACCGGGATATCGGTTCCTGGAAGCCAAGGAAAGGGTCTGGGGCCTTGCATTCAGGCAATCGACGATATCCCGCAACCCTTCCCTCCATGCCAGTTGGGCAAAAGCCATGCAGATGCGCTGCTGGCGACAGCCGAAATGTCGGGCGCGCGACTCCGCACCGTAGCGCTCCACCAAGCGGGAAAGCGTTTGCCAATGCATCAGTTCGAAAATTTGCGAAAGGACGTAGCGGCCAGTGTTCATGGCCGAAAAGGCTGGCATGGTATCCGGCAGAGTTCAAATTCCTCACATCGGTTTTGCTCCGCAAGCCGCTCATTTTATAAACCTTCTGAAATCGCATCATTCAGTTAACCGGACACCCGTGAGCAATTCTAAAATTCCAGGTTCCCGTGTCCTGCCGGGCTGCCGCCCGTAGTTACGGGCCAGATCAGGGAAATCTGTCGGAATCTTTGCGCCGCCGCGCTCAGCTGAGTGGGATCAGCGGGACCGCTGAATGACAGAAATCCGTAATGCAAGCGGATGCGACCGCTCTGGACGCGCGGGAAATTGGTGTCCCAGTAGTTGTTGACCGGCCAGGCCAGCAGCAGCGGGTTTGCGGGGCGCGGCAAACTGTCGAGCGGACGCCCGAAATGATAATCTCCGAACTGCACCATCGGCGCGTCAGGCGTGAAGAGTGCCAGGCCGCCGCGACCGTCCGCCATTGCGGCGAATGTGCCGGCCGTGACCCAGGTGCGGCAGGCGCCGGGCAATTGGTCGGCATCCACGCGCACCACCGCGCCAGCGGTATCATAGAGCGCCTGCCAGCCGGCGGCCATGTCCAGCGGCGTGGCGAAATACAATCCCTGCGGCGACGCATCCGGCAGCAACTCCATTTCCACATCCATGCGAATCACCGGATCATGCGCGGAGAAGGTGAATTTCTGCGCCAGATATGCCATCCCCGGCGCTTGAAGCTCGCGTGCCAGGATGATGCGGCCATGGCTGACGGCCACCTCGCAGCGAGTCACCCGGGTGGCGCGTTCCCGCACCGGAGACCAATCCTGCCAGCACACGGCATCCACCTTTTCCTTGTCGAGGTCGCGCTGATAGAATGCGTAGCGGCGGTCCTCATTCAGCGCATCGGGCCGCTCGCGCACGAAGGAGAAACAGTCCAGCCCGTCGCGCGGGGCGAGCACCTCGCGGTTTTGCGCACGGTCGAGCAAGGACAGAATCCGGCCGGAATCCGGATCATAACGCAGCACATGATACGGCGAGCTGATGCGGCCGGTGCGGCGCTTATGATTGGCGGCGGGCGCGAAGTTGAGTTCCCGCCGGGCGGTGGTGTCCACTTCGATCTCGTGGTGGATCATGGGTTGCGCAGCGGGAGCGCCCAATTCTTTCAGGCCGATAATCCGCCATGATCGCGGCGGCAGGTCGACGGGGCCGAACGCGCGCGGGTTAGCTCCGGGAAATCGCTCGCCCCAGGAGCGCCCGTCAAAAAACATCCGGCTGGCGCGGTAGCTGCGGTCGCTGGCCGGCGTGCGTTCGGCAAACCAATCGGCAGGCAATTCGGGTCGCACGGTGAGTGGTTCCTGCCCCGGATTGACCAGCAGCACGCGCTCGATGCCCCGATCCGCCACCGGGTTTCCGGCCAGGCGCTCCAGCGCGTCCATCAGCGCGAAGGCCGCGTGTTCGTGGCCCTCATGGGCGAGCGCTTGTTTCAATAGCTCGGTGGTTTGGGCCTGCGGATGGGCGTGGTCGGAGTCGTAGTAGCCGCAGGTGTGCTCGTCATACAAATCCACTTTGTCCATGCCCATGGCGAGCGACGCGGGATGCCCGCCCAACAACGACGCGGCTTCTAGCAGGGATTTCGCTTGCTGGTTGCGGGCGGTGGCGATCGGACTGGCGGCGCAGCCGAAGTTCCAGAAATCAGTCCAATCGCCGCGCATCACCGGCAATTGCGCGTCGGGCACGCACATCGCGCGTTCGCGGAGGTCGTCGAAGGTGGCGTAACGGATGTGAGGCAGGCCCTCGGCCGCGGTTTCCAGGTTCCAGCGTTGGAGCAAATCCGGCAAAAACGGATTGGGCGGCGCGTTGTCCCACATGACCGGCGAGCAGGTGGACGTCAGATAGACGAAATCCAGCGGGTAGCCGAGTTGTGCGAGCCGTGCCGCGTGGGCCAGCCAGCCCTCCCGCATCTTCTCCACCGAGTCATCCCAGGCCAGCAGGAGCTGGTCGAACATCGTGTAGTGGTTGCCATTGAACACCAGCAACTTGCGGCCGGATGGAGCTTCCCACAAAAACATTCCCGGGCGCGGCTTCACCGCACGGCCGAGATGAATATTGATGGCCATGATGAAGAAATCCACACCCGCATCCAGCAACACATCCGCCAGCGGCCAGGGCACGCCGGTCACATCGTGCTGGCAGGCCACAGGGATCTTCGCGCCTAACAACGATTCAAGTTCCGCTTTCCCGTCGAGCAGCCGCTGCAAGCCCGCCCGGTTTGCCAGCGGCGTGGTATGCCAGCGCAGCGCGGAAACGCCGATTCGCCCTTGCTGGTGGAGCTTGACAAAGCGCTCCACGTCCGTCGCGCCCGCCCTGGCCAGCCAGCGGCGTACTGGTTCGCTCGCCTCGCAGGTCCATTTCGGCTGTGCGCCGTCCGGCATCCCGGCGGTTTTCTCCAACCAATCCAGCGCCTGATCGATAAACTCGGATTGCAATTGCCAGAACACCGGCTGCGAATGCGTGTAGCCGATGTCCATGTGACTGTGGTGGACGACGAGGATGTCGGCAATGGCGGATGGTGTGCTGGATGGCATGGCCCCTTTGAATATTTCTATTTCTGCAGCGGTTCATTTCGCGGGTTGCAACTCGAGATTCTCTCCGGGTGACGTCTTGAAGGTGAATCGGTTCCCTTGCAGGATTTCAGCGGGTTTGCCACCCCGCACCAAAGTCACTTTTTTATCTGGCCACGGGTTGACGACGGTGCAATCGCGACCTTTCTCGCTCTGGATGCGAACACCGCCAATCGTTCCGCCTTTGAGATCGGCCGAGACCAGGAACGCTCCATTGGCACGCAGGGTGCCGAAGCGTGCGTCCAGATCCTTTGGCCAAGCGGGGAAGAGGCGGATCACGTCTTCGTGGCTCTGCATCAGCATTTCGGTAACACCCAGCACAGAGGAGACATTCTCGATGCCGCCGCCATCGAATATCATCAACATGTTGGGGAAGGCACAGCGATCATAGATGCGGCGAAGTTCCTTGAGAATTCTCTTAGGATCGTAGCCAACCCGGGCGCATGCGGCATACCACCAGCAAGTGTAGTTTGAGCTATTCCACACTTTCTCGTTGTCGATCGAGTTTCTGGCGGCTTCAAGAAACTTGGGATCGCTGTCCAGGCCAATGGCCCCCGCTGGAAAGATGTGTTCGAAAGGAAGTCCAGGACCGTCTTCGACTGATGAACAGAAAAAGCGTTTCCCATCCTTCTCCTTCACTTCAATGGGGCTAAGTTTTTCAACGATGTCCCGCCATTTGGCACGCTTGTCGGCATCGACGCCCAGCGCTTCACTCATGGGGATGATCTGAGTAAAGAGGATTTTCACCAGGGCCAGGGATGTGATCGGATTTGTGCGTGGGCCGGTATTTTCGTAGGGCGCGTCGTGGGTGATCACATATCGGCCGTTCTCAAACGTGAGATAGTCTTCCCAGAATGCGACGGTTTCGCGGAGGTACGTGTAGCCGGTGGTTTTCAACCATTCCTTGTCCTGGGTCGACTGCCAGTACCAGATAAATGGCAGCGCCGCATAGGCAGCGTTAAAGTGCTGGCCAAAATCATAGTCGTCACGCACTGGGCACGTGCCCCAGGGGCCGAGCGCAACGGGAAAATGAATGCCCTTCCAGCCCTTGGCTGCCGCGATTTTCCTGCCGCGCGGAAGGGATTGATTCATCGCATCATAGTACGGTAGCGAGGTGTCTGCGTGGTTGGCGGAATAGAGGCCGCAAAAGGGTGCCTCAAAATTATAGTTCAGGTGAAAGTCGCCATTCCAATCGGGATAGTTAGTAATCCAGTTTCCCCAGAGTCCAGGAGCCACTTTTCCCGCGCGGCTGCACGAGGCCATGATATACCATGAGGCATACCAGTGTTGCTGGATGGTCTTGTCGGGGATTTCGATGAACGATCGGTTCCAGAAATCGCTCCACCACTGGCGGTGGGCGACGGTATTGGCGGCGATCTGATCGGCCGTCAGGCCGGCGACAAGCGCCTTCGCTGATTCCAAGG
>Ga0194063_10001629_pt1 | contig 14439 bp, 12 predicted proteins | sample SepL3720m_MetaG_FD_155459 | JGI IMG/M metagenome (GOLD analysis project Ga0194063, IMG submission 155459) | Anoxic zone freshwater microbial communities from boreal shield lake in IISD Experimental Lakes Area, Ontario, Canada - Sep2016-L373-20m | ecosystem: Environmental > Aquatic > Freshwater... | reverse complement strand
ATTGGTCGTTCATAAAAAATGGGACGCCGTTCATATAAAGTGGGATTTTAGCGTTCATATCCGTGGGATTGATCGTTCATATCTTTGGGATTGAGCACCAACGACTTTGTACAGTCCCATGTACGCGCATTTGATTATTTTGGCGGCATATCGGCGGCCACCGTGCCGGATAATTTAAAGAGCGGCATCAAGCGCAGCAGTCGTTATGAACCAGCCATTGGACCGCTCTACCAGAAACTGGCCGAACACTACGGCTTTGTGGTCCTTCCCGCCCGTGTGCGCAAACCGCGGAAGCCCTCGTCGAGAATGCTGTACTGAATGTGCAGCGCTACATCCTCGCCGCTTGCGCGACCGGAAATTCTTCTCATTGTCGGAGATCAACAGCGCTGTATGGGAGTTGCTCGAGCAGTTCAATGATGAGCTGATGAAAGGCTATGGCGGGCAGAGCCGACGGCAACGGTTTCAGCAGTTTGACCTGCCGGCGTTGCACCCATTGCCGGCGGAACGTTTTCAGATCACCGCTGTCCATCCCAATATGCTGGTGGCGCGTAATTACCACGTCCTCTATGGTAAGCACCATTATAGTGTACCCTACGCGCTCGTTGGGCACTGCGTATCATCCACTCCTACACCGGCGACCTCCCAGGGCAACTCAACAACGTCTGCTCCGCAGGCCTGTTGCACGCTTATGGGCAAAAACGACAACTAATCGACGACGCCATCGCCAAAGATATAATCGACACCGAGTTCGCCTGAAACAACAAACCGCCTGCGGCTATCGAGGACAGACAACCCTGCACCGCAGGCGGTCATTTTATATGAGCAAAAATTGGGACTGAAGGGGGAGCAGGTACACACGGACGAGAACAGAATGCATCGCTGGGTGGATAGACTGAAGAAACTCTACCGTCGTGTGCGTGAATTTATTACCAAAAGGGCTACGCAAAGCTGCCCGAGAATACCCGGCAGATGAATCGCCTCTATTTTCAGCAGTCGTTGCTCGAACTCGTCACCCCATACCAGCAGTCGAAAATTAAGGAACAGGCCAACCTGGCGAACGTCATGGCGAGTCAAATTAACGAGATGTTCGTCTTCATCGAGCTACCTTACGTCATACCGGAGAACAATTTAGCAGAGCGCTCCGTGCGCCCGGACGTAATCGCCCGCAAAATCAGCGGTGGTACACGCACGGAACAGGGATCAAAAACACGTATGATCCTTCCCAGCATCATCCGAACCTGCCACCTGCGCAACCTAGATCCAATAGCCTCAATCCAAAACATGCTCCTCCGCCACCCCATTTTCGACAACCCAGCAGTGTGAGAAAATATTGGCTCTGACAAGAGTGAGCTGTTACATCTCCCGGTCATAATTGCTCAATACGATCATTCGTGCTATCGTAGGGAATAGAAAGGCGCTCTTTTATATGAAAATAACATTCTGGCAGGTCATTCCTAGCCCTCATCAATCAGCTTGCCTTCGCTCCTTAGCTGAGATGGGGCATGAAGTAACACTCGTTGCTGATCGTGAGTGTAACTCTGAGCGCCGTAAAATTGGCTGGACATCACCAGATCTGGGAGCTGTACATTTAGTCTTAGCTCCGACTATCGATATAATGCAAACTTTACTTCGGACAGATATTGAAAACACTATTCATATCACAGCTGGAACCAGAAGTGCACGTTGCGCATCATTCATTGTAAATGCAGCCCAAACTCATAATTTGCGAATTGGCATGCTTGGAGAACCTGGAGATCCGAGGGGGGTAACCGGGCTTTTACGCCGATTGTTATACAGCGTGGAAGCGATACAAATACGGAAGAAGATCGATTTCTACTTGGCTATGGGGGGGACAGGCGTCAAGTGGTATATTTCTTCTGGATATCCTTCAGATAAGGTTTATTCTTATGCCTATGTTGCTGAAAAAATAAAAAAACATACTGCGAATAATATTGGCAATAATGCCTTACACGTTTGCTTCGCCGGATCGCTCATAAAACGTAAGGATGCAGAATTGCTGCTTAAAGCACTAATCGAATTCCCTACATCTATGTGGTCATTGACAATGATAGGAAATGGTCCAGAATCTGCAAAACTAATGTCGATAATTAAGAAGTGCAATGTCAGTCAGAATGTTCAATTCAAAGGTTTTTTGCCTACGGAGAAAACACAAGAACTTATAAGCCAATCTGATCTTTTTGTTCTTCCTAGCCAATTTGATGGGTGGGGAGCCGTGGTAAACGAAGCACTAATGTGTGGCGTGCCTGTAATTTGCTCTGATCAATGCGGTGCTTCTGATTTATTACGTGAGTCATGGCGTGGTTCTGTTTTTCGTGCTCAATCTGCCCGTTCATTGGTAGAGGCTTTGCGACCATGGCTGGAGCGTGGGCCGATGCCGACAGATCAACGGGAGCGAATTCGGGAATGGTCGAAAAATATTGATGGGTGGAGCGTCGCCAATTATCTGACAGCTATATTAGAACATGTTTATGAAGGTAAGCCACGTCCTGAAGCACCATGGCGAAAGGTGAATTGTGATTCTCCAAAGTAGGTAGGAATTATCATCTTAAAGTAAATTTGAGCACTCATGCAGGTATAAGTATATTTTTTCTGCATTTTTGACGGCGTAGCATTGACACGGCGTAGCATTGACGGCGTAGCATTGAAGTTGACATGATGCAGTGGAATTGGTAATCTTTACGTCAGTGGTGCCTTAGAATATGAATGATTTTGAGTAATGCTGACCATATTTTCATCTCATTTGATGAGAGGTGTTTGCTAGTTTTTGGGTATATCTGATATGAGCATACAATACATGGCATATGCCTAGATAGTTAAAGATGCAGAATCGCAAATTTTTAGCGATCCAATTATTAAGCGGAGTAATAATGCTAGAATCCATATCTGTCCTTATTGGAGGCGACATCTATCCAGGCGGACGAAATCAGAGACCGTTCGTAGAAGGTGATGTTGAGTCCTTGTTTCATGATGTCCTTCCCGACATCCAACAATCGGACTTGGTAATCGCAAACTTGGAATGTCCGCTGATTCGTACACCATCACCAATTGCAAAAAGTGGTCCTCACCTTGATGTACCCTTAGAGTGCATCAACGGATTGAAGCTTGCTCCCATTCATATACTTGGGCTAGCGAATAATCACATACTTGATCATGGAAATTTAGGATTACGCACCACACTTGCTACATGCAAAGATGCAAACATACAAACTGTAGGGGCGGGAATGGATATTGACACAGCACAGCAGTTGATAATCATCCCAGTTGAAGGAATCAGAATTGGGGTTTTAGCAGTTGCAGAGCATGAATTCTCAATTGTGTCCAAAGCATACGGTGGTGCAAATCCACTTGATATTATTTCAATGATGCGATGTATGCGGCAGCAAAGGAGTGAATATGATTTTCTGATTATTTTATTGCACGGAGGAAACGAATATTATCCATATCCAAGCCCTCGTCTCATGGAAACTTGCAGATTTCTTGTTGAGGAGGGAGCAAGCGCTGTAATTTGCCAACATAGTCATTGTGCGGGTTGTTATGAATCATATCGACATGGTCATATTGTGTATGGTCAAGGAAATCTTCTCTTTGATTTACCCGGCAGTTCTCCTGGATGGGAAGATGGTTTCTTGGTTCGCCTAATTATCAATCGCACTGATAAAATAGTTAACACGGTGATGGATATTATTCCAACAACAGCTAGGAGAGTTGGTACTGGCATCAATAAGATGGATATTGATGAGACTACACGCTTCATGAAAGCGCTTGAATATCGCTCTACTCAGATACTGAATGCTGATGTTGTGCACGATGAGTGGGAGAACTTCTGTAATGATCGACGGCATTTTTACATGAGCAACATACTTACTCTACCAAGATTTCTACGCTATTTGAACAAAAATTCTGGCATTATAGAACGCATCTACTCAAAAAGGGCATTGCTACTATTGGAAAACACTGTGCGGTGTGAAGCACATCGTGAAGTAATATTGACGATATTGGAAAGAAACAGAAATACATGGGGGATGTCTTAATGCTATGGCGTGATCGTTTTACGACGGCTACATACTGGGCTAAACAATGGCTTATGCAGCGTGATGCATTGGCTTACTATCACACGTTGATGCTGCAACAGCACGCTTCAGTCGATGAGATTGCTGAAATAAATTGGCTAAAACGGAAATTACTGTTGCAACATTCATATGATACAGTACCATTTTATCATTCTCGTCTCACCAGTATAGGACTTCATCCTAATGATATAGTAACACCCGATGATTGGTCAAAAATTCCATTACTAACGAAAGATGATCTTAGGCATAACCTCCAGGAGTTAGTGTCGACAACTGTTTCAGCAAAAGATATTATACTATCTTCAACAGGAGGATCAACGGGCATTCCTGTCAAGTGTTACCTTGATCGGCGAGTGCCAAATGAGCCGCTACGTTGGCGGATGCAGCGTTGGTGGGGCATCGCCCCTGGTACAGATGTCGCGCATTCTTGGCGACTTCCACGCAGGTCGATAATTGCAAGAATGGTAAATCGCCTTCTATGGTGGCCGACAAGACGCATTTGGCTTGATGCCTCAAAGATGACAACTGATGACACTATCACGTTTATTAAAGAGTTCAATCTTCTACGACCGCCATTGTTACAAGGGTATGTAGGCGCTATACATCATTTGGCGATGTTTGTACAAGATCGACAATTACCTATACATTCACCTAAAGCCATTTGGGTCACCGCTGCCCCGTTACCTTTGGTGCAGCGATCTGTAATTGAAAGAGTTTTCAATGCACCTGTATACGACCAGTACGGGTGCTGTGAGGTTCCTTATTTAGCGGCCCAATGCAAGGAGCGAGACGGTCTACACGTCTTTTCTGACGCAAAGAATGTTGAGATAGTCGATGATTCTGGTACGCCGTGTGCCGTCGGTGAATCAGGTAATGTTGCAATTACGGATCTAGATAATTGGGCATGTCCACTTATTCGCTATGTAGTCGGTGATCGAGGGCACTTAATCGGTGGTAAAAGTTGTACTTGCGGAATTAACCTACCGTTAATGAGCTCAGTGCAAGGGCGCACGACCGACCTTATTAGATTACCCAATAATGATGTCCTTTGCGGAGATTTTATGACGACCATTTTTGATGATTTTCCTGATGCAGTACGAGCATTTCAAGTTATCCAACACCGTGACTTTGGTATTACCATTAGCTATGTACCAAATATGGAATACGAACAAAGAGCAAAAGAAATCGCTATGGTGCAAAAGAGGCTAGTAGAGAAGATCGGGACGCAAGTGTCGATTAGTTTTCAACCCGTGGAAAACATCCAAAGTGATCGAGGGAAGATAAGGTATATAATTAGCGAACTATAACGGGCAACTATTTTTTACGACTATACCCTGCGAGTGGTTAGATCGCAGAGATTCTTGTCAGCTCAGCATTTATTAGTAAATAGTTTGGAGCCATATCTATGTCTACATCACCAATAATCTTTACCCCACCAATAAAAATTCTTCACGTCGTTGCTGGCCTGACGAATATAAGCGGTGGACCTGCCGAATCCATACCGGGCCTTTGCACAGCACTTGTCCGTGCCGGATGCCATATTACATTGGCAATGCTTGATGGAGATGTGGCGGACAGCGTTATGGCAACACAGTCTCAAGGGGTGAATCTACATTTTTATTGTCCTAATGGCTCTTCCTCTTTAGCGTTTAGCCTAGATATGGGGCAACATTTTTCAGAATTGGCAGCGACAGCGGATATAATCCATGTGCATGAATTATGGCTGTATCCTAATTGGGTAGCGGGTAGAATCGCACGTCGGCTCGGAAAGCCATTAATAATCACACCTCGTGGTACCCTTGAGCCATGGAGTCTATCCAAGTCCAAATGGAAAAAGCGTCTGGTGGCTACACTGTTCACTAATGCTAATCTTCGCGCAGCGGCGTGTTTGCATGCCACCGCTCCTTCCGAGGCAGCGGGCTTTCGTGCCTATGGGCTAACCAACCCTATGGCTATCATCCCGAACGGGGTGAATATTCCTACATTAATCGCAGGTAAGTATGGTAAATTTTATGATAAATACCCGGAGTGCAAGAATAAAAGGATTATGTTCTTTCTTTCGCGTATCCATTCCAAAAAGGGAATAGTTGAATTAGTCAAGTCCTGGGGTGAGTTATCGCGTAATTTTCCGGATTGGCATCTGGTAATTGCTGGGCCTGATTATAATAATCACCTTGCAGAAGTAAAAAAGGTTATTAGTCAATGCGGTGTAGCAGGACGTACAACATATGCTGGGGCGCTCTACGGAACTGAGAAGAACGCAGCATTAGCTGATGCTGAATTATTTGTGTTACCGACATATAGCGAGAATTTTGGAATCGCAGTGGCAGAGGCACTGGCATCTGGAACGCCGGTAATTACCACTCACGGTGCGCCTTGGGAAGGATTGCAAATTCATAAATGTGGATGGTGGATACCCATTGGGATACCACCGCTGACCGCTGCACTAGCTGAGGCTCTTGCCCTTTCTCCCGCGCAATTAGGCATAATGGGATTAGCGGGGCGTAATTGGGTGGAGCAAACATTTTCCTGGGATGCAATAGCTAGCGATATGCTCGACGTATATTTGTGGATGCTGAGAAAAGGTGATCCTCCAAAATTTGTCATTTAATCTTCTCTTTGCTCTGCGCACTAAACCGGGGGAAGATCACAGCAATGGGACGGGTGTATAGTGTCACACTTCCTTGACTAAATGGCCAATCAGGGTAAAGTGGGCCTGCGGCGGATCAATGTAGAACTCAGAATTAACAATAAAGCGTGGGGCCATTACACGCCGACACACATTGATGTTATTGGATCAAAGTAGCGCATGAGAAATGGTTCAGCCATTCAGCTATATTCGTACTACAATTAGTTCCTATTGACTATCTTATTAAACAGATTTAGGAATTTTTTTGCCGTATGCTCAATAGTATAGTTCTCCTTCAATGCAGTGCGAGAGTTGTGGCCCATTTGTATTCCAAGTTCTGCATTTAAATGGAGTTTTGCGATAACATCTACAAGTCTTTGTACTTTCCCATGGTTAACTTGTACGCCACATTCATGCTCGACGACCATACGTGAGATTTCGTTGCATTCGCTCATCAGAGCGACTAAAGGACGACCTGACGAGAGGATGTTATAGGATTTACTTGGCACCGCCAGCCCTTCCATAGAGGGTTCTAGCGATACTAGTGAAACATCAGCTGAAGCAAGCACTTCTGGGTACTCATCAGCAGGGACACCCGGAAGTAAGTGGACGTTCATAATCTTTTCGTCAGTAATGCGCGAGGAAAGATTATCCCAGGCATCACCCTTACCAATGAGCACAAACTGAATTGCCGGATGTGATTTCTGAAGAAGTTTTGCTGCGTCCAATACCATATCGAGACCTTGTGACCTACCCAGATTACCAGCATAGATCACAATAAAGCCAAAAACCCCGTGCTTTTCACGAAATTTTGTTTCTTTAGGCATAGGCATTATCTCATTGGGGTCGCACCAACTCGTAATTACATTAATACGTTCCGTAGGGACATGATATTCGGTGATAATATAATCGCGCATACATCGACCCAATACAACAACTGCACGTGCATCATGTAACCATATTCGCTGGTAAGCTCTTGAAATCCGCGCGATGTTGTTATTCTTTCCCAACGCCCCAACCCCGACCGCTATGTCTGGATAGAGATCGTGGATGAGGTAGCAGTATGGTGTACCAAATCGTTTCCATAACCAACGTCCTACAATTGGTGAAGAAGGTGGGTTTGTTCCAACCACTACGAGATCGTATTTCCTACTGGAGAAGAGCTTTGTTAAAGCCATAGTCGAAAACACAGCTCCGGCTATTAGGCGTACTATCGTTGAGGGTTGATTTGAGCGCGGGGAGTTGAGGCGATAAATTTTAATGCCATTCCAATCTACAAACGCAGGCAATTTTCCACCTGCACTTCGGTATAAATTGTTACTTGTGACGACGTCAATTTCTAAATCCTTATAATGATCTTTCATGTACCGCATCAGCTGTGATAGTACTGTCGGTGTCCCACCGCTGTCTTCCGGATAGAAGTATTCGGTTATCAGGCAGATCTTCATAAAAACGTACTTATGACTCGAAGGCCTATCCTTTACCCCAAACAACTCGACCAACATACCCCACATAGCTCATAATTATCCGTGCCACCTTTTCGCTTACATTCGGCACATTGTAGTCATCCACAATTCGCAGGTTTCGCTCGGTTCCACGTGGTTGCGTAGCCAGGAGTTTTAGGGAGGTGAGGACTGTGGATAATTCCAGGCCGGTCATTATTACCGAACCTTCCTCCATGCCCTCGGGGCGCTCGTGCGCGTTGCGGATGTTGAGGGCGGGGAAGTTCAGGATGCTGCTTTCTTCGGTGATGGTGCCGCTGTCTGAGAGTACGGCTTTGGCGTTCACCTGCAGTTTGATGTAATCGCTCAGGCCGAAGGGCTTATGCAGTTCTACCAGCTTATTCAGGGTAATGCCCTCTGCCTCGATGCGTTTGCGAGTGCGCGGGTGGGTGGTGACGATTACTCGCACCCCGAATACCTCTGCTACGCCATTCAACACCTTGACTAACTTAGTAAACTGGGCGGGAGAATCGATATTTTCCTCGCGATGTGCGCTGACGAGGAAGTATGCTTCAGGAGTTAACCCCAAATCTTCCAGGATAGTGGACGCCTCAATTTTGGGCATATAATGATGTAGAATTTCAAACATTGGACTGCCGGTTTTAATGACCCGGTCCGGCGGGATGCCTTCACGCAGCAGATATTCGCGCCCGATGGTGCTGTAGGGCATATTTATGTCGCTGATATGATCTACAATCTTGCGGTTGATCTCTTCCGGCACGCGCTGGTCAAAGCAGCGATTGCCCGCTTCCATGTGGAACACGGGGATCTTGCGCCGTTTGGCGGGGTAGGCGGCCAGGCAGCTATTGGTGTCACCCAGTACCAGTAGGGCGTCCGGCTGCACTTCACCTAATAGTTCGTCAACCTTGGCGATGATCGCGCCGATGGTCTCGCACGCGGTGGTGCCGGCAGCCCCAAGGAAATGATCCGGCTTGCGCAACTCCAGGTCATCGAAAAATATCTGATTCAGCTCGTAATCGTAGTTTTGCCCGGTGTGCACGATGACTTGCTCGAAATATTTATCCAGTGTGACCATCACACGAGAAAGGCGAATTATCTCTGGCCGCGTACCGACCACGGTCATTACTTTCATGATTATTCCTTAGCGCTGTTCCACTTTTCTATATTATACCCGAAGATGCTGTTTGCGACCAGATGCACGTTTAAAATTTGCCACTCACTCCTCAATTTATACCGCTTCAAAATAGGTATCCGGGGCGTCGGGATCGAAGAAATTGCTCGACCAGAAGAGTGTGACCATCTCTCCGGTGCCGACGTTTTCAATGTGGTGCGTGTAGCCGGGCGGGATGTCAACCACGCGATATTCTTCCCCACGCACCGGGTATTCCAGCACCTCGGTACCATTGATATGGCGGAAGCGGATAACTCCCTCGCCCTGTACCACCATAAATTTTTCGGTCTTTGTTTGATGGTAGTGATTGCCGCGGGTGATACCAGGGTTGGTGCGCGAAATGAATAACTGGCCGATATAGGGCGATTTGATGAACTCCGCCAGGCTGCCACGATTGTCCGACTTGATGTCCAGCCCATAGCCGAAATCGTCGGTGTCCAGGTAGGAGAGATAGGTGGCATAGAGCGCACGCACGAAAGGATCGCTGTAATCGGCCAGCATCAGCGTCTGCCGATGTGCGTGAAACCCGCGGATCAGATCCGCCAGCATACCTAGCGTGATGGCATGGGAAGGCAATGACTCAGCAAAGCGGAATCCATGGGCTGCAGGAGCGTCAACTTCGGCGATAAATGCACTCATTACTTCATCGATATAGGTCAATCTTAGTTCATTAGCCGGATTCGACACTTGAATTGGTAGATCGCGTGCAATATTGTAACAAAATGTGGCGGTCACTGAATGGTGGTTTGGTGTGCTCCATTTGCCGAATAGGTGATTCAAGCGATACACAACACTTTCGCCAAAACCTACATCTGCATAGTTTTTTAACTCTTCTTCTGCACCACGCTTGCTTTCGCCGTATGGGTTGTCCAATTCTGCATGAATGGAGGAGGTGAGAATGATTTTTGGTGTGCGCCCGATTTTAATCAATTTCTCACAGATTAGACTTGTTAAACCCACATTGACGGTATTGAACTCTTCCACCTGCTGTGGGCGATGTACCGCAGCAATATGAAATATCACATCTGACTGTTCCAGCATTACCTCTAATTCTGAGGGGGTGTTATCAATATCATATAATAACACCTCAATGTTTGGGTGCAACCTCAACGAAGCACATAGGTTCTTCCCTACAAATCCTTTTGCCCCTGTTATAAGTACTTTCATATATTACTCCCTTGTATACTATCGGCCTAAAGACCATTACTTGGTATTTGATAACGCTAATGCAATAACGCGGAGAGGAGACAATCAAATATCAATCTGTTTACCGCGTATGTCGCGTTGGACGAACATAATCATTAGTTATAACTCGCACATGTTATCAACATCCAGGAAATTAGCGTTCCGCGTACCGACCACGGTCATTACTTTCATGATTATTCCTTAGCGCTGTATCACTTTTCTATTATTATACCTGAAGATTCTGTTTGCGACCAGATGCACGTTCGAAATTTGCCACTCACTCCTCAATTTATACCGCTTCAAAATAGGTATCCGGGGCGTTTGGATCGAAAAGATTACTCGACCAGAAGAGTGTGACCATTTCTCCGGTACCGACATTTTCAATGTGGTGTGTGTATCCGGGCGGGATGTCAACCACGCGATATTCTTCACTGCGCACCGGATACTCAAACACTTCAGTGCCGTTAATATGGCGGAAGCGGATGACTCCTTCTCCTTGCACCACCATAAATTTCTCTGTCTTTGTATGATGGTAGTGGTTACCGCGCGTAATGCCGGGGTTGGTTCGCGAGACAAATAGCTGGCCGATGTAAGGCGATTTGATAAACTCAGCCAGGCTTCCGCGATTGTCCGATTTGATTTCCAACCCGTAACCAAACTGGTCGGTATCCAGGTAGGAAAGAAAGGTGGCATAGAGCGCACGCACGAAGGGATCGCTATAATCGGCCAGCATCAGCGTCTGCCGATGCGCGCGGAAGCTGCGGATCAGGTCCGCCAGCATACCCAGGGTGATGGGATAGGAAGGTAATGTATCTGCATATCGGAATTCCGACACCGCTGGTGCGTCTATTTCGGTGATAAATGCACTCACCACATCGTCGATGTAGGTCAGCTCAAGCGCATAAGCCGGGTCTGATATCTGGATGGGGAGATCGTGCATGATATTGTAGCAGAAAGTGGCGGTGACCGAATTGTAATTCGGGCGGCACCACTTACCAAAAAGGTTCTTCAGACGATAGACCACGCCCTCAGCACCCGTTGCGGTACAATATCGCTGCAATTCCTCTTCCGCACCACGCTTGCTGGAACCATATGGGTTATCTTGCGTTGCCTGGATTGAGGAGGAGATGACAATTTTCGGTGCGTGCTCAAGCTCAATCAGCTTCGTGCAAATCTCGCCAGTAAAGCCGGTATTACCAGTAATAAACTCATCTACACGTTGCGGGCGATTTACCCCTGCAAGATGGAAGATAACGTCCGCCTGTCCCAGCATGGTATTTAGTTCTTCGGGAGTATTGTCTACATCATATGGAAGAATCTCCGCGTCAGCGCGTAATTTCGACAAAGCAATTAGATTTTTGCCGACGAAACCGCTGGCTCCAGTTATAAGTACTTTCATAGCGACCTCAAATCTCGATCTTTTCCCCACGCATAGCCTGCTGCACGCACTTGATCTTCAGCAACAACTCGCACATCCCATCCACATTTAGCAGGTTCACATTGTGAGAATTATAATCAACTTTTTCGGCTACTTCATGGCGTCCTTCACTGAAGAACTGCGCATAATTTAGGTCGCGATTATCTGCTGCTACGCGGAAATACCCACCCATATCCTCTGCAACTACCATCTCCTCGCGGGTGAGTAGCGTCTCATAGAGCTTCTCGCCGTGGCGCGTACCGATAACCTCGATAGGAGCATCGGATTTCAGCAGTTTTTTCACCGCCAGCGCCAGCGTCTCAATTGAAGCTGAAGCTGCTTTCTGTACAAAAGTATCGCCGGGATTCCCATGCTGGAAAGCGTAAATTACCAGATCAACTGCATCCTCAATTGTCATCATGAAGCGAGTCATCGCCGGCTCGGTAAGTGTCAACTTTTTGCCATCCTGAATCTGCTTGATGAAGAGGGGGATAACAGAGCCGCGGCTGGCCATCACATTGCCGTATCGCGTTATTGAGATAACGGTTTTCGTCCCCGCCACTCGCGACTTCGCCACCGCCAGCTTCTCCATCATCGCCTTGGAAATCCCCATGGCATTGATCGGGTAGACAGCCTTGTCGGTGCTGAGCACGATCACGCGCTTCACGCCATTTTGCATCGCTGTATTTAGAACGTTCTCCGTCCCCAGAGCATTGGTTCGCAATGCCTCGAGTGGAAAGAATTCACACGATGGCACCTGCTTCAGCGCTGCTGCATGAAAAACGAAATCCACCCCCGCCATCGCATCGCGCAACGAAGATGCATCCCGCACATCGCCGATATAGAACTTAAGCTTGGGATGTGAGTATACATTCCGCATATCATCTTGCTTCTTCTCATCCCGAGAAAAAACCCGAATCTCCCCGATATCCGTCTCAATAAAGCGCTTCAACACGGCATTGCCGAAGGTACCGGTGCCACCGGTTATCAGGAGGGTTTTAGTTTTGAACATGGATTTCCGCCTTTAAGTCTGTCTATATTCAATTATACTATTGATGTGCTTAGCGCTTAACCTCAGCTTTAGCCCAAGCAATGTACTCTGTCAAGCCCTCTGCAAATGACACTGTAGGCTCAAACCTAAAGGATGTTTTTGCAGCTGATATATCTGCCAAACTGTCACGCACATCACCAGGTCGATTCGGGCAATACTGCACAACAGGACTAGTACCGGTAATATTTACGATCAACTCAACTAGCTTATTGATGCTGATTACACTAGAACTACCAAGATTATACGCCCCTGAAATTCTATTTGTAAGTGCCGCTTTAATATTTGCCTGCACAACATCATTAACATTGATAAAATCTCGAGTTTGTTCGCCATCTCCAAAGATAGTGATGGGTTCACCACGAAGTATTCGAAAAACAAAAATAGGTATAACATTCCCGTAGGCGTCAAAGCGTTGGTTAGGTCCATATACATTGAAATAGCGCAGACAAACAGCTTCAATTTCGTAGAGCTTTGCATACGCAAGGCACAATTTTTCTTGGCAAAGTTTGGTGCATCCGTATGGTGAGTCAGGTTCAATCGGATGTTCTTCACGAATTGGCAATGTTTTCAATTCTCCAAAAATTCCAGCTGAGGAAGAAGTAACAATTTTCCGTACACCTGCAGCACGTGCAGCTTCCAATATCCGCAATGTTCCAATAACATTTATCTCTGCATCTTGTATAGGATAATCAATTGATCGCTTATTCCCTACAGATGCAGCCAAGTGATAGATCACTTCTGCTCCGCGCACCGCACTGGTGACTGCTTGCTCATCTCGAACATCACCTTCAATAAAACGTACTTCTGGGTAGACGTCAATATTCGAGCGATAACCTGAAAATAGGTTATCCAACACAGTCACCTCGTGCCCATCACGTAATAATTGTTTTACGATATTGGAGCCGATAAAGCCAGCCCCACCCGTTATGAGTGTTTTCATAATCACCTTTCTATCTTATATTGTACCAAATATAACACGTTGTGAATTTGCTTTGCTATTCAACACCAGCAGGATCTAGTAGATAGATATCACTTGTATAATTCCTGCGGTTGGAGCATCCCTTTACATGGTGACTGTGCTAGCATGGCATCATGTATTATTCGATCCTCATTATTAGCAAAGCGGTCTTTTGCTTACGAGCGGGTAAACCTTCATTGAATCTCATATGGAGAAATAATTTTTATTACTATCGCTCCAGCATCAATTATGCAACCCCTCAACACTTCATTGCCGAAGGCGCCAGTGCTGTCCACGCTTACACTCCACATCCTTTTCATACTCACCCAGTTTGGCCGTTTGGGGTGACGGTTTTTATCACCAAGTTATAATTGGCGATATCTATATTTAAAGGATGGGGAAGAAGTTAAGTACACTGGCCTTCCCCGGTTACCCGTCACTGGCATCATGCTTTGACGTTCCCCCCCCCACCAC
>Ga0194063_10001628_pt1 | contig 14446 bp, 11 predicted proteins | sample SepL3720m_MetaG_FD_155459 | JGI IMG/M metagenome (GOLD analysis project Ga0194063, IMG submission 155459) | Anoxic zone freshwater microbial communities from boreal shield lake in IISD Experimental Lakes Area, Ontario, Canada - Sep2016-L373-20m | ecosystem: Environmental > Aquatic > Freshwater... | reverse complement strand
CGCCACTTTAGGGCAGCCAAGTTTCGTTTTTCGTCCAGGCATGGGCGCACCTTAACGTATCCGTTGGCTTTGTCTCTTTAATTCTTAGAAATGGTATTAAAAGGATATCCACAGTCTAGATACTTAGACATCCGCACTTTCGGCGCATCATTCCCCCCCGGAAAACTTACATTCAAACCGGGAGAAGCAAAGGTTTTCTCACCTAGATTTCCAGGTCATATCCATTGGGCAGGAAGCGTTAGACTGGGAGAAGGTTTTAACCAAAACAACATTCTAGGTTTTGAGTTTGGAAACTGGAATAGTCGTCTCGCAGCAGAACGCTGGTGGTTCCTTATGAAAAACGACAGAGTGACTAGACCTTACAGAGCGAGAAAAGCGGGTCTGGGTTTCGCCATGTCATTCGGCAAGTCAAGTGGACCTTTTTACCAGACCAACCCGTCGCATGTGGGCGTACAACAACAATACCACAACCTGTCTACGCTGGCACCTGAAGATGCAGGCAATGTGTATTGGCCACCTACCGACGTCGATGAAGTGGGCTACTCGATAGGAGAACTCGCAAACGGTCCGTGGATTCCTATTTTTTCAGTCAACATGGGCCCCCGAACGACCATTGGCACCGGACCCGGCACCGAACAGAACCGGCCGACCAAAGGAGTTTTACAAAGCAACCCACTTGCCTCCATGGCGTTGGCTGATCCGGTAAGCGGCAATGTAAAGGCTCACCCCGCAAATGGCACGTTTGACATTACTTACCACTCGATGAGTGCGAACTCATCGCTCACACCCAATTTGAGCACTGGCAAAGGCTTCATTGCCACAGGTTATCAGAGTGGTGACGGCCTCTCGCGACTCGTCATGGCGGATATCCCTCTGCGCCCGATGGCATCTCTGGTTGAGCTTCAAGGATGGAATCCCAGAGGAAATAATCCCTATCCGCCGTTCCAGCACAATCTGATCGGCAACAGCGATGCCACACCTCTGATTCCTAGTGATAAAATTGTCCCCACTGTGATAGATCCGCCCACGGTTTCAACCAACCTGATGCACGACGATGCATACTGTGCCAACCACGTTCTTTTTGATGATTGGTTTGTCTCTTCGATCACGCCACAGCCGGTTTCATTCGGTGGCAACATTTCCAAAGACATTAATACCTTCTATAAGGATTATCTCATGGGAAATAGCCGGTTGGCAAACCGCGCATACCTACCGATCCCGGCGGACAGCAACTTGGAAAGCGCGGTGGCCACGGCCAGTGCCACCAAAATCATCAACAGTCCGGACGGATGGCTCAAAGTGGCTTCCCGCTTCGAAGTCGAGGGAATGTTCAATGTGAACTCGACCTCGGTCGCGGCCTGGAAAGCCCTTCTGGGACACACGAAAACCCTGGATAAAATCGCAATCCATGGCGCAACCGAAATCGTTACAGCTGATACTTCGAACAAGAATGTCGTTTCGCGCGGGGCCATTGCGCCCGATGTGGAGGCGGGAACAGGTCCTGGCTTCGGCGGTCAATTTGCCAATGCTTCCGAGTATGCCGGTTACAGAAGTCTCAGTGACGATCAAATCAAGGATCTCGCCGAGAAAGTCGTCGCACAAGTCCGCCTGCGCGGACCGTTTCTCTCACTGTCCGAATTCGTCAACCGCCAACTCAGCAACAACGAAGATCTTGCCTTGGCCGGCGCCATTCAAACCGCGATCAATCATCTTGCGGAGGATCCGATGAAAAAACTCCGCGATCCTGCAAATTCCCTCTCTGACAATACCATGGCGCCAGCCAACCCCAAACTTGCCGGGGCGGGTTATGCATTTGATAAAGCCGCTGAAGGCTCGAGTGCCTACGGGGTACCAGGATGGATCCGTCAGGCTGACATCCTGCGGCCCATCGCACCCATCCTCAGCGTGAGGGATGATACATTCACGATCCGTGCCTACGGGGATTCCAAGGATCCGACCGGCAAGGTCATCGCCAGAGTCTGGTGCGAGGCGATGGTCAAGAGGACGCGCGATTTCTCCGATAAATCCTACCCTGCCGACTCCATCGACCCTCCTCCCGCGACAAATCTGATCAATACGACATTCGGCAGACGCTATGAGATTATTTCCTTCAGATGGTTGAACCCAACTGAAGTCTGAGGCCCTAAACCTGATCCACAAACAGCCGAAGCCATGAGTCTCCGCCACACCATCGCCATCCTTGCCGCTGGAATTTACATCCTGGCCAACCCACTTCAGGCCAAACCACGTTCATGCCGCATCGTTTTTCCCGAGCGCCCGCAAAGCGCCCCGAAAATCGCCTACCTCTTTGATGGTTCCAAGAGCCAGAGAGTCACATTGCCCAGCATGAATTTGTCCGAAGTGATCAAGCTGCCACACGGCGAACTGACCATCGCCATCGTCCCGGATGAGATCAACGACCCCAAAGACCTGTCCCCAAACGCGCCGATTCTCAGAATCCCCGAAAAGGTGAACGAATTCTACATCATCCTCACTTCAGACCTCAAAAATCAGAATCTCCCCCTCAAGATGAACCTTGTCGAAACGGAAGAAGGCAAACTCAAACCAGGAGAGACCTTGTGGTTTAATTCCACGGAGCACCGGATTGCCGCCAAGTTGGGCAGCCATGAAATGTCCGTGGATCCCAAGGGACGGACGGTTTCCAAAGACCCCGCCCCGGCCACCGGATACTACATTGCGAAGTTCGCTTATCAAGCGGAGGGCAAAGGCCCGTATGCACCGATCACAGAACAAAGCTGGTGGCATGACGCCGCAAGCAGGCATCTGGGATTCATTGTAAATTCAGGGGGAAAATTGCCGAAAATTTATTTTTATCGCGACTACCGTGATCCAGAGCCCACTGAAAAAGGGGTCGATCCAAAGGATTGAGGATTCCGCTTCATTTAACCCAGGAACGCCCGTTTGGAGACGCTCCGATCAAGCCACCCGGCACAAATTAGCACTCCAACAACACCGGGTCCTTTCTATTCATCGGCGAAGCCATTGGCAAGGCGATGATGGAACTCCAACTCAAAACATGTCCTTTCCTCCATCCCGTCTCCAATACCACTATGAGATGCTGATTCAATCGCACACAGGCGTCATTGAATTGCCGCCCCTCACCACCCAATGCCCGGCCCACCGGGGACGACAAAGGTCTGCTATGTAGGCGTTGCCAGGAAACTTGCCCTAAGGAAATGGAATGGGTGAAAGTTGAGTGCGTTCGCTACCGTTTTGTGCTGAGCTGCGGGCACAACCCCATGCCAACCCGCGATTCATGAAAAAAATCCTCACATTCCTTCTCGTTCTAACAGGCATGGTTCACGCCGCCGACGCGGTGAAACCTCTCAACATCCTGGTCCTCTACGCCGATGACTGGCGCTTCGACACGCTCGGATGTGCGGGCAATCCGGTGGTAAAAACGCCGAACCTCGACCGCCTCGCGGGCGAAGGATACCGCTTCACACAGAACTGCGTCACCACCTCGATTTGCGGAGTCAGCCGGGCAAGCCTGTTCACCGGCCAATGGATGTCACGGCATGGAAATCTGGCGATGAAGGAGTTCAAGACCCCGTGGGCGGAGACCTATCCGGGCCTGTTGCGATCTAACGGTTATTTCGTCGGTCACGTCGGCAAGTGGCATAACGGCAAGTTTCCCGCGGATAAATTCGACTTCGGCCGGTCATATAACGGCAGGCACTGGATGAAACAACCGGATGGCACGCCGATCCACGTCACCAAGAAGAACGAGAACGACGCACTGGATTTCCTGCGGGAACGTCCGGCGGACAAGCCGTTCTGTCTCACACTGGCCTTCATCGCCACCCACGCCGAGGATGGCAATCCCAAGCAGTTCCTGCCGCAACCGGAAAGCATGTCGCTCTATCAGGATGTGACCGTCCCAGTGCCGAAGACCGCCACCGAGGAAGCATTCCGCAAATTGCCACCGTTCATCGCCAACGAGAAAAACGAAGGTCGGGTGCGCTGGCACTGGCGATTCGACACACCGGAGAAATACCAGGAGATGATGAAGAATTACTACCGGCTCGCGACCGAGGTGGACGCCACTTGCGGACGGGTGATCGAGGAATTGAAAAAACAGGGCTTGTATGACAACACGCTCATCATCTTCGTCGGTGACAATGGATACTTCCACTCCGAACACGGCCTCGCCGACAAATGGTATCCGCATCAGGAAAGCATCCGGGTGCCACTTATCGTGCGTGACCCACGCATGACCCCATCAAAGCGCGGCGGCACGAATGATGACTTCACGCTCAACGTCGATCTCGCACCGAGCATCCTCGCCGCATCCGGCATCAAGGCACCCGCCACGATGCAGGGCCGCGACATCGCGCCGCTTTATCTATCAGCCGATAAACCCGCCTGGCGCGAGGAGTTTTTCTACGAGTTCGCCACCATCGACAACCAGGAAAGACTTCCCGCCGCCGAGGCGCTCGTGCGCAAGGACTGGAAATATTTCTACTGGCCCAACTTCAAGCTGGAGCAACTCTTCCACGTGGAAGCCGATCCCTTTGAGGAAAACGACCTGGCGAACGATCCGCAGCAGGCCACACGGTTGGCGGAAATGCGCAAACGTTTTAACGAGCTGAAGGCAGCCGCGAAATGACATTTGCAAAGACCCACGCCGCCATAGCGCTCTTCATCGCGCTCGCGTTTTCGCACGCAGGTGCCGCATCGGTTGCATCTGCGGTGAGCCTGTTTTCCACGGGCGGCCACACCGTTTACCATTTGCGTCCGGCCACGGTGGAACGCGGTGGCGGGCGGGTCATCATCAGCGCCGCTTATGACGGCAGCGTGTTGTGTCACACCTCAATTGTATCCAGATACCCGAACCGGGCGAGCTCTGGTGCCGTGATCGCTCCGCCTTTTGTAAATACGATCTAACGGCCGATAAAGTCAGTGAGACTACTTCTTGGGAGCCGCCTGTTTTGCAGCCTGTGACTGCTGCTTCGCTTGTGAGGCGTTGCTGGTTTTGGCCTGTTTCTGCGAAGACTTCTTCTGGTTTGCTTTAGGGGATTTGTCGCCCATGATTTTGGTAGGTTGGTGGTGAAATGCGTGGCTAAGACGGATTGCCTTTCCTGCCAGCGTTCTGAACATCACGGATTCCGTGGCAATGTCAAGGAAGCAGTCTGTCACTTTCATTTCAGTAAATTTGCGACGCAGAAAAACCGTGTTATACTGGCGGTTATGAAACCAGTCATCATGCTCATTCTTGTGACGGCAATCGTGATCGCGCTGCTGCTGCTAAAGAGAGCCGGGGAGACCCCAAACACGGAAGCACAGGAGGAACTGAAGCAAGGGGCGCTGGTGATTGATGTCCGGAGTCCGGAAGAGTTCGCTTCCGACCACCTGACAGCCGCCATCAACATTCCCTTGGAAGAGATCGAAACCGCCCTGCCACTTCAGGTGAGAGACAAGAACCAAGTGTTGCTGCTGCATTGCCAGAGCGGTGTGCGCAGCGCCATCGCGGCGCACAAAATGCTGGGCATGGGCTACACACACGCCTCCAATCTGGGGTCGCTCTCGCGGGCGAAAAAAATCTTAACCGATGCAGGCCTGCAATGAAATGAGAAGAGTGCCGCTCTCCTGTAAGCCGGATTGATCTCGCTCCACTCACTCCAAGCCGGATGCGGCCTCCTCCTCCGGAGGCCGGTTGAAAAATTGCTCGCGACCGCTCGCTCCGCGTTCTGTCCATATGAAGAAGAGTGCCGCTCCCCTGTAAGCCGGATTCTGTCCATCCCGAAGGACTGGACGGTCATTTCTCTCACCCCGCCGAGGCGAAGCGCCCCGCTTGCGCGGAGTGCGACTAATACCCGGAGATTTTTAGCGGACGGGCAGTCCTTCCCCTGTTCTGTCTTGCACCACGCGGGGTTTGCCGTGCCGCTCCGGTTACCCTCGGCGCGGTGGGCTCTTACCCCACCATTTCATCCTTACCTGTGCCCTTGCGGACCATCGGCGGTATGTTTCCTGTTGCACTTTCCGTCCGAGTTCCTCGCGGTTCCCGTCCCCCATTTTCATGAGGCGCGTTGCCCTGTGGTGTCCGGACTTTCCTCAACCCCCGCTTGCGCGGAAATTGCGACCGTCCGGGGAGCGGCAAAGGGAAGATGCTCCCTCCGGCGGATGATTCCAAGGAAAAGATTTCAGCGAAACGCAGAGATCGCAGGGAAATGCGCTGATTTTATGTTTTTTTGAAATGGTAACTGCATGAAAAGCATTCCTCATCCCACGTCAGCCATCCCATTTTTTCTCCGCGAAGCCCTCCGTGATCTACACGCCTCCGCGTTTCGATCCTGTCATTCAAAGGAAATTTGACGCGTCAACCCGGAGAGTGGGAGCAATTCACGCCTTGTCACAGGTGGGGGATTATCATGGGATGCGGGCACGCCTTTCAAAAACCACCTGTTACCATGTCCACAACCCGCTCTTCGATCACGACCCGCCTTTCGTTGATGATGTTTTTGCAGTTTTTCATCTGGGGGTCCTGGTTTGCAACCTTATACTTGGTTTTGGGCGGCAACGGCCTCTCCGGAATCATTGGACGCTCATACGGCTGCGCGCCGATCGCGGCGATGATTGCGCCGTTGTTTCTCGGCTTGGTGGCAGACCGATTCTTCTCATCCGAACGGGTGATGGGCGCGCTGATGCTGCTGGGAGGCGCGCTGATGCTTCTGGTTCCTGGCGCCATCGCGGCCGGGCAGGGTGACAAGGTCGTTTGGTTGTTTACCGGCCACATGCTCTGCTACATGCCGACGCTCGGCCTTGGAAACACGATCGCGTTCTCACATCTGCCAGCCAACGATTTCCCCCGCGTGCGGGTGTGGGGCACCATCGGATGGATTGTGGCCGGACTGGTCGCGGGATTCCTCGGTTGGTCGGGCAGCACGAATCTCTTCTGGATGGCGGGAATCTGTTCGCTGCTGCTCGGGGCGTATTGTTTCACCCTGCCGCACACCCCGCCTCCCGCCGCAGGCAAGCCACTCGAAATCCGATCCGTCCTGATGTTGGATGCCTTCCAATTGCTGGCCAAGCCGGCCTATCTGGTCTTCATCATCTGTTCGACACTCATCTGCATTCCGCTCGCCTATTATTTCGCCAACACCTCCGGCTTCCTCGGTAACATGGGCTTCGAGCAAGCGGCTTCCGCGATGACGGTCGGTCAGATGTCGGAAATCGTCTTCATGCTGCTGGTGCCGTTCTTCTTCCGCCGGCTCGGAGTGAAGTGGATGATCCTGATCGCCATGCTCGCCTGGGTGCTGCGCTATCTGCTGTTTTCCTTTGGCGCCCAGGACCAGGTGGTGTGGATGTTGTTCCTCGGCATCGCGCTGCACGGCATCTGTTATGACTTCTTCTTTGTCACCGGGTTCATGTACACCGACCGCAAGGCCCCTAACGAAATCCGTGGCCAAGCCCAGAGCATGCTGGTATTTTTCACCCAGGGAGTCGGTATGTTCACCGGCTTCATGGTGGCGGACAAGCTGCTGGCTCCGATGAAGGGCAGCGCGGATGCATTGGGCGCGGCGATCGGTGCAGCCCGCAGCGTGGAGACCCTTTCCTTCTCCCAACAACTCTCAAAAATGTTCTCGGTCAAACTTCCAGAAGGACTGGACTCCAAGCTGCTAGAGTCTACTGCGAGCCTCTGGAAGGCGTATTGGCTGACCCCAGCCTGCATGGCCGGCGCGATCGCCGTCATCTTCTTCCTCGCCTTCCGCGACCACAGCGCGGACCAACCGGGCGATGAGTAAATTAGATACAAAGCACGGCATGAAGCGCTACCCACATCCCATGAAGTCTGATAAGCCCGCGGCCATGCCTCAAATGGAAAGCATCAGTCCAGGCAGCCACGAGGAGATCAGGCAGAAATGGAAGGGCAAACAGGGCATCACCCTGCATGCGATGATTTTCCTCTCCGGATTTGCCTGCCTCGTTTACCAGATCCTCTGGATGCGGCAGCTCGGGATTGTCTTTGGCAACACATCGCACGCCGCGGCGCTCACCCTGGCGGTGTTTTTCGCAGGCCTCGCCATCGGCAGCTGGTTTTGGGGAAGGCGTTGCCCGGTTCTAACCAACCCACTGCGCACCTATGGCTGGCTGGAACTTGGAATCGCCACGGCCGGTGCCGCGATCCTGGCGGCTCCGGGGCTTTGCCAATCCCTCTATCCCATGCTTTACGGGCAGGATGGCACCGGTTTCGCCCTCATGGCATTCAAGCTCCTGTGGACGTTCATCATGGTTTTTCCGGCAGCTTTCCTGATGGGTGGAACCATTCCCGTGCTGGGGCAGCACCTGATCGGGCTTCAAAAGGAATTCGGTGCCACAACCGCGAGAATCTATGCGGTGAATACAATCGGCGCGGCGTGCGGCGCCTTCGCAACGGCATTCGTGCTGATGTGGCGTCTGGGCTTTCAACTGACTTGTCTGGTGGCTGTCGGCATCTCCGTTGCGGCGGCCGCTCTGGCGTTCCTGCTCTCACGACATGCCATCGCCTGCGATCCTGACCTTGACAATGGACTGGCCAGCGAGCCGCCAAAAACAAGCAAGAAGCCCTCCTCCAAGAAACGCAACAAGTCCGCCGTCCCACCGCCCGCACCTAGTCTGTCCCACAGGCAGATCACCTGCCTCGCCTTCGTTTCGGGCTTCAACATCCTCGCTCTGGAAGTGCTCTGGACGCGCATGTTCGCCCAAGTGCATGAGAACTCGGTTTACAGTTTCTCAACGGTTCTGATCATCGTGTTGGTTTGCCTTGCCTTAGGGGCCACACTTGCCTCCCGCCTGGCAGGCAGGTCATCCTCCGCGCCGCAGACTCTGGTTCTTCTAACCGCCATGGGCGGCGCGGCTCTCAGCGTTTCGCCCTTCGTCTTCATGTCGATCACCGGTAACCTCCGCATGTTGCCAACCGATGGCTCGTTCGCAGCCTACGTCGCCAGCCTCTTCACCACGGGATTCGCCGCCATCGGAATCCCCTGCTTTCTGCTAGGCGCGGTCTTCCCATTTCTCATGAAAGGCGAAGAGCAATTCGCCAAACATCCGGGAAAAAGCATCGGCATGCTCGCTTCGGTCAATACACTCGGAGCGATCCTCGGATCCTTGGCATGCGGGTTTCTCCTGCTTCATTGGCTCGGATTGTGGCGCTCGATGCAACTGGCTTCTGCAAGTTATCTGATGGTGGCCATATTGGTACCCGCCGCCAAAAACAATATCACCCGTGGAGCCAAGATTGGGGCGCTGGCCATGCTTGTGCTGATTTTCACCGGACTGAACCCAACCCGGTTGCCGGTGACATGGACCAAGGACGCGAAGAGCGAAACTGAAACGGTCTTGGAAAAATGGGAAGCCAGCGATTGCTCGGTCACAGTGGTCAAAAACACCGATGACGACCTCTTGATCAAAATCAACTCGAGCTACACCCTTGGATCGACCGAGTCCTATGGCCCACAAATCTATCAAGCGCGCATTCCATTACTCGTCTATCCAGAGACCGACAGCGTGTTCTTTTTGGGCATGGGTACCGGCATCACGGCCGGCGAAGCACTCAATAGCGATGACTTCAAAAACGTGAAAAACGTGGTGACCTGCGAATTATCACCCAGCGTGGTCGCGGCATCCAAAAAGTATTTCTCAGGCGGAAAAGACGGACCCGACCTCACCAACGGACTTTACCGAGATCCACGCTCCCGGGTTCTGATTGAAGACGGCCGCAACCACCTGATGGCCACCCGTGACAGCTACGCGATGATCAATGCCGACCTATTCCTCCCATATCGCAGTGGTGCCGGAAGTCTCTACAGCCTGGAACATTTCCAGCAGGTCAAAAAACGCCTGAAACCCGGTGGGGTTTTCGTCCAATGGCTGCCACTCTATCAGGTTACCGAAAATGAATTTGGAATCATCAGCCACACCATGCTCACCGTTTTTCCGCAGGTGAGCCTGTGGCGTGGCAACTTCCAGCCCGGTGGCGAAATGGTGGCTTTGATCGGCCACCAGGACAACAGCCCTCTACCTGCTTGCTCACTTGATGCGGAAGAAGATAAGAAAATGGCCGTGGCCGGTGCCACCTATCAGGACATGCTTCAACTCAATATACCGATCAACCCGCAAACCATCCTGTTTTTTTACTGTGGAAACCTGACACTCGCAGGTGACATCTTCGCGAAATATCCACTCAACACCGACGACAAACCGATCATCGAATTCGGCACTCCACGCTCACTCCACAAAACCAAGGACGAGGGCAAACCCCATTTCGTTGAAACCAGGTTTGCAGACATGGTGGATAAAATCCAAAGCCGCACTCCGCCCGCATCCGATCCGCTGTTGGCCTCACGCAGTCCGTCAAACCGCGGACTACCACTCGCAGGGGCCGCATTCCACCGCGCAAACATCGCCATCGCAAAGGAAGATGAGGTGCAATGGAAACTACAGTGGCAAAATTTTCTCGATCACTGGCTCAAGCCGGCTGAGAGCGGCTCGGGCGTACCACGGGAATGATCCTCAGGTGAGCTTGTTTAGGCAGGGACCGACCTCCGGGCGGTCCGAGCGCATGGAGAGAGAATGATCAAGCGAATGCTTTAGCTCTCGCGATCTGTTCATTCTCCACCCATTCTCATCCCATGCTCGTGTACCGCCCGGAGGTCGGTCCCTGCCTTTGGCAATATTCAGACAAGCTCTCAGGTGAGTTTCGGTTCCCAGCCGGCGCGGTAGGTGCGTTTGAGCATCGCCTTGACCTCCGGCATGCCGCGGGCCTCCATATCCTTCATGTTCCAATCGATTTTCTTGCCTAGGCGGACGGAAAGGTTGCCGGCGAGCACCATTTCGGTTAGCGGGCCGGAGTGATCGACGAAATTGGAAATCGGTTTCGGTCCCTCGCCACGGACGGCGCGGCAGAGTTCCTGGGTCGGCCCGCCGACAACTCGCGGATAGACTTTTTCCACCTTGTCGGGTGTGACGCGCACGCCTTTGCGATAAAGCACCGGTGTGACGCCGCAATAGGCGTCGTTCACGAAGATCGTCCCCTCGGTGCCCACGAACACCTGTCCGAATTCCTTGTTGAGTTGGAGATCGTCCGGGATTCCTGGCGGGCGGGCGAAATCAGGGTCTTTGTTTGGCTCGTTGACGCCGTCCTGCCAGACCACTTTGACCGCCTTGCGTTTACCCTTGGCGGGAAACTGATAGACGATGGTGGCTCGCTTGGGTGCGATGTTTTCATCGAACTCCGAAACCTTGCTGGACTCGACCACGAAGTCGCCCTTCAGATCGAGCGCCCAGAACGCGGAGTTCATACTGTGGCAACCGATGTCGCCGAGAGCGCCGCAGCCGTAATCCCAGAACCCGCGCCACTTGAAGGGGTGTATCTCGGAGTTGTAGGGGCGATCGGTCGCACAGGTACCCTGCCAGACGTCCCAGTTGATGGTTTCCGGAACAGGTTGGGCGGGAAACTGCAGGCCCTTGCCTTGTGGCCAGATCGGGCGGTTGGTCCAGTAATAGACTTCGGTGACATCGCCGATCATGCCGGATTCGATCCATTCGCGCAGGATGCGGGTGCCTTCCATGGTCGCTCCTTGGTTGCCCATGACGGTGAGCACGTTCTTTTCCTTCGCGTAATTGGCCAGCGCGCGGGCTTCCCAGAGAGTGTTGCAGAGGGGTTTCTGCACCATGACGGGCTTGCCATGCTTGATCGCCTCCACAGCGACCGGGAAGTGCATGTGGTCGGGAGTGGAGACGGTGACCACATCGATCTGATCGGCCACGGCGGCGAACATTTCCCGGTAGTCGGAAAAATACCGGGCATCCGGGAACTTCTTCATTATTGCCTCGGCGCGGCCTTTGTCGATATCGCAGAGGAAAGCGATGCGGTTGCCTTTGGAGATTTCGGAGATGTCGCTCGCACCCTTTCCATTGCAACCGACTGCGGCAACGTTAAGTTGTTTGAGGGCCTTTTCCTTTCCTAACAAGATGTTGGGAGCGAATGCGGTGCCCGCGATTGCTGCGGCAGAACGGATGAAATGACGGCGGGATGTGGAGTGCATGATGATGTTTGGATGGGGTTTGAAATGGTGATTTTAGCGGGTGATGGAGAGCATACGGAAGATCAGCGTTTTTTTCGCAGGCGTTTGCCGGTCAGGCGTGAGGCGATCAGGTTCGGGCAGCGGCCGTTGTTGCGGAGTTGCTCGCAATTCGCCTCGATTTTAAGCGCTTGCCGCACGGGTTTGAAGCCCAACCGCCGCGTCACACAATCATTGAGCAATTCAATGTGGCGGTCCTCGAATTCCACTACCCGCCCGCAATCGATGCAGACGAGATGGTTGTGCGAAGGCTTGTCGAGAAAGTTGGGATCATAGGTCGTCTGATTGTCGCCCAGATCGATTTCGCGGAGCAGATCGGCCTCCACCAGCAGACTCAGCGTGCGGTAAACCGTGGCCCGTGAGATATGGGCATTGGTCTTGCGGACCCGGTCGAAAAGCTCCTCAGCGGTGAAATGCTCGTCTTTGGAAAACGCGGACTTGATGATAAATTCCCGCTGTTGGGTTCTGCGCAAGCCCTTGCGACGGACAAAATCATCGAGCCTTTCCTGAATTCCGGCAACCATGGGGAGCAGATTATGTGGTTTTCCCGCTCACGGGAAGCTGAATTTTGGGTCATGCATCACGCCGCGCTTCCAATCTCCGGCTCGACATTCCGGGGGTATTCCATAGCGTGGCGCTTTCCGTGATCCTCCGCAGGCTGTGATTTTTTGTAAGACTTCTCCTGCGGCGGATAGACCGTTCTTCCTCCCTATGCCACTGCCCGCCCTCACAGGACTTGATCCGGAAGCTCTCGCCACATGGCTGAAGGCCGAAAACGAACCCTCGTTCCGCGCCGCGCAGATCCTTGAATGGGTTTGGAAAAAAAAGGCCGCGTCATTCGATGCAATGACCAACTTGCCCGCAACGCTGCGCGGAAAACTGGCGGAATCGTTCCGGTTGTCGGCGCTGGAACACACCTACACCCAGGGTTCTGCCGATACGACCCGCAAGTTCCTTTTCCGCCTGCACGATGGCCGCTATGTGGAAAGCGTGTTGATCCCGGCCAACCCGGCGCTTTACGGCGAGAAATCCGACCGTCGCACGCTCTGTGTTTCCTCACAGGTCGGTTGCGCCTATGGTTGTAAATTCTGCGCATCGGGCCTCGACGGCTTCACCCGCAATCTCGACGCCTCGGAAATCGTCAGCCAGGTCATCGCCGCGGAGCAGATCTCCGGAGAACGTGTGGACAACCTCGTCTTCATGGGCATGGGAGAACCACTCGCCAATCTCAAACATCTTCTCTCCGCCATTGCGCTCATCACTGGTGAAAAAACCCTGCATCTCGGAGCCCGCCATCTGACCATTTCCACCTCCGGCCTGGTGCCGCAAATCCGCGAACTCGCCACCCACCCGCAACAGATCCGCCTCGCCATCTCATTACACGGTGCCACCGACGAGGTCCGCCAACAAATCATGCCGGTCAATAAAAAGTGGCCGGTTGCAGAGCTCTTCGACGCCCTCGATTTCTGGAACTCGAAAAAAGGCCAGAAACTCACGCTCGAATACATTTTGATCGATGGCGTCAACGATTCGCCCGAACAAGCCGCCATTCTCGCCCGCCACGCCCGCCGCACCCAAGCGAAAGTGAACCTCATTCCCTACAACACCGTGGAGGGACTCGATTGGAAACGCCCGTCGGACGCCCGCTGCCGCGCCTTCCGCGAAATCCTGAAAACCGCAGGAGTCACCGCCAACCTACGCCTCGAAAAGGGCGGCGATATCGATGCCGCCTGCGGCCAACTCCGACTCAAGCAGGAAACGAAGGAAGGCATCATCCCTAAATCCGCAGTTTAAACTGCGGATTTAGGGAGTTATAAGTTATTTGTTATTGGTTATCAGGAATATATCGATTCTGCCGTGTTGTTTTTCCCATCGGGGACATCACCCGGCGAGTGAAGCAATTGACGATAAGAATATGGACGTAATTTACTGATAACTAATAACTTATAACCGATAACTCCGGAATCCGCAGTTCCGACTGCGGATTCCGGGTGATCCGGGCTGGTCATGAGCCTCCAAAACCGCCATGCTTCGCGAGTCCGATCATGTTCAAGTCGCATTTTCTGCTCATTCTGCTCGCCATGCAGTCCGCCCTGCCGGGGCAGGATGTGAACGATCTGATGCGCAAAGGCGACGATGCCCTCAACGCCGGATTGTGGGAAATGGCGGCTCTGCATTTCGATCAATGCCTGACCCGGAAAAATACCATAGCCTCGCAAAAATCCGAGATCGCCATCCGTCTCGCGGAGGCATGGGTGCGCGACAAAAAACCGGCGGAAGCGCTTGCGCTGCTCGATCAATCGTTTGTTTCCAAGCATCCTGCGGCCCCGTTTTGGAAGGGGTTGGCCCTACTAGAACTGGGT
>Ga0194063_10001627_pt1 | contig 14449 bp, 15 predicted proteins | sample SepL3720m_MetaG_FD_155459 | JGI IMG/M metagenome (GOLD analysis project Ga0194063, IMG submission 155459) | Anoxic zone freshwater microbial communities from boreal shield lake in IISD Experimental Lakes Area, Ontario, Canada - Sep2016-L373-20m | ecosystem: Environmental > Aquatic > Freshwater... | reverse complement strand
GTAGCAAAAAGTGTCTCGAATTCCGACTGATCGTTTGGATAGTCAAGCATTATCCAATACTACAGGTAGTGTGCCATTCCGTCAACTGCATACCCAGGTTATTTTATACTACTGTGCATAATAATGCGAGCTACCGGAGCTTCCTAACCAATGGCTCAAGGAACCACCGGCGTATAATTCGGGACAGCCAATGTACCTGCCCTATATGTTTAGCAATTGGTGGTGATATCGCATAATATGCCCTTATAAATAATCGGCCATATACCGTTTGCCATAATACGTCATCGCGAAACCGCCGTAATACCAGCACATCTGGATGGTCATAGCTACCATAACAAGCTGTGGCGATGTAGCAGCCACCAACTTTCTTCATCTCCAGTGGAGTTTCTCCAGTTATATCCTTTGCATTTTCATCACCACCATGTGCTTTTAACAGATCAACGAGGTCTTTACGCCCTTTTAACGCGGCGACATGCATCGGTGTCCATTTGTAATCCCCTCCTCGGGCATTTGCATCCGCACCAAGACTGAGCAGATACTTTACCGTCTCGGTATGTCCGGAAAAGACAGCATACCAGAGTGGTGTTTGACCTTCATCTGCTGTTGCCTCAAGTAATCCGGGGTTTGTCTGAAGAAGTGTCTTCAGATCATCGATGAAACCATTATCCGCGAGAAAATGGATGTGATCTCTCATGTCCTACTCCTTATAGCAAAACAATATTTAAACAGTTGGGAATCCACAATATCTGCTACTATGCTAGTGCAACGTGCTTGGAAAACGATTCGTGTATTCACCTGCTTGTGCAGCACTATTAATATTGTATATCAACATCGTTATAATACATCGATTTTACCTCGCTTACGACTTTACCGATGGCTTCGTCGCGAGTCTTTCCATACTTATAAGTCATTCTATTCCCGTCTTTATTGATGGCTTCACAATACCAGTCGGAATTGCCGAAAGACGGTTCAGTGATCTTTAAGCGTACTTGATAGGTCGCCATGATTGAATACCTTCCTTCAATAGTGTTATTGTCGTTCGCTAAAGCTCTATCGTGTGGGGCGATTTCATAATCTCGCTACCAACTCTCATCTACGAAACTATAATATCACGAAAATACTGATTTGAGTTTGGTTTATTCGGGAATTTACAGAAAATTTTGTATCTATGCATATCGAGCCGCGAGAAGTCATCTATATTTACGTTCACTCATCTCTTTGACCGTGATTGAGTCAGAGGTCAGTGTTTTTTACCGTCCGAGAGCTAACAAGGCGTCAGCGGATATGCTCATATCGCCGCACATCAGCCAAGTTAATAGACTGGGAACATTTAAGCTGCTCCAATCCTGGGCAGCCTGCCACACCAATATAGAGGAGAATCATATGATCAAGATCACTTACGACGAGGGCATATCATTTGCTCAGCCAGATGGACTGCCACGCCGGGAAGCTGAGCTATTCTGGCGAGCAACACGGCTTATTCGACGCTGTATTGCCAAAGGTGGGGCACCGGATGCTCTCATAGCTGATAAAGCAACAGACCTGCAAACGGGTAGCGACTTTTTAGCACAGATCGGCTTGGAGGGTTTACCGATAACAGAGTTGCTCAATCGCGCCAGGCATATTCACTATTGCCGACGGCTGAAGTGCTATGAAGTTGAGCTGGAGACACCGGATATCATCGCAATGCTTCCCCGGGACATACTACCGGAAGAGCTTAAAGCAGACTTGCGCCTGGGACACGCACCGGTATCTACCATGTCTTATCTGGACCTACAGGAGAAAATGAACCACGTGAAAGGGCTGGGAGCAAAGATAGGATGGATACGTGTGCGCCATAGTACTGAAAATAATGCCCCGGGATTTGATATGCGGGTACGTATTCGTGGCTGGTCGTCCAGTTGTGAGTACCGCATCCTACTACCACTAACCGCTTTCCCTGACATCCCCACTATCAATGAATTCATCGGCATGACCGTCGGTGAGGATGCCTATATGGTATAAGAAGGAGTAACCATGTATGTGATATTTACCCTGGCAGACTTACGCTGCCTGCGTGATGCCAATACCGTGCCAGCTTCCCTGCTGGATGAGATCGAGGCAAATATACGCGATTTACACAGCACCCTGGGAGATATAGAACCAGTAGAGCAATTCACCCTGGGCACCAGCGAACCATTCGCAGTTATCCTGCAGCCAGGTGATGGCCCCGGCATATACCAGCTATTACCCGATGGAATACCGCAAAACCGCCCAGAATGGATAGGCCAAAACAATTACGGTGGCACAGTGATCTACCAGGTAATCTACCTGCGCGGCAATGATCGGGCGTTAAATCTGTTTGTCCCCTTCGATGTACTGGGTACTGGAGCCACAACGCCATTAAGCGAGCAACTCTCTGATGAATCTACCGTATAAACCCCAAAGCAAGATAGCTTATTAGGTGCCCTGCACTGCACTGCCCTTGATTATCGAATTAGTGATAATCAAGGGCAGTGCAGGGCACATGGTTTGCATTCTTGTTTTGTACAATGGTGGGAGCTTTATCATCTATTCTATCCTGCAGCTAGTACTGCATACCGCCGAACTGGTATCTTTTTTTGATCCCAATATTGTCTATTCGTCGGTAACTGTCCGCAATCGTCACGCAAATAACCCGCTATTATTCCCGATTTTCAAGGTAATTACTCATTTCCATCAATTATTTTTTTGTGGAGGGGATATTTGATGCAACCGAAAGGCCAGCAAGGCGTATTACTTACCTGAGAGCAAAATGCTCATCATAAAAAAGGAGGTGTGTTCTATCGCCGATAGTGGGCGCAGACCGCAATTGCGGAGAAAATAGCAATAATTGAATATAGAGGATCGCTGACGGTTCATATGGCGATCACAAGTATCTTCGTGCTAATAATTAAGCACGAAGAAGATAAATTATAATAAAAAATAGTAGAATAGGACCTTGACAACTGAATATCGAAATCTGAAAGAAGTCATCCGCGAAAATGAAAACCGCGAAAAGCGGGAAGAGGATGAATTATAGCCGATTGATATTTTTATGAGATAACATCGCCTTTAGGGGGATTGTCTGTGAATATATCGTGATCGGGTTCATCCCAAAAAATCAACAGCTGGTAACGACGAAGGGGCACTTTATTGCTACATCGATACCGACTAAAAAACAAACGAAATAATTTATAAATAACTGGAAGATATTACTATGAGTTTTAAACAACTAGAGTACGTAGAAAACGTACTCATGAACGGGACCCCCGGTGGGGAGAACCCCGGTATTATTGAAGAAGCACCCGCTATGGTACATAATGTGGTTCGCGAATGGGTGCAGGATGAAATGTCTGTGACTTCGCCAGAGGATTTGCTGGCAGTCGATTTAACTCAACATCAGATCGTAGAAGGCGAACAGGATGTAGTCGTTGAGACGATAGAAAACCTTAACAATGCCGGATGGCCAGTTATCCTGATAAAGGAAGGCGAGAAGGTTCCTGCCGATACGCACTTTGCTAGAACTACTAGTAATTTGCTCAGCCGGTATATTGCTCTAGGTAGTACGGCCAACCTCGGTTTGCTTACTGGCAATGGCGTAAAGAATCACGAAGACGTAGACGCCGGAAGTAAAAGAGTACCCATCGTATGTACGGATGCAGATGGCGAATTCGGCGCGGAAATTCAAGCAAAGCTCGAGGAAATGCACGGTGAATTACCAACCAATACCGCGTCATTCCAAACCCCTTCCGGCTCGATTCGCCGTCTATACACCTTGCCAGATGGATATCAAGGGAAGACATTATCGCGCAAGATTGTAGCGGCAACCGGTGGACATAATGAATGGGCATTATTAGCTGATGGTCTCTGCACAGTTATCCCACCTTCAAAACTTAAAGATGGTGAGGATTACACATGGCTACTTGATCATTCTCCCCAAGAAATCAGTCTGCAAATAGCACCCGCCTGGCTATTGGAAGCTATGGGTGAGACTGAGCCGGAATGGATTAAGGCGCTCCGCCCCCAAAAGGCGAAAAAGACGATATCCCTACCGGCGGGATCTGCTTCCGAGATAGAATTGGCAGCTGCTGGTTTTATCAAAGAGGGCTCAACAGGCAGATGGCGGCTCAACGAAAACCGGTTTAGCCGGTATCTGGTGGATAGATTTAACCTTTGGCAAGACAAAGGTGAAGCCTACTACCGGAACACAAGCGGCTATTTGCAGCCAAATGCCAAAATCGATGTGCAAAGAATCGCCAGGAATGAGATTAACCGTTTAATCCCTGACAAGTGGGGCATTGGGCTTGAGAACATGTACTGGCCAGCCTTGAAACTAGAGACCCCAACCTTCGACGTATCAGTTATGCCGGAAGATGAGATCAACCTGCCCAACGGATGGTTGAATCTAAGTACTCTGGAACTCCGTCCGCACGACGCGAGCACACTTACTATGATTCAACTCCCTGTGGCATATGACCCGGAAGCCACATGTCCGCGCTTTATGCAGTTCCTCGATGAAATATTCGAGGGTGATCAGGAACGGATCGACATTATCCAGGAATACATGGGGCTTTCACTGACTCCTGTAACTAAACCTGAGAAGGCACTGATCCTATATGGGGCTGGCGCAAATGGTAAGAGCGTTCTTACTGAAGTGATCAGTCAGCTGATCGGCAATGCCAACATCGCTCGTCTGACTTTGCGTGAGATGCAGGAGAAGTATACTTCTGCAAATATCGCTGGTAAGCTGGCAGTAATAGCTACCGAGAATGAATTTAACTCAAGCGGTATTAATACAGAGCTATTCAAGAGGGTTGTCAGCGGGGAAAGCATCTCTGCCCGGCGAATCTACGGGTCTCCATTCGACTTTAAACCCTCTGCCAAATTGATTCTGGCAGCCAATCAGCTACCATATAGCCCGGATCACTCGACAGGGTTCACACGAAGAATATTGATAGTACCCTTCAATCGGAAATTCGAAGGTGACGAATGCGATTCCAGCCTATTACCCAAGTTATTAGCTGAGTTGCCGGGAATTTTGCTCTTCGCAGTAAAGGGATACCAACGGCTGGTAGAGCAGAATTACATCTTCACGGAATCTACTAAGTGTCGCCAGGAATTCGACGAGTATAGGGATATCAATAACCCCATGCTTGTATTTGTGAATGAATGCCTGGAAGCGGAAAGTGGCGGTCGAATTACCCGTGACTCATTGCGCAATACGTTCGATGCCTGGTGTGACATAAATCACCACAGCGGTATAAAGAAGATGAATAACGCGAATCTCTTCAAAAAAATAAGAGAGATCCTACGGGAGTCGGGGACTATGGTCGAAGAAAAGAGGTCAAACGGCAAACGCTACTTCACAAATGTGAAGATAAAGCCGCAGACAACTGATTCGTTGAGCACACCCGGTACTGCAGGCATTACTCGTACAGCCAATAGTGGTCCGATGTACCCATCTGCACACTTTGGCAGTTCGCATACTGCCAACTCGTCAACTGAAAATAATTCGTTATTCGCTGCCGCAGCAAGAGCTAACGCTGCTGAAGCTGCTGCTGCCGATCATGGAAACTAATCTGATTGCAGGTGTATCGCAGTGAAGTTATTACCATGACTATACACTTGCAGTTGAATATGCGGGGCTGGATATCACAGCACCAGCCCCGCGAAAGGAAATAGCTAAAATGCTAAATACACTTACGGCCCAAAATAGTAACGACGTAGCCTCGTTTGGACCAAGTGACAATAACTCGTCTGGCCAACTGGCCAGCTGTGCCCAAGCTATAGTAACCGAATCAGAAAAAGCAAATGAAAATGAAATGAAAAAATTTACGGGAGTAAAACGAATGATTAACACAAACGACACCATATCCGCAGCGGTGACTGGCCATTCCAGCCTGACTGCAGTATTAGACAATAGTACCATCGCGCCAAATGCCAATGAAGAGACATCGGCGATAGACGACCTGCAGTCCCAGGATAACGACATAGCCACCGACAATTGTATGAACAGCGAAGAACTGCATCAATCGCAGCATGCCGATATCATTGCGGACCTAGCCTACTTCGTCGGGCAAGAATTTCCTTGCCGGGCGATTTGTTCTCATGATCACAGCGGCATGTTTGATTATCACGTGAACAGCTGCCAAACACCTGGTCAACGGGTCCTTGGAAAGTTGCATGAGCAACCTCCTCTCACACCTTTACAGGTAGGATTCTGGGGGACAAACTGCCCAGAGATTAATTTCGCAGTTCAGATGGGAGCAATCTCTGGTCTGGTGGCTGTCTATGCTACCGGTACTGGGCTGTCAAAACTCGATGAGATTGTTGGTGGGAACCAGGTCGCTACCCCCACCATCAGTACTTCCAACGGCTTGTTCTCTCTCTACATTATAGAAGAAGATGACGTCATCAACTCAAAGGTGCTCTACAGCGGTGCTAACCTTGACGGGGAAGTGGGGATAAAGGGTGAGAATTCAGTTGTCATCTTCCCCCCGAGTATCGAAGCGAACGGTGATTGTATCACATGGATGACTGCTCCATGGGATGTTGAATTCGCACCTCTCCCTGCTGCGATCCGGGAACTAATGAGTCCAGATGATGCAATACATGAGCACATTGCGGCGGATCCCAAGCGCACACAAGCACTTATAGACGCTCTGGCACAAGGTTGCCCGCGCTTCAAACGGGATTGGGATACGCAACAGGCTGCAGGCCTTGATAAGAAAGAATGGTGGTACTGGACGGCGTTATTTGTCGCTACCGGCCAGCATGACGCCGCATACATCTTCTCGCAGGCTTCATCGAAACACAACAGAAAAAGCGTCGATGCCATCAAAAAGTTGGATGCTGACAAAGAGAGCTGCTTCGGATTTATTCGTTGTAGTACAATGGGATGCGTTGAAAGCCAAATCAAAGCCTGTCATGGTGTAATCCGAAATAATGGCATGAACGGGGTAAGTAATTCACCTGGTACGCTCATTCAGAAAGCCACGAATACAACACTTGATCCTGCACATCAAGTCCTGGAAGCACATGCTGCTGCTCTTAAAAATGAGCGTGGTAGTATTAAAACAATCTGCGGCTTCCCTGCCACAGATAAGCGTAGTATTATCCCCAATGCAAATAATCAGGGTTAATGCTCATACCGGGGTAGTTGCGTAGGCTATAACTGGCCTGCGTAACACCTTGCGTAAAGATATCGGGGCTGGATGTTTGAGCACCGGCCCCGATATCTGACCGAAAAATACTAATAACGGACGGTGAAAGATATGACACATGAAAATGTAATGAATACCCGGTACGATAACGTGATCGACATACTGGCTGGGTTAGTCAGTGATGCGTATATGCGTGATCCTGCGGGGATCAGCAAACGCGTACAGCAGCAGGAGTGGGCTGAAATTGACGCCCAACTTGAGAGAGAAGATGAAGAAGATTATTTTCTGGAGCAAATCGCCGAAGAGTATGGTGTGCCGGTTTCACAGGTACGGCTGATAGGCATCGTGAATGAGGTGAAGAGATGAAGGAAGCAAAACAGATAGTTGACGTGAATATTGCGGCGGTATACGGCAGAGTCTCGTCGGATGACCAGGCCGGTAATGCCAGCACTAGAGGTCAAATCACAGAGGCAGAAGAATTCTGTAAGAAGAAAGGGTTGGACCTGAAGTTCACCTATTTCGATGAAGCGAAAAGCGGTAAGTCAGTAGATGGCCGTTTACAATTAACCCTGATGTTAGAAGATGCGCGGGCCGGGAAGTTCAAGCATCTGGTAGTGTGGAAGCTAACACGGTTAAGCCGCAATCTGCAGGACACGCTTCGAATCATAACGGAACTGGAAGGTCTGGGAATAAAATTCCACAGCATCGCTGAAAATGAATACGATTTATCCACACCCATGGGACGCATGATGCTGAATATGATGGCAACAATTGCCGAATATGAGCGTGAAGGAATCGTGGAGAATGTCCGCATGGGCATGAAGCAGCGGGCGAAAGAAGGTGCATGGGGCGGCGGTAAGATTATTGGATACCGTGCCCCCGATGCTAAGGCGGATGGTGAAGCAGCGGCAAAAGCTGGCAAACTGATTATCGTACCCGAGGAAGCCGCTATTGTACGCAAAATCTTCAAGCTCTATGCCGAAGGCAACGGGCTGAAGAGTATCACCAATAAGATGAATAAAGGCGGGTATCGCACAAAGAATGGCAACCTGTGGGGGTCCGCACAGATCGGGGCTATCCTGGATAACCCTACTTTCACCGGTACCATCAGATTCTCCACGCACGATAAGCACGCAGAGAAGCAGGAAGAGATACTAGTCGAAAACGCTCACGAGGCAATAATCGACAAAACTCTCTGGGACAAAGTGCAGCTGCTACGCTCGAGTAAGAACATTTGGCCCGGGCGCGTATCTGAAAGAAGCTTCCCCCTTACCGGGTTAATACGTTGCCCGCAGTGTGGCGCAGGTATGATTATGTCTCGTGCTACTGCCACTCGTAAGGATGGCAGCAAGCGGATAAATGAATATTATGCCTGCAGTCGGTGGGTGAACCAGGGAACAGCAGCTTGCCGATTTAACGGCCTCCCGGCAGAGGAAGTAGAGCGAGTCGTATTGCGACGCTTGAAGCGGATTGTCACAAAGCCGACATTCCTGGAAGACATCATGAAGCGCATAAATGGTATCAAGCGGGATGAAGGTCGAACTCAAGCAGAACTACTCGCCAGCATAGAGAAGAAACGGGTGCTGCTGAAGAAACAGCGTAAAAAGTACATCGCGCTCTTTGACGAAGATGCACCTGACTTGATGCTGCAAGAGGACATTGCCCGGGTAACCGCTGATCTGTACAAGCTCGATGAAGAGGAAGTGGCGCTCAAGCTCACTAATGATGAGAATGAGAAACCGGTGGCCGTATCATATTATGCGGTGAGGATGATCATGGATGACTTCGTCGATCACTTCCACCAGGTAGCCGCTGATCGTCAACGTGCCCTATTGCGGGTTATGCTGAAAGAGATCACCTTTAACAAGGGTAATTGGGCAAAGAGTATCCAGCTGCACATCAACGATGATATCGGCAACTTCATCGGCATGAGTACTGTACCGGCTGGCTAGGTATACACCCGAATTAGGAGTGGCGCAAAGTGATAGATTCTCAGGAATGAGTAGACTGATGAATCACTTTGCGCCACATCTTCGGACAATGGAATCTAACTTACCTTGTAGCATTCCATGCAGTGTTTCTTCCCACCAGTTCCTGACTTGCGATTTTCGGGCTTGATACGCTTTCCGTCCGGGCAAGTATCCTTATCGTGATATACCTCGCGATGTAGCGGTGGGTACTCTGGTGAGTCAGTGTGGTACGATTGTACAGTTGCCATTGAATTTCTCCTTTACAGAATTACGTTACGAAATTTGATGATCTAGCAAATCCCTTGCGCTTTCCAACCTGAACTTCCCACTTACGGACATTCCGGAAGGCTTAGCAAATTGTCCGGTTGCTCTCCATCTGCATCCGTTTTTAGGTACTTGTTGCCGAATCGGCTTACCGCGATGACCACCTTGACCGTTCTACCACCGCGTGTGACATAGAAGGACCATTCCCCCGATTCGATTCCGGCAATCGCTTTCTCTTGCGAAAGCTTCCATCTGGTCTTATCGGCGTTCAAACCGCCGATGCTCAATATGCGCTCATGTGCATTAGCGCGATCAGATTTGTTGATGCATTTCACTTCGTGCGAACTAGCCATTGTAAAAACTCCTTTGTTTGAGAATATTTTGATACTACTGCCCCAATTTGCCACCTAACCCTTGCTAAATATTGGGGCATATCTCGATGAAACAGAAACTATATCAGTTTCACTCGAAATAGAGTTTCGGAAGCAGGAATGCGAAAGGGCATCCCTCATACAGGGGAGGTCAACATGCAGCACCCTTGGCAAAGGCAATGTGCTGTCCCACCCTGACATCCGGTGTCATCTGCGCCGTTTCGGTGTCTGCGAAAGTGCGCTACCGGCAGCTGTCTTGCTAGCAGCGCCAGTGCGCCCATCACGAAGCACTTTCGACGCGGCACTTGCTGCTTTCTTACTGGTCTGCTTTGAATTTTTTTTCGCCATTGACTTTCACCTCCTTTCATATTAAGATATTGCTTTGCTCACAAATAAGAGCAAGTATGCCAGTGATTGACCGTCTTTGCTGAACCGCATATGCCATCAGTCGAGTTACAACAAACCGGTTCCGCACAATACACTGTGCAATTTCTGACTACTGCAGTGAGTATATCTGATGTAATTACAGTTGTCAACCCTGCCGGTAATTTGTTGCACACTGTGCTTGTCAATACTGTGCTTGCGAGGTATAATTGAATCAATTCGGGTACGCCCGCAATTACTAAGAGGGGTAACACATCATGAACGCCGAGCAATTCGGGGTGCGAGTCCGTGAACGGCGGAGTCAAGAAGGACTAAGCCAGGACGATCTCGCGCAGAAGACCGGTATCTCCCGCAACTACCTTTCACAGATCGAACGTGGTCAAGCAGAAAATATTTCCCTGGAATACATCAAGCGCATCGTTATTGCACTCGGGATGGATATCGCCATATCACAGCATGGCCTAGACGAAAACACGCAAGATGACGAGACACAAGAAGTACTGCCTCCGGGATTAAGGGATTTTGCACTGGAGGAAGGTCTAGCACCTGCTGATGTGAAGATGCTTGCACAGTTGAACTATAGGGGTAATAGACCTGATACAAAGGAAAAATGGAAGATGCTCTACAAGATTATTAAGTCTGTACTTGAATAACGTATCTGCTCAAAGGATGGCATGATTACATTCCGAAACCCAGGAAAAGAGTATCTCTCAAAATATAGTTTTCCCACCTCGCCAACGGACTTGGCGGGGTATACTGTTTTTCTTCGGCATGAATCTGGGGTTGGCGATGGTCCACCGGTTGACCTGCAGCATATTTGTCATCACTTCGGCATGCCAACACCAAAACTTGCACCATTAGAGGATCAACAAGGGGTTTTAGTATGCCCAGACAGAGGTATCGTGATTATCAAGGAAAACGATCCTCACACTAGACAGCGATTCACCCTCGCTCACGAACTCGCGGAGTTTCTCTTTGATCATCAAAATAACCTGGCCGGGGGCATCAGTCTAGGGGATTGGTGGCGATCAGACAAAGAGAAATATTGCGATCAATGTGCGGCAGATCTACTTATGCCAGACACAACTTTTTTGCCCCGTCTCGCTCAGTTAGGTATCAGCATGGACGCTGCTTCACACCTTGCAAAGGAATATGATACTTCATTTTCCGCGACTATGCTAAAAATGGTTCGCTGTGCCCAAGGGAGCCATTTGATGATCGTCTGGAAAAAAGACATTAGCCCGATCCAAACAAAACTAGCTAATGCCGGGCAAACAGCCCTATTCGGTGACGATCCTACTCTATTACCGCAAGCTGATCTCATGGTGTGGTGGTACGAGGCAAGCCCAGGATTGATACCATTTTCGGGATGCTATTCGCGGACACCTGCTACCGAATCAATAATTCGGCAAATCTTCGAAGAAGGGGGAACACAGGTCGCACGCGAAGCACTAGTTCTCAATAGAAGATCTATCGATTGTGTCATTGAAGCAAAAAAGGTTAAACTAGGCACCTGCACTTGTGTCATTTCATTGCTACATCTTCCAGACGACAACTGTAACTCGACTCAGAGCTGCAACTTATTATAGTCGATAATAGATCGTACTAAATCTCCACTCCCCGTTTCACGGAACAAATTTCCAATCTTATGCCCAAAGCATTCCCCGACTGCAATTGTCACTGCGACGATTCCACTATTCCTAAGAGCAAGCGAATCGAGGCGACTGAGGGCTTGTAATTGTCTTTACTTACGGAAATAGATCATCCCATCACCTTTTTCTACTCGCCAGAAAACCCACTCGTCTCTTCGCTGCTGAATGACAGTCCAGAGGAGCAAACCGAAAAAGAATGCTGCCTGCTGCTCGTCACCATTACAAGCAATGTGTAACGTATCGTATGGGGCTTGCCACACTTTACCAGGAATATAACTGGACTTCACCATTTCCTTTGCTTTGTCGCAGTAGTCATTCAAGGCATTGACCACAGCTTGATAGTCGGTCATAGATAGTTTCTTCATCCACCGGTTAAAAACAGGCCGGTGTGGGATATTAGTCACCACATTACAGTTTTTGTTGTACAACATACAATTCCTCCTCAAGGTAGTTTTTACACGTATATAAACGTCAGTCTTCCCGATTTTTGTCCGCTGGTTTGCTTTTCTCTCATCATTCGCGTCCACCCGCAGAAGACCATTCACACAAAATACGAAAGAATCGGGAAATTTCATAATTTGTACATTCAATGCGATGGACTTGATGGTTCTAGCAAAATTCATTTATCGGACGTTCTCTAGTTTTCCACCCTCACCTGACTCTTTCACTCCCCCGTAATAAAAGACCCGAAAAACACATATTATGATTTCGAGAGACATCAATCAAAGCGGTAATATGCGAGTTCGACCGCAGAATTATATGAAAGGGGTAAGACGTGAGGAAAGCTAAGCCAACCATTGATGAGAGAATCGCCGTCGTCTACGGTCGAGTATCGTCGGACGACCAGGCGGGGAATGCCAGTACCAGGGGGCAGATAAATGAGGCGGAGGAGTTTTGCCGGAAACATGAGCTGATTCTGCAACATACTTACTTCGACGAAGCCAGAAGTGGCAAGTCCATGAAGGGGCGTCCAGAATTAGAGCGCATGCGAGTAGATGCGCGGGCAGGGAAGTTTCAGCACCTGGTAGTGTGGAAGTTGACCAGATTAAGCCGTAGTCTGATTGACACGCTGGCTATCATTGAGGAACTGGACCAACTCGGGATTAAATTCCATTCTATCACCGAGCCGGACTATGATACTTCCACTTCTACCGGGCGCATGATCCTGCGTTTGATGGCTACTGTAGCAGAATTTGAGCGGGAAGAGACAGTGGAAAATGTCCGTATGGGCATGAAGCAGAAAGCCAAGGAAGGCTTCTGGAGCGGGGGCCAAATATTTGGATACCGCATGGCTGATGTGAATATTGCCAGCGAAATGGAGAAAAAGGGCAAGCTGATAATCGTCCCGGAGGAAGCAGCAATAGTAAAATCGATCTTCCAGCAATACGCTGAAGGAAAAGGGCTAAAGAGAATCGCCACCCAGCTGAATAAAGCTGGCTATAGCACGAAAGGTGGGAATCTCTTCACGCCACAGCAGGTCAGACTTATCCTTATTAATCCCATCTATGCAGGGACAATACGATTTCGCACACATGATAGATTTGTCCACGAGCAGGAAGAGATTCTGGTTACCGATGCCCATGAAGCAATCGTTAATATGGAGCAATGGGAAAAAGTCCAGGGATTACGCGCAATCGCCAGTCAATGGCCACCTCACTCTTCCCAAGCTGGTTTTCCTCTTTCCAGTGTACTTCGTTGCCCGAAGTGTGGTTCAGGTATGATTGTCATTAGTGCTACAGGTACACGCAAAGATGGCAGCAAGAGGATATTCACCTATTATGCCTGCGGTCGGTGGGTAAAACTGGGAAAATCTGCTTGCCAAGCTAATCTCCTCCGAACAGAGGAAGCAGAGAAGGTGGTATTGCGGCGCTTGAAACGGATTGTCACCATGCCAAACTTCCTGAATGACATCATGATACAAATAAATGGTAGCAAGCAGGATAATGTTCCATCACAAGCAGAACTGTTTGCCAGCATAGAGAAGAAACGGGCGCTATTAAAGAAGAAACGTGCCAACCTCATCGCGCTATTTGATGGAGATACACCTGACTTGATGTTGAAAGAGGATATTGCCCAGGTTACAGCTGATCTGTATAAGCTCGATGAAGAAGAAACCGCACTTAACGGCGTGAATGGAGAAACCGGTAATATGTCATATCTATCGGTGAAGATGATCATGGATGATTTCGTCAATAACTTCTACCAGGTAGACATTGATCGCCAGCGTGCCTTATTGCGGGTAATGCTGAAGGAGATCACCTTTAATAAGGAAAAAGGGCCAAAGAGTATCCAGCTACACTTCAACGATGCAGTGGACAAAGTAATTGCCATGAGTACTGCAGCAGCTGGCTAGACACTGGAACGTTGATGCGAAAATCACAAGGGCGAGGAGTATAGAAACTTCTCGCTCTTTTTTTCGTGCACCTACATACCGAGAAGTAATCGCCGTAATGAATGCCTCTGGAGAACACATATTATTATTTTAGAGGTAACAATCATGAACAAAATCGGTACCACGGAAACACATTACGGCAACGCTATCGATATCCTGGCCGGAATGGTCAACGAAGCGTTCAATCTTAATCCTGACGCCATACGCAAACGCGTAAATCGCCGGGAGATGACCGAACAGATGGTCAGCGCTG